>ERZ1032820.2-NODE-2-length-16965-cov-5.169604_pt1 | contig 16965 bp, 18 predicted proteins | sample MGYA00517093_ERZ1032820 | MGnify/ENA primary metagenome ERZ1032820 (study PRJEB33719, sample SAMN04262577) | wastewater metagenome | biome: sewage system; feature: wastewater treatment plant influent; material: sewage | place: Peru: Lima | collected 2013-01-29 ...
AACAGTGGTCATAGCCACTGTCTTTAAAAACGTCCGCATCAAAATTAGGCACGGTTTTTGAATTTCTGTACGGTTTGCAGTTGTGCCAAAGATTCTGCCAATGCTGCCAAAGCCGCAGAGGTGTCGATATCAGCTTTTTGATTTTGCAAGGTTTGTTCTGCATGACGACGCGCTTCCAAAATTTTGGCTTCATCTAAGTCATTCGCACGTACTGCTGTGTCTGCCAATACCGTCACTAAATGCGGTTGTACTTCTAAAACGCCACCTGATACATACACCATTTCATCATTACCATTGCTAGTTTTGAGCTGCATGGCACCGGGTTTTAATAGCGGAATAAAAGTAATATGTCCTGGCAAAATACCGACTTCACCTTCTACCCCAGTAGCAATTAACATACTAATCTCACCAGAGTAGATAGTTTCTTTCGCACTGACGACATTACATTGTAAAGTTGCCACAGTTCTCTCCTATGGTATTGCAAAATTAGGTTGATAAAACCCTGTCAATATAAGTTTAAACCAACAGGGTTTGATTGAGAAATTAGCCGCGTAGTTTTTCTGCTGCAGCAACCACTTCTTCAATACCACCTTTCATGTAGAATGCTTGTTCTGGCAAGTCATCATACTCACCATTTAAGATTGCTTTAAAGCTTTGAATGGTCTCACGGATTGGTACGTATTTACCTGGTGCACCAGTAAATACCTCTGCAACGTGGAAAGGTTGTGACAAGAAACGTTGGATTTTACGTGCACGGTATACCACTAATTTATCATCTTCTGATAATTCGTCCATACCCAAAATCGCAATAATGTCTTTCAACTCTTTAAAGCGTTGTAATACTTCTTGAACGCCACGAGCAACAGCATAATGCTCTTCACCAATGACCAGTGGGTCTAACTGACGCGACGTTGAGTCCAGTGGGTCGACCGCTGGGTAAATACCTTGTGAGGCAATATCACGGCTCAATACCACTGTTGCGTCTAAGTGGGCAAAGGTTGTCGCAGGTGATGGGTCAGTCAAGTCATCGGCAGGAACGTATACTGCTTGAACCGAGGTAATAGAACCTGATTGGGTTGAAGTAATACGTTCTTGTAGTACACCCATTTCTTCGGCAAGCGTTGGCTGATACCCTACCGCAGATGGCATACGACCTAACAATGCTGATACTTCGGTACCCGCTAACGTATAACGATAAATATTGTCAACGAACAATAATACGTCACGACCTTTACCGTTTTCATCTTTTTCGTCACGGAAGTATTCCGCCATGGTCAAACCTGTCAGGGCAACACGTAAACGGTTTCCTGGTGGCTCATTCATCTGACCATACACCATCGCAACTTTATCAAGTACGTTTGAGTCTTTCATCTCGTGGTAGAAGTCATTACCTTCACGCGTACGCTCACCTACACCAGCAAATACAGATAAACCTGAGTGTGCTTTTGCGATGTTATTGATAAGTTCCATCATGTTAACGGTTTTACCAACACCCGCGCCACCGAACAGACCGACTTTACCACCTTTAGCAAATGGGCATAGTAAGTCAATTACTTTAATACCGGTTTCTAAAAGTTCAGTAGAGTTTGATTGTTCATCATAGCTTGGCGCTTCACGGTGAATCGCCCAAGTGTTACTATGCTCTACCGGACCTGCCTCATCGATTGGGCGTCCTAAAACGTCCATGATACGACCTAGTGTACCTTTACCCACAGGTACAGAGATTGGTGCGCCAGTGTTGCTAACTGGTAGACCACGTTTTAGACCTTCAGTAGAACCCATGGCAATAGTACGTACGATACCATCACCCAATTGTTGTTGTACTTCTAATGTAGTTTCTGTGCCTTCAACTTTTAAGGCATCATAAATTCTTGGTACGCTTTGACGGTCAAATTCAACGTCAATAACCGCGCCAATAATCTGTACAATACGACCGCTACTCATTACGCTCTCCTTGAATGTAGGTCAATTATGAAACAGCAGCAGCACCGCCAACGATTTCCGAAATTTCTCGGGTAATCGCCGCTTGACGCAGCTTGTTGTAAACCAATTGTAATTCGTTAATTAAGTTACCTGCGTTATCCGTTGCTGCTTTCATAGCAACCATACGTGCAGACTGTTCAGAAGCAATATTTTCTACCACACCTTGATAGACGATTGATTCAACATAACGTCCCATCAAACCATCAAGCAGCTCTTTGGTAGTTGGCTCATAGATGTAGTCCCAGCTGTATTCACGATTTTCCATGGTTTCATCAACCAAAGACTCAGCGGCAATCGGTAATAAGCGTTGCACACTAGGATTTTGGGTCATGGCATTAACGAATTTGTTATATACCATGTAAATCTCATCAATTTCGCCACGATTATACGCATCAAGCATTACTTGAACTGGCACACTAAGTTGCTCAAAGCTTGGGTTGTCACCATAGTGAGTTTCCGCAGCTATCACCGTACCACCGAATGTTTTAAAGAAGCTCACGCCTTTTTGACCAATCACCGCAAAACGCGTTTCAACCGATTGGCTTTTTTGTTGTTTAACGTGCTGCATCAATTTTTTGAATAAGTTGATATTCAAACCACCTGCAAGACCACGGTCAGAACTGACTACAATATAGCCAACACGATTAACCGCACGAGGTACTAGGTAAGGATGTTTGTAGTCTGGTGAAGCTTTAACTAGATGAGAAACCACTCGACGCATGCTATCAGCATAAGGACGACCTAGTTGCATACGTTCTTGGGCACGTCGCATCTTACTCGCTGCAACCATTTGCATGGCGCGAGTAATTTTCTGGGTACTTTTAATACTAGCAACTTTTGCTCGAATTTCTTTTAAACTTGCCATAAATAATCCATACAGCCATGTTTAGTTTCAGTCCACGCCCATTGATATAACATGGACGAAATTTGGAAAAATGAACAAAGTAATCATAACCCCTTTGTTCATTTGTTCTATGACAATGCAGTTCTAAAATTTCACTAAATCTTAGAAAGAATGATTTTGCTTATAGTTTTCAATCGCTGATTTGAATTGGTTTGCGATATCATCATTATAGTTGGCAGTGTTATCAATGTCTGCCATAAAATCACCATGTTGGTCACGTAAGTAACGTAACAAACCTGCTTCAAATGCACCCACTTTGTTCACTGGGACATCAGCTAGGTAACCTTCGTTAGAAGCATAAATTACCGCAGCTTGTTCAGCGATGCTCATTGGTGCGTATTGATTTTGTTTCATCAATTCAGTCACACGTTGACCATGGTCAAGCTGTTTACGGGTCGCGTCATCTAAATCAGAAGCAAATTGTGCAAACGCTGCCAATTCACGATACTGTGCTAATGCAGTACGGATACCACCTGACAGTTTTTTGATGATTTTAGTCTGCGCTGCACCACCCACACGAGAAACTGAAATACCCGCATTCACCGCTGGACGGATACCTGAGTTAAACAAGCTTGACTCTAGGAAGATCTGACCGTCCGTGATTGAAATCACGTTGGTTGGTACGAATGCTGATACGTCACCTGCTTGGGTTTCGATAATTGGCAAGGCAGTTAACGAACCTGTTTTACCTGTTACAGCTCCGTTGGTGAATTTTTCTACATACTCAGCGTTCACGCGTGAAGCGCGCTCTAATAGACGTGAGTGAAGGTAGAATACGTCACCTGGGTAAGCTTCACGTCCTGGTGGACGACGTAAAAGCAATGAAATTTGACGATAGGCTACGGCTTGTTTTGATAAGTCATCATAAATGATAAGCGCATCTTCACCGCGGTCACGGAAATATTCACCCATAGTACAACCAGAGTATGGCGCGATGTACTGTAGCGCTGCTGGTTCAGAAGCAGATGCAACCACAACCGTTGTATAAGCTAGTGCGCCTGTTTCTTCTAGTTTACGTACCACGTTTGCGATGGTTGAACGTTTTTGACCAACGGCTACGTACACACATTTAATGCCTGAGTGTTTTTGCGCGATGATCGCATCGATTGCCATGGCTGTTTTACCAGTTTGGCGGTCACCAATGATAAGCTCACGTTGACCACGTCCGATTGGAATCATGGTATCGACAGCTTTATAACCTGTCATTACTGGCTCATCAACTGATTGACGGTCGATAACGCCTGGAGCGATTTTTTCAACTTTATCCGTTAATTTGGCATTAATTGGGCCTTTACCATCGATAGGATTACCCAGTGCATCTACCACACGACCTAAAAGCTCGGGTCCAACTGGTACTTCTAAAATACGACCAGTACAGTAAGCTTTTTGTCCTTCTTGGAGATTCAAGTATTCACCTAGAACAACCGCGCCGACTGAGTCTTGTTCAAGGTTTAGCGCCATACCATATACGCCACCTTCAAACTCAATCATTTCGCCGTACATGGCATCTTCAAGACCATGAATCTGTACGATACCGTCAGATACCATGACAATAGTGCCTTCGTTCTTTGCTGTGGCACCCGCAGTCAGGTCTTGAATTCGCTGCTTAATCAGATTACTGATTTCCGCTGGATTCAATTGTTGCATTGCACTGTTCCTTAATTTTTACTGACTAGAATCAATTTTGTTGAAATTTATGCCGTCAGCTGTGTTTTTAACTGTTTTAATTTGCCACGTACAGAGTCATCGATTACTTTGTCACCGACCTTAATCGTCACACCTGCAATTAGGGCAGGGTCTACATTGACATGTAGTACGACTTTCGCGCCTAGGGAGGTGGCAAGTCGGTTTTCAATGAGTTGCTCTTGCACTTGCGTTAATGGATATGCCGACGTGACATACGCATGAACTTCTTTTGCATCAGCGGCTTTTAACAAACCAAAACGCTCATTGATACTGGGTAATAATGCCAAACGATCTTGCTCTGCAAGTTGCGTCAAAAAATTAACAAAAGCATTGGAATCTGCTTGTGCCCCACCTTCAATAGCGGTGCTTAAAGTTTTAAACACGGTATTGCTATCTTCAGGTGAACTTTGGTTATAAAGGTCTTTTAAAGTAGCGACTTTAGCTTGTGCAGCAACTGCTGGATTATTGATATAATCGGCAAATGCTTTATCACTAACGATGGCATTCATCACGTTTAAGTAATCTTGCCACTCATTGACCGACGTGTGCTCTTTAGCATAATCAAATGCTGCTTTTGCATAGGGTCTTGCTAAGGTTGATAAATCAGCCATCATATCCTCACTGTACGGTTGCTACTTATAACTTGGTTGCCAATTGGTTTAACATATTGGCATGAGTTTCTGGATTGACCTTTTCTTGTAAGATTTTTTCGGCACCGAGTACGGCAAGTTCTGCAACCTGCGCGCGTAAACCTTCACGGGCTTTATTAATTTCTTGATCAATTGCTTCACGCGCTTGCTGACGAATACGTTCGCCTTCCACTTGTGCTTGCACTCTGGCATCTTCAATCATTTGATTGGCGCTTTTGTTCGCTTGGTCAATGAGTGAAGCGGCTTTTGCTTTTGCTGCGATAAGCTCTTGCTCTGCAGCTTGTGATGCAGTTGCTAAGTCTGCTTTGGCTTTTTCGGCAGCATTTAGGCCATCTGCGATTTTACGTTGGCGATCCGAAATAGCAGCAACCAAAGGCGGCCACACAAACTTCATGCAAAACATCACGAAGATGGCGAATGCAATCGATTGTCCAATTAGGGTTGCATTGATATTCACTTAGAATCCCTCGTTAATTAAGTTTCTTCAATCCTTGTCCACATAAGATGATGTGGACATTGTACTGATAGTGTACCTATTAACCTGCTAAAGGATTTGCGAATAACAATAACATTGCAATACCAACACCGATCATCGGTACGGCGTCAAGAAGACCTGCCACGATGAACATACGAGTTTGCAATTGTGAACCTAGTTCTGGTTGACGAGCGACGCCCTCTAAGAATTTGCCACCTAAGATTGCAAAGCCAATACCTGTGCCTAGTGCACCTAAACCGATTAGCAAAGCAACGGCAAGAACGGTCATACCTTCTAGAGTCATTGATGTATCCTCATTACTGTTTTGAAATTAATGTTCAGTTTGTGATGCAAGGCTAAGATAGACAATGGTTAGCATCATGAAAACGAACGCTTGCAAAGTGATTACTAAAATGTGGAAGATTGCCCACGGTACTGATAACACCCATTGAATCCAAAATGGCATAAGGGCGATTAACACAAAAATTAATTCACCTGCATACATGTTACCAAAAAGTCGTAAGCCAAGTGAGATAGGTTTTGCGATTAGAGTTACAAACTCTAGGATAAAGTTCACTGGAATCAATAAGATTTTAGCGATTGGGTTTTTTGCGCTAAATGGATGAAGGGTTAATTCACCAATAAAACCGCCAAAACCTTTTTCTTTAATACTATAAAAAATGATCAGTGCAAATACTGAGAACGACATACCAAGCGTCACATTTGGGTCAGTACTTGGTACGACTTTCATGTAAACATGGTGTGGGTTATGTCCAAGCAGACCACCAATTTTTTGTGCAATGACAGGCAAATAATCAACTGGCAGAAGATCCATGAAGTTCATCAAGAAAATCCACACAAAAATTGTCAGTGCTAATGGCGCAATAACCTTTGATGTGCCATGATAAGTATCACGAACGTTACTATCAACAAACTCCACAATCATTTCAATAAAAGCTTGCATTTTGCCGGGTACACCCGAGGTCGCTCTTTTTGCCACCATATAAAAAATGGCACAAAAAAGAACCCCTAAACCAATCGACCACAGCATTGAGTCTAAATGAATCGCATTGAAACCCATTTCAGAAGCTTGCTGTTTGGTTTCGGCAACTATCCAACCTTCTGTTGGGTGATTACCGAAAGTCCAGTTTGTCAAGTGGTGATTGATATACTCATTTGAAGTAATTTCTGCGTTTGCTTCTGCCATAATCTTAACTTCTTTTTTATATTGAGCCGATAATAGAGGGAGTTAGCGTCAGATATTTTGTCTAATCACAAAAATTTGTAACTTAACACTATAATCGTATCTAACTGAGCTGATGATACTCAATGAGAAGTGCAAATATGACGTCAAAGGCACATCGAGGCGTTTAAGCAATCTGCTTAACTAAGGTGATGAACCGTGAATAAACGGATTGTTTATCAACGTAATAATATAGGCTATCGACCTACTGTGTTTTGCTTGACTCAAATAAGTGGGTCATCAGTAAAACATATATGCAATTGCTTGAAAACTAATTCTTTTTAGCCAATTAGCGCTGAGCAATCGCACCTTTAAAAAATTTTCACTATATTAATTCAACTGTTACCTTTTTGTAAAGGATTAAATGGATTTATTTGTGATTTAGTTTAGGTTATTTCTGTTATTATCAAATAATTGTAAATAGCCTTTTTTTACCAAGGATTTCGGTAAGTGATAATGAGGTAACTCATTTGCAAAATTAGATAGCCCGCGAATACCGCAATGGCGTTTAGCGGTTTTAACAGCAGAAAAATCAGTGCAAACCCAACAATGGCCAACACCCACTTTGCCATATGGGCTTGGTAAAAACGATGAACAATTTGACGACGCTGCTGATAGCCCGATTTGCTCAAAGAAATTTTAGCAAAGATGATTTGACTCACCCACCCTAGCACACTACCTGCTAGCAGATTTTTACTCACCGTATACTGGCTATTGCCTTGCCAAACATCCCATGCAATCCCGATGGCAACCAGCCCAAGTATCAGCCATGACTGCTTGTTGATGGATTGTTGGATAGATTGTGGGTCAAATGGCTTGGCAGGTTTTGACATAGCAAAATAAGGGCTAGCTGATTGTGGGCAGGAATGATGAAAGTAGTATAGCAGAATCTTGATTAAAAATTTGGCTAAAGGTTGTTTTATCTATGCTGATGTTAGTCGCCAGTCATTATGGATAGTGTGTTATTAGACTTGTTATGTTGTTGGGTAGTTTTATAGCCGAATCGCTAATTTCTCAGACAAATTATGCGGTTTTCATGCTAAAGTAATTTGATAGTTATTGATGATTTTATTTGATATGACCCAACTTTCTATTCAATCAGCTAGAAATTCTATTCAATCAGCCAACAGTTACGACGCAAATTGTCGCCACCTATCTATGTCTATGTGTATGCCACAAATGACGGTCGAGCAGATTGAAGCACAGATTGCTCAGATAAAACAAGATTGCCAAGCGCAAGGTTTACGTTTTACTGCGCTGCGAGAGCAAGTGTATCGTTTGATTTTACTTGCCGCCCATCCCATTGGGGCGTATGAATTATTGGATTTGCTGCAATCAGCGAGCGAAAAAGTCGTCGCACCGCCAACTGTATATCGTAGTTTGGAGTTTTTGCTCAGGCATGGCTTGGTTCATCAATTAAATTCCAGTAAGGCATTTTTTGCTTGTTCTCAGCCCACCGATCGCCATGTTGCCGCTTTTTTGGTCTGTCGATGCTGTGGCGAGGTACAAGAGTTTAGCCATCAATCTATCCAGACCATGCTAACTGAGGTTGAGCAATCGACCAATTTTGCCACCCAATCAATTATTATTGAGCTTTCAGGTGTTTGTGAGCGCTGCCAATAGTTCCCTATTTTATCCAATTGTTTGAATGAAGATAGGCTAAAAATTATTTTGCTATTGTGTTTGTCAATTATGAGCATTTGTGATATAAAACATGCCTTATTTGATTGACTTAAGTCAATTAACCGTTGTTTGATAAAGTTGTACTGCCACGATTACCGTCATTATTCTAAGGATAACTGAGTGACGTTACTGCCAAGTTCGATATCACAACACCATGCTGATTATTTTTCAATTATTGAATTAAGTGATCTGCATCTCTTTGATGACCCTAATAAGTTAATGAATGGCGTTAATACCGCAGACACATTTGAGTCGGTATTATCCTTGGTCCGACAACAGCGCGATGATGTTGATTTATTGGTACTGACGGGGGATTTATGCCATGAACCTACCCCACAGAATTATGACCGTTTATTTGCAACCTTAGACGACGTCAACATTCCGTTTATAGCCATCCCAGGCAATCATGATGTGACCCTGGAGCTGGATAGTCATTTACCCTTTGCCCAGCGCCGTCACTTGCCTGTCAAAGCAGATACTCGCCTGCAAAACTGCTATAGTATTGACACCGATTATTGGGACATATTGTTATTAGACTCCTCTTGTGAGGGGCACAGTCATGGCAAGATTGACGAGCAGACATTGCTGTGGCTGGCGCAACAGTTAGCGAACGCCAATCGCCCTTGTGCAATTTTTTGTCATCATCCGATGGTATTAATCGATTCAACATGGCTTGATGAATACACCCTAATCAATGCCGACCGTTTTTGGGAAGTCGTAATGCCGTATCTAGACCGCATTAAAGCGATATTTGTCGGTCATATTCACCAAGAAATGCATAAGATTAATTATGGGACATCTGTGTTTGGCTGCCCATCGACTAGCATACAGTTTAAACCCTTGTGTAAAGATTATACCATTGACGAAATTGCGCCTGGTTTACGTTGGATAAATTTATATAACAATGGGTTACTTGCAACTGGTATCAAAAGAACAGATACTATCTGACTAATTTTTCATGGTTGTTGAACTTATGTTCATAAATTTAATGTCGTGAAAGTTTGGTTAGCTTGTTTATTAAGGTTTTAGCGTTTATTTTAGTTTGATTTCATATACTGGCGAATTGCAGTGTTTAAAGCGTTAATAACGCGATGTCATTGGCTTAAGTGCTGAACTCGTAATGAAATTGTAAACTTAAAATTGTATCACTATCGGTTTTTAAAGGAATTAGCTATGGCATCTGCCCAAAATGAACGTGAATTAAGTTTTACTCCATATCAGCCAGCGGCTGAAGAAGAATATATGAATGACGCACAGCTTGCGCATTTTAGAAAAATTTTATTAGATTGGAAAGAGCAGTTAATTAGCGAAGCTGAATCAACCAAATCTTATATTCAAGATGAATCAACGGCGATGCCTGATATTAATGACCGCGCCACCCAAGAAGAAGAGTTTGCGTTAGCACTGCGCACGCGTGACCGTGAGCGTAAACTGATTCGCAAGATTGATAAATCGATTGCTGAGATTGACAGTGGTGATTACGGTTTTTGTGAGACTTGCGGCGTGGAGATTGGTGTGCGTCGTTTAGAAGCCCGTCCAACCGCGACCCAATGTATCGACTGCAAAACCTTATCAGAGATTAAAGAAAAACAAGCATGGGGTCATGCTTAATTTATCAACGACTCCTGTTATTGGACGCTTTGCTCCCTCTCCGACGGGAGCTTTGCATTTGGGGTCGCTGGTGACTGCGATTGCCAGTTACTGTATCGCCAAGCAAGCAAAAGGCAAGTGGCTAGTACGCATTGAAGATACTGATACTGAGCGCTGTCATCCAAAATTTAGCGATTTGATTTTAGCAGATTTGGAGCGATTGGGTTTGCACTGGGATGGTAACGTTCGCTACCAGTCGCGACACCTAGACACATATCACGCGTTATTAGATGAGCAACTAAAAGCAGTAAGTTATGGGTGTGATTGCAGTCGTAAATCTCTGCGAACTTATCAACTCGCCCACCCCAACACCCAATACCCTTATCCTAGAATCTGTGTCCATAAGCGGCTATCGCGCGATCATGCCATTCGCTTAGTGATGCCAAATAACCTAATGCTTTTTTTCGATCAGCTGCAGGGGGTGATTTCGGGCAATCCGCAACGAGAACAGGGTGATATTGTGGTCAGAAGGCGGCGCATTGGCCGGTCTTTCTCAAATACGCCAACCGCCAGCAAAGGCATGATTAATTATATGCTTGCGGTAGTAATTGATGACGCGCAACAAAGCGTCAATCAAATCGTGCGAGGTCTGGATATATTGCCATTGACGATACCGCAACTGGTCATCGCGGATTATTTAAATTTTCCCCCTAACCAACACTACTATCACTTACCCATTTTGGTGAATGCACAAGGGCAAAAGCTGTCTAAACAAACGCTTGCAGAGCCGATTCAATCCTACCCCGCACCACAACTTATTAAGACGGCACTGCAATTATTACAACAGCCGCCGATTGATATGGATAAGCCCATCACAATGCTCGAGCAAGCGGTTTGCCAATGGAATCATACGCCGCTGCAAGGCAAACAGCGTATTGAAGTCGATAGCTTACAAAATCTTTTGGCAATCCCTTAATAATAACGACATTGATTGGCAGGAATGGTTGGACTTTCTTTGATAATTCGCATCAACAATCCGACGATAATGAGATTAACCACCATAGAAGAACCACCATAGCTAAAAAATGGCATGGTCAATCCTTTGGTAGGTAGCATCCCCATGGTCATACCGGCATTAACAAAAATTTGCCCAAAGAACAAAATCCCAACCCCAAACGCAAAATAGCTTAAGCGAGTTTGGTGCCGTGCTAGCGCTTGGTAACTAATGCGCATAACCGTGGTAACCAAAATAATTTGTAACACCAGTAAAAACGATACACCCACTAAGCCTAACTCTTCACCGGTAATCGCCAGTAAAAAGTCGGTGTGCGCCTCCGGTAAATGGGAGAGTTTTTGGATACTTTCCCCGTAGCCGACACCAAACCATTCGCCGCGGGCAAAGGCTACAATGCTGCGACCTAGCTGATAGTCACTGTTTTTTAAGTCATCAAACGGATCTAAAAACGAGGTTACCCGTTTTAGTCGGTAACTTGCCCCCATAATCGCCATGGTGCCTGCCAAAAACATGGCACCCATAATGATAAAAAACTGGCGCATGGGTAAGCCGCCGACAAAAATCATCGCCGCAATACAGGTCGCGATAATCACCACCGAGCCAAAGTCAGGCTGCAACATGATAAATAAGATCAGCCCCATGGCTATCAGTGTTAGCCGCAAAAAGCCTTTCCAATAGTTGCGAATTTCTTCTGATCGGCGCACCAGATAATCTGAGGTGTACAAAAACAACAACAATTTTTCCAGTTCAGAGGGCTGAAAATAGATACCACCCAGTTCAATCCAGCGTTTACTGCCGTTAATCACTGACCCACCGATTAGCGTATAAATAATCAGTAAAAGACAAGCCAGCAGCGCATACATAATAAAATCTAAGCGAAACGTCTTGCGAAGTGGGATAAAATACACCAGTAAACCAAGAACTGCACCGATTCCCATGTACGCCAATTGGTGGTAAAAAAAGTAAAAATCACCCAGTTTTTTGGTTTGTGCAAAAGGTATTGACGCGGACGCCACCATCAACAGACTAAATACCATAATGGTTGCTACCGTGGTCAATAGCACTGAATTGATGGGCGGAATCCACTGGCGGCTTTTTTTAGTAGAAACGCTGTTTGCTGAAAGGGATGAAGAAAGTGACGAAGAAGTAGAATGGGGCGCGGGCATAACACAACCTAACAATTAAAAATACACTAGCGAATGATTATTGGGATTTGACTAAGCGTTGAAAAACTTGTCCACGTTCCACATAGCCACTAAACTGATCAAAACTTGCACAAGCGGGTGATAGCAGCAATACGCCTAAAGCGGGGAATGTTGACTGGTCTTGCCAAGCTTGCTTGACCGCTTGTTCTAGGGTTTGGCATTCGGTTAACACAATTCCTGCAGAATTGTGACTATCTAGACCGGCTGATGCCAAATCAGCCACAATTTTATCGGCATCTTCACCGATAAAGTACACCACTTGCGCATACTCCATCAAGGGTTTTGCCAGTTCAGCAAAGTTTTGACCTTTACCTTGCCCACCCAAAATCACTGCGAGTTTTTTGCCTTTGGGCGCATATACTTTACCTAGCCCCAAAATTGCCGCGATGGTCGAGCCAATATTGGTGCCTTTGGAGTCGTCAAAACAATCAAGCTGATGGGTGGTTGTGATAAATTCACAGCGATGGGGCAGCCCGACAAAGTTTTTTAATGTGGTTAACATACTCTCTAACGGCAGACCTGCTAGCTCGCCAATGGCTAGGGCTGACAGTGCATTCATCAAATTATGCTCACCTTTGATCGGTACATCTTTTTCATTAAGCACCCGCTCGCGACCCCGTGCTATCCAAATTTCACCATCGCTATCTTTTATCAATCCGTACTGATTCATATCCGGTGCGTTACTACCAAAGCTAATGGTGGGCATATCATCGGCTACCAACGGACGACTAAGCAAGTCCTCGCGGTTGACCACAATGGATTGCACGCCTTGGAATATTCGGTGTTTGGCTTGGTGATAGCCGAGCATATTGCCATGGCGGTCTAGATGGTCAGGCGACATGTTAAGCACGGTGGCTACTTTGGCGGCCAAATTGGTGGTGGTCTGTAGTTGAAAACTGGATAACTCAAGCACCGCCATCTGTATGGGCTCAAGTAGCAAATCAAGCGCCGGCGTTCCCAAGTTACCACCGACACCGACTTTAAACCCCGCATTTTTGACCATCTCGCCAACCAGGGTGGTGACCGTGCTTTTGGCATTAGAGCCGGTAATCGCAATAATCGGAATATGTCGCTGTTTAGCTACCTCATGGAACAATTGAATATCACTGACAATCGCGATTTTTTTCGCACGTGCGCCATCAAACACCGGCAAATAAGGGTCAATACCAGGACTGATGATAATGCGATCCGCCACTGCCAACAGCTCGCCATCTAATGCCCCAAACTTGGTCACTATATCGGTTGGCAAGTGCTCGGCAAGTTTGGGCAGACCGGCATCAGTGACAGCTACAGGGTAGCCAAGCGCGTGTAAATAGTTGACTGCCGACAAGCCTGATTTGCCAAGTCCAACCACCACTTGTAATCCATTGCCACGTTGAATCATGCTCGATGCTGATGGCATGCTTTGGTTGCTTAAAGCAGGTGAAACGGCTGATTGAGTGGCAGAGAGTTGGCTCACGAGAATTCCTTGTAATACTTAAACTTGTAACACTTAAACTTGTAACATTTAAATAAAGGTACCGCTAACTAAGGCAATAACAATACTTGGCGCATAAGCTAAAAAACGTTTTCTATCATACCATTTTATGACAAAAAGTTTTGCGATTAAATGTGAGTTTTCATTTTTTGTAGTGGTCGCAATAAAAGGCGGTTTAAATACTATGATTTTTGTGATGCGGATATACTTTTTATTTGTATTAGCCAACAAATTTGACGAGTTTAGCCAGTTAAATGCACTATTTTAGTGCAATATTTTTGTTTTTATCGCTCATCATTAAAATAATGCTAAAAATTATCTACAAAATCATTAATGGCACCCAAATAACCTTTTTGGTGCAATAACTGATTTAAATTAGAGGAATTTTTATTTTTTCGTTATAATAAAATTACGCTTTCTGTGTGATGGTCGCATTGAAGCCACAAAAAAGTTTTTGCTTTAATTTCAATAAGTTGTATTTTTTACCCCCTTAAAAATAGGACGTTTCTGAAAGTTGGCACAGCTTTTGAATTATCGAAACTACCATTTTCAACACGCTATACGAATGCTGTTTAGGGTAACCGCTATTAAGCCACTACAGCAGATAGTAACTAACCCAGCCATAAGCGGCACTTAAAAGGAAATTATTATGAAATTAATTACGGCTATCTTAAAACCGTTCAAACTAGATGATGTACGTGAGTCACTCTCTGAGATTGGTGTTCAAGGTATCACTGTTACCGAAGTAAAAGGTTTTGGCCGTCAAAAAGGTCATACTGAATTGTATCGTGGTGCTGAGTATGTGGTTGATTTCTTACCGAAGGTTAAGTTAGAAATTGCGGTGACTGACGAAATGGTTGATGCAGCGATTGAAGCTATCACTCGCGTGGCTAGCACGGGCAAAATCGGTGATGGCAAAATCTTTGTATCACCATTAGAACAAGTGATTCGTATCCGTACGGGTGAAACGGGCGCTAATGCTATCTAACACTATCATGACTGTCGTTGCCGCCGCGCTTGTTAACTTTTAAAGTCGACCATCCTTTAAACATTAACGCAGACCTATCAAGCAGCTTAACGACTATCTCAAATAATTTTAAGGGGGTTACGATGAATGCCGTCATTATAAGGGCAGCTTTTGCCAAATTTTTACAGCCACTAGTATCTACTAAATCAATTTTATCGTTATTGTTGTTATCTCCATTGGTGGCTCATGCTGCTGATACACCTACGCTAAATGCGGGCGACACCGCTTGGGTATTAATGTCTACTGCATTAGTGCTACTAATGACTATTCCAGGGTTGGCGTTGTTTTACTCAGGCATGGTACGCAAAAAGAATATTTTAGGGACGATGGCACACAGTTATGGTGCCACAGCATTAGTATCTATTGTTTGGATTGTGTTGGGTTATTCACTGGCGTTTGGTAGTAGCGATTTTAATCAATTTGTTGGCGGTTTCGATAATGCCCTGTTAGCTAATATTGGGTTAGGTGATTTAACCGGTACCGTACCCACCCTATTATTTGTCACTTTTCAAATGACCTTTGCCATTATCACTGTAGCAATCTTAGCAGGCTCGATTGCTGAACGTATCAAATTTAGTAGCTTCATGGTGTTTACTGCCTTTTGGGTATTATTGGTGTATGCACCGATTTGCCACTGGGTTTGGGGTGGCGGCTGGTTGATGGCAGACGGTGCGCTAGACTTTGCAGGCGGTACGGTCGTGCACATTAACGCAGGTGTGGCAGGTATTGTGTTAGCGGCTGTTTTAGGTAAGCGTAATGGCTATAACCGTGACCCGATGGCGCCCTCAAACTTGGCTTTAACCTTAATTGGTACGGGTTTGATTTGGGTAGGTTGGTTTGGCTTCAATGGCGGTAGTGCGTTGGCGGCAAATGCATTGGCAGGTAATGCGTTACTTGTCACGCAAGTAGCGGCAGCGGCAGGGGCATTGACTTGGTTTGCTATCGAAAAATTAGTGCGTGGTAAAGCCTCTGTATTGGGCGGTGCATCAGGTGCAGTAGCGGGTTTAGTCGGTATCACCCCAGCGGCAGGTTTTGTGACGGTAGCAGGCGCATTAGCGATTGGCATCATCACCTCATTGGTTTGCTTTTATGCAGTCAACTATCTCAAACGTCTGTTAAAAATCGATGATAGCTTGGATGCGTTTGGATTGCATGGCGTTGGTGGCATCGTCGGTGCGATATTGACAGGTGTCTTTGTGAGTCCTGCTATCACTGGCAAACCACTGGCTCTATCAACCATTGGTCAAGTGTGGGTGCAATTAGAAGGCGTGTTTGCGGTTATTATCTACTGCGCGATTGTGACTTTCATTATTGCTAAAGTGATTCAATTAACCATGGGCTTACGTGTCACTGATGAAGATGAATACACCGGTCTTGATTTAGCCGTACATGGCGAACGTATCGAATAGACAAAAAATGATAAACATAGGCTGATTCAATCAGCCTATTTTTTTATATAACCATACTATTTTTATTTAACCATACTGAAAGACTCTAGAAAAATTGCGATTGGACAAATAAAAAAGCTAGATAGTGATATCTAGCTTTTTTGAGATTTCAAATCAGTAGCGATTATCTAATTTTTTTCCAAGTTTGGCTGCCTTTGACTGGAACAGATAAAGTCAAGGTTGAACCACTTACTGAAATATTTGCACCTAACCCAAAGCCCCAACGCGGGTCTTTTGCTTTACCTGCATATTTGCCATTACCCGCTGCTTTAACGCCTGTTAACACAGTTTTACCAACAAAAGATTTTGCTTTTTCAGTATTACCCGCAACGATTTTACCGGTGAAAGTAGCACCTGTTTGTGAGATTTGAACTTGGGCTTTTGGTTGATTGTCTTCATAAGTTTGCCAAGTACCCACGATTGGATCGGCAGCCATAGCAGCAACACTTAAAGTAGAAAGCGCAACACCAACGCTGATTGATTTAAGAGAAATTTTCATAACAGTTCCTTCTGTAGCGCACTGCAAAAAGTAAGGGAAGTGAGATGCAGTGCCATTGACAATCATTATAGCCAAAATGG
>ERZ1032820.6-NODE-6-length-15607-cov-6.921168_pt1 | contig 15607 bp, 17 predicted proteins | sample MGYA00517093_ERZ1032820 | MGnify/ENA primary metagenome ERZ1032820 (study PRJEB33719, sample SAMN04262577) | wastewater metagenome | biome: sewage system; feature: wastewater treatment plant influent; material: sewage | place: Peru: Lima | collected 2013-01-29 ...
TTTGGTGGTATGATAGCAGGAGCATTTGCAGTTTACTTACATAATCGTTATTGTGTTCATCCGCCAACACGGCCTGGAGCCTTACACCTTGAGCGCGGACTTGTTCCGTCAGCTCTATGCCAACCCGGTACGACGCCCGGACGGCACCGAGATGATCTCTCAGGAGGTCAGCTCACACGCCTGGAAGAAACTCTACGAGGCGCTGGAATACCGCATGGCTGTCGGAGAGACAACTATCGTGGACGCAACACACCTAACACCTCGCAGCCTGGAACCGTACAAGGCCCTGGCTAAGAAGTACAGCTACAAGGTTCACTTGGTGCGCTTCGGGCGTGACTTGTCACTCGAGGAACTCCTCGCTCGCGATGCAGCTCGTGGACTCAACATGGCCGGTGAGCCAACGGTCCGCAAAATGTACGCCCGCATTGAAAGCCTCGATGGCGCCCTGCCTAAGCGCTGGAACCCACTGACACCAGATGAGTTCTTGGCGTCACTTGACTGGCAGGTGCGTGACATCAGCAACTACGCTAAGGTCAAAGTCATCGGCGACGTTCATTCCTGTGCGACTGCACTTGATCAAGCCCTTGCGGACTTCAACGCGGAGACCCTCTGCGTGTTCGTCGGGGACTACTTCGACCGCGGGACTGAACCTGTTGCAGTCATGGAGAAGTTGCTCTGGCTGGTGAAACAGCCAAACGTTGTGCTGCTGGTGGGTAACCACGAGCGCCACATCTACGACTTCCTCGCAGGGCGCCCGATCCAAAGTCCAGCCTTCAAGGAGACGCTGGCCGAGATCATGCGCGCCGGCTACACCAAGGCCGACTTTACTCGCATTGTCAAGCAAATGCAGCCCGTCTACGCGGCACGCTTCCACGGCTTCGAGATGGTCATGACTCACTCGGGCCTGACGCCAGGTCAGTTCGGTAAGTCGCTCGACGACTACTGTCACCGCCTAGCGCTCCGTAACGAGGCTGAGTTCATGAAGGGCCTAGGTGACTACGACCACCCTATCGTGGATGAGTGGGTTGCCGCCGACCTGGATGTACTCCAGTTCTACGGACACCGCAACACACGAGGCTACGAGGTCATCTCCGATGGCAATGCCTTCTGCCTAGAGCAGAAAGTTGAGTTCGGAGGCCGACTGGCTGTAACAGTGACAGAGATGGTTGACCAGGACTGCATCAGCACTGGTGACGAGTCCATTCAGAACACTGTCTTCAACTCAGAGCTGTCAGCTGGACGAAGCCGACTCACGCTTGCCAAGATCCGCAAGCACAGCATGGTCCGTACCAAGCCATTGGGCAACGGCGTGTCCGTGCTTAACTTCACCCGCGACGCCTTCTTCAAGCGCGTCTGGGACAGCGAAACAGTTACAGCACGAGGCCTCTTCGTCAATGACAAGGACGAGGTCGTGGCACGCGGCTACAACAAGTTCTTCTACCTGGGTGAACGCCCGGAGACCCAGCTCGATGTCGTCGTCAAGTTCATCAAGGGCGTTGGCGGCACAATGACCGAGCAGGACAAGGAGAACGGCTTCCTAGCCATCGCAGCCTACATCCCTGAGCTGGGTGGTCTACGCGTCTTCTCCAAGGGGGCGGGCGACTACCACTCAGAGCTGGCACGAGAGTTAATCGCCTCTGCCTGCAACTGGGATAGCCTGGAGGCCAAACTCAAGGCCGACTACGAGGCGGGTATCAAGTACAGCCTCACCTTTGAGGTCTGCGACGTGGACCGTGATCCACACATCGTCTTCTACGACCGTCCGCGTGTCTTCCTACTCGACACCATTACCAACGACTTGGCCGGCAAGATGCTGGATGATAAGACTGCGGAGATCGCAGCTGAGTTCGGCTTCGACCGACCTGTCATTCGAACAGTCGACGTGGACGCTATGACAGAGGCAGAGTTGCGTGAGCATCTCATCACCCTGGAGGAGCGCACACGAGACAACGAGGGCTTGGTGGTCACCTTCGGTGACAGCCAGAAACTCAAGGTCAAGTCAGACTGGTACAACCGACGCAAGAAGCTGCGCGGCATGTCCGTGCCTGTCCTAAATGCAGGTCAGGAGAGCTATGCCCAGTACCTGAACTCGCTACGTAAGTCAGCTCCGGAATACGTTCCAGCAGTTGAGAAGCTGCGCGAGCTACATGAGGCTGGCCTCGTGACTGCAACACAGACAGAGAAGGGTCGCCTGGAACTCAACGTTCCAGTAACCCTTGAGCAACACCCAGAGCTACAAGAGCTCCTGGGCTGAACCTGATCCAGACCCGGGCATTCGCTCGGGTCTTTTGCTTGGGTGGAGTGGAGGCGCAGCCTCTAATTGAGGAGCAATAAAAGACGGGCCACTCGAGCCCAGATAAAGGAGGAAGAAAACATGGCCGTAACAAACGCAGCGGCAACGCCAGCTGAGCTGGTGACGGAGATGATGGCACATGCCGTAACCAAGGAGGGTATGGAGCAGATCTACGACCTGCCTTACGACAGCGTAGCCTACTACGACTACGTGGACAAGAAATTCGTCCCAGACGGACACTTCGGTCGCACCATCGGATTTGGCCGTATCAAGACGGATTGCGGTCTCATCGACCTGCCTCGCTATGTCAAGAGCAAGATCCGACGCGAGGGTACCCGCATGTATCAGATACAGGCACGGGAGGTTGACGAATTCTTGGCGCAGGTGACCGCCTACACAGGGCCTGCACGTCAGTTCGAAGGGTTCCTTCACCCCGACACCATCAGTGAGGATGAGTGGCGCGACGGGCTCCTTGCCTACATCACGGGTAATGAGTACCGCGTCGAAGACTACAACAGCTTCGGCGTCAACTCTGATCCGCAGTGGTCACAGCGACTGGAGGAGATGAAGTCCAACCTGCTTACACAGGGCAAGTCTGACGCGATCTTCGCGGCAGCCCTATTGGAGGAGGTTGGAGCACTGGCCCGACTTACGGACGAGTCAGCAGATATGGATGACTTGGTGGACACGATCTGCCTGGGGATCCATCGACGAGTGATCTTCAACCCGTTGGACACTATGCGGCGATCTCTAGAGGCTGCCCGCTTAGCACTCGAGCCAAACCGCAACCGCATGACAGACGACCATCGCCTGTCCTTAGTGAAGGAGCTGGAATACCTAGCAGCTCACTCACATGGGTTGCGCGGGCGTAGTCTTAGCGACTTTGAGGGCGAGCTAGTCTTCTGGAAGGAGCTGCTTGGCGCTACGGGCACAACCCGCGTCAACTTAGCACCCCGTTTCAGCGTTGACCTACATAAGTACCTGACCTACTACTCAGAGATCCCAGCATTCAGTCATGGTCAGTACGACTACGAACTCTTATCGCTGGCAGGTTACAGCTCGATCAAGCGAAGCATCTGCGGCCCGATCGAGATCAGCCAGATGCAGCTGGACCTCTTGCAGGCAACGGCATCCTACCTGGATAACAACGCTGGAGCAACGATCGACCTAGACCTGGATCACTTCAAGGTCGTGGAGATCTACCCAACCGACCGCGACTGGTGTCGCAAATCAAGTCAGGCCTTCCAGATCGACTGGAGCCTGTAACAAGAACAGACCTGGCTATCGCTGGGTCTGTTCGTTGTGGACGACGCCGCGCCACTCTAATTCGGGCGTAACACACAAGGGGCTCGATACCCCAAGAGAAGGAGGAACAAGGACATGGCAGTTCAACTGCATCAGAAGACGCCAGCAGACGTCGTAACAGAGATGCTCGCCCATGCCGTCACAGAGGAAGGACTCGACCAGCTGTATGAGCTGAAGCGAGAGACCGACCTCTTCTACGACTACAGGGACGGCGTCTTCACCGAAACACCACTACTTGGACGAACCCTGCACTTCGGCTGGCTCCAGACAAAGACTGGCCGCAAGGACGGATTCCGAGGATACATCCGCAGCCAGGTTCGTAAGACAGGCCCCTACCTGTACGAAATGCAGAACCGGTGGACAAGGGTCTACGACGAGAATGAGGCCTCGCTTATGTTTACCAACGCATCAGAGCAGCGTATCGGTGGGTGGGTACATCACAAGGCCATCTCACGCGATGAGTGGCTCTTCATCGCCCACGACTGGTTGGCGAGTGGAGTACATCCAGATCGAGATCCAGCCATAGAGGTCGAGATCCATTGGGACGAGTACGTAGCAGAGGTCACTGATCGCCTCTTGGATCGTTGTGAGCGGCCACGCCACCTCGTTGAGTGGGGGGTCTTTCGACGCCTAGTCTCACCCAACATGGACAAGGTGATCTCCGCCATCGAGCAGGCAATCAACCATCAGCTGGCAGGAGGGGATAGGGATAACCTATCCCAAGTCCTCATCCAGCTAGAAATGTGGCTGACCGAGTGCTCGCCCGTCTTAACTGACTCCCAACGTATGCGGCTAGTAAAGCTATTGGATGAGTCCACGACGCTGGCGGACACCCCTCTGCGGATCTTGTACCGATCGCTTGATCTGATGAAGGCCTTGGGTGCTGACGTCACAGCCCGGCTAAACCTGACCCATTTCAACGGGTCGGCTTTGGTGCCGCGTGATGACATTGTCTTTCACGCCATCATCCCCAATGGCCCAGATCTATATGGCGGTTGCCGTCACGGACTTGCCCTAGTGCACTACATAAAGCTCCGCGACAAGCTCATCACCCCCATTGAGGTGAGTCAGATGAGCCTTGACCTCTTGCAGATGCAGGTAACCATGACGGATGATGAGCCGGTTCAACTGGACCTGAATCACTTCAAGCTGGTGCCGGTTCACGCTCAGGATCGAGATTGGATCGCGCGCACCAACCAGCCTATCCGCTTCGAGTGGACGCTAAAGACCCAAGCCTAAGAGCCTGGGTCTTTTCTTGTTACAGCCAGATGGCCGCCTCGCGCTCAGCTGACTCAACCGAGTCAGAGCCGTGGGCCACGTTGTAAATGTTGTCCGGTACGACGCGACCGAAGCGGCCTCGTAGCGTGTCTGGTGCAGCCTGCTCAGGATTCGTTGCGCCCAAGATGTCTCGCCAGACTTGGACTGCATTTGGTCCAGACAGGGTTCCGACCAGAACTGGAGACTGCGTCATGTAGTCCACAATGGCCGGGAAGAAGGGCTTGTCCGCGACGTGAGCGTAATGCTCTGCGAGCTGCTCGGGAGTTGCCACCACGGTCTTGATATTATCAAGGATAAGGCCGCAGTTGGTCAAGGTCACAAAGACCTCCGGTATCTGCATGCCATCTGGCTTGATGAGGAAGAAGGTGCGCTGGTGTGTCATGGGCTGTGCCCCCTTTCGTGTGATGTCACTATTTTAGCCCGGGCGACGAGGCTCGCTCCTGCAATTAAAAAAGAGGAGCCAGAGCTCCTCTTCCGCTTAGATCTCGCGGCCGATGCTCACGAGATTGAAGTAAACCGTGCGCGGAACGATGGCGTCCGGACGGATACTGCGGATGGCCTTGCGGTCGGCATCGAAGTAGAGGACGAACTCGGCGTCGTCGTTATCTTCGAATGCCTTGGCGTAGTAGGCCTCCTCTTGCTCACCACCGTTGATCTCGATGGTCCCGTAATTGGTCGTGCCGCGTACTGTGCGGAACTCACCGTTGGCCTTTAGGTAGTCGAACTCGACTAGGCCTTGGGCGAGCGCTGCGAGCAATGCTGTGCGGTCTGTTGCGGGTGATGTCTTAGCCATCTTGGTCTCCTTCTCTATGGGCGGGCTACCACTGTGCGGTAGCCATGTAGTACGCTGACATTATACCGGTCGGGCATGTCGACGTCGCTCCCATAAAAGTCCGAGACGAAGGTGTTGTTGCGCTCTGTGAGCTCGAAGGTTCCGTTGGCCATCGGCACACGCACGAAGTGTGTGCGCTTGTCGTTGAGCTGTGGGATCGTGATCTCGAGCAGCTGAGCCGTCGTCATTGTCTTCTGCATGGCGGGTCTCCTTTCTATCTGCCGAGTCGTCCCCCTGTGCTGGACCTATTTTAGCAGGGGTTCCCGGGCAGCGTATCAGCAGGCTCCCATCACCAATCAAAGTCCGAGATTGGCGCCGGTGTGTGGGCAACGGTCTCGGCTGTATCATGTAGCTCGTCCACTCGACTCATCATGGACAAGAGGTCGGCCTCTTCTGGATCAAGGACAGTCTGGTGGTAGCTCACTCCGTACATGGTTGTGAGAACTAACTCACCGTCCATGTAGGTACGGCGCATCTTAGCGCGGAAGAGATCGCCAGGCTCAATGACTCTAGCTTGGCTTCGCAGCACCTTGAGACGAACTCCGTTCTCTAGCGTCACCGACGGCGAGAACAACCAGTTCCCTACATCTGTCACAGCCAGTGTGACGCGGCTAGTCTGGTGCTCGACGACTCCGAAGTTGGTGACGAGATCATCTGTCAGTCGAAAACACTGAGCCCCCAGAGTTAAGGCGCCGCCAACCACCATGAATCGGGCATAGGCGTACTGCTCTCCAGATTTGTCCAGGGTAACCCAACCGAACAGCGCTATGAGTAGCATAAGGGCGGCGATGGACACTGCCACCTTGATCCTGTAGCTCTTGTAGGTCTCGGTCATGAGCGCCTCCTCTTAGATTTTCTTGAAGGCCGTGCTCGGTTTGTCAACCGGCAGGTCACTGAACTTGTGCTTATTGCCGCCGACCTCGAAGGAGGACTTGGCGTCGCCCAGGAAGGCTGCGACGACGGCTTCGCCATCCAGCATTCGCCCGGACTGATTACCGGCGGCCTTGCGCGACATGGTAGGGATGTCTGAGACCGCAAGTCGCTTAGCTCGACCAGCTGAGGTGATGAGTACCAGGTACTTGGCCTTGTCTATGTTCAGGACAGAGACCAACTCGTCTCCATCCTTGAGTGCTGGACCAGCAAGACGTGTGCGGCTGGATAGGTACTCAGCAGCTTCTGTTGACTTGATGAGGCCTCGTGCAGTAACGAAGACCAGGTTCTGATCTCCGCCGGCTTGCATGGTTGAGTTAACCAGCGGCCAAGTTGTGCCAGACAAACCACCCAGGGACGCGAGTGTGTCGCCCTTGTCCGTCGGCTTGCTCTGCTTGAGCTTATCCACGCGGACGGTGTGGTAGGCTCCGTCTGAGGCGAAGAAGCCAATCTTCTGCTCGGTGTCGGTAGCGAAGCGCGTGACTTCATTAGCTACAGCCGCAGCACCAGGCGCCATCATGCGCAGATAGCCGAACTTGTCGACGCTGACCTCGTAGCTCACCACCTTCTTCTCCTCGACGTAGGTGACCGGTCCATCGTTGGTTAAGCGAGTCTTGCGGGCAAACTCTGGAGCCTCGAATATCTTAGCGACCTCGGTCTGGAGCTTGATGAGCTCCTTCTTGGCTGCAGCTGGATCAGACAGGATCTTCTCCAAGGGGGCAATCTCCTTCTCTATGCTGGCGATCTTGCGCTCCATAGCAACTCTGTCCAGAGAGTTGAGTCTGCGAAGGCGTGTGTCCAGGATGTAGGTCGCCTGAGCCTCGCTGAAGCGGAACTTGGAGGCCACCTTGGTTGCCACCTTGGTTTTGAAGACACCGTCTGGAACAACTCCAGTCATGAGGCACTTCAAGACGTCGGCCTCTTTCTTGGTGTTCTGGATGAGCTCGATGATGACGTTGATGTCGTCCAGGGCAGTGCGGAGTCCAGTCTGGATCTCTAGGTCTGCTCTGAGCTTCGAAATAGACACTGTGGAGCGGTTCTCTAGGAGCTCGTACTGGAAGCTGACGTAGTCGGACAGGTACTCGCGCAGAGTGAAGACATGCGGCGCTCCGTTGCGGAGCGCTGTGAAGTTGCCGAAGTAATTCCCCTGCAGACGGGTCTTGGCGTAGAGTTCTGCCTCTAAGGTCTCGGGCGTACTCTCGCGCTTAAGGCCCACTTCAATCCGAATACCCGCCTTGTTGGAGTAGTTCTTAGCTCCAGTGGCAGCAAGGATGCGCTTACTGAAGATCAGGTCGTCTACGCTGACCTGGAAGGCCTTGATCTTGCCGGTCTCGGTGAATGGGACCTCAGTGATCACGACCATTTTCTTGTCTCGCTCTGTCTCGCCGCGCAACAAGAACTTGCCTTTACCGGTGAGGTAGAAGGCCTGCCCCTCGTCTTTGTTAAGGACAGTCCCGGCGGTCGGAAAGTCTGGCCCGGGAATGAGCTCTAGGAGCTTGGCATCTGAGATGCGTGGGTTCTTGATGTAGGCGAGGACTGCTGCCATGACCTCCCGGGCGTTATGCGGTGGGATGTTGGCGCTGATGCCAACAGTCAGGATCCCAGAAGAGCCTGCGATAAAGAGGTAGGGGAATGGAACTGGCAGCACCGTCGGCTCGGTCAGGTCGTTGGAGTAGTTGGGCACGAATGGCACTACGCCGGGGGCTAGGTCCCGAACGAAGAGCTGGCCGAACTTGCTCAGACGCATCTCCGTGTAACGTTGAGCTGCGGCATCTTGCCCCTGCTGGTTGCCCCAGTTCCCGTCGCCGTCAACCAGGGTAAGTGTTGCCTTCCACCACTGGGCCATGTTGACTGCGGCCTCGTAGATAGAGCTGTTGTGGAGGCAGACATTGCTGTCGCCAGCCTTGAAGATGGCGTTCTCGTAGCCTTCAACGGTGAAGTCGTACATCGGCGTCGGCTCAGTCTCGATCACCTCTATCGATGTGATGGTGATCTCCTCGTCCAGTATCTTGCCAGGCTGCGTGTAGTAGGTGTTTAGCTTGCCAGTCCCCATAGCTCGGATCTGCATTCCGATTGCTAAGTCCTCGGCCTTAACGAAGGACAGGTCATGGAGCATCACTGGGTGGTTGTTAGTCATGCGCAACTCACCGCCGTTGCTGAGTGCGACTACATAGATCTCTTTAGTCACCTGCCCGATACGGATGTGCGAGGCCTCAGCCTCAACAAGAGCACCCGTGTTTGGATCGATTGCGTAGACTGGGAACTTGGCGTCCGGGCTATTCTGTTGAACTGCGTAGAGAAGCTTAATCGCCAGGTACTGTCCAGTGCCAAGCAGTATCTCTGTGTCCCCGTCAAGGCAGTCGCCATGCGGGTGGTATTTACCCATGACGTCGCCGATGATGCGGGCTGACTTCATGTAGGGACCTCCAGATCGTGCCCCCAGCTTATCCGATCCGTAGATGATCCGGCGTTGCACCGGCTTGAGTCCATCGCGGACATCCGGCACGGCGCGGCTACCTATTGCGTAGAGCCCGTACTCAACGAAGTCCTCCTTGAACTGCTCATGGAAGACCACCTCCTCAACTGGCTCGATGATCTCTTCCTCTTGCTTGCGTCGTTTGGCCACTAGCGTGCCTCCTCTCGTATGTAATCGGCTAGGTCTGCGTCTGCAACAACTGCAGTCACACCCACCTCTGCATCTATTTCAGTCCAGGTCAGTAGCGCTCCGCGGATGCCTCGCTCCAAGAGCAAGCTCTGTGCGACTTGTAACCGTTCGGCTGTCCCTCGTCCAGGTGCGGCGTCATCGAAGCTGATGCTGCCTCGTCGATTGCCGTCGTGGTAGACCTGTATATGTGCTCTGGTTCCCATGGTGGGTCCCTCCTTGTCTGTAGCTATTTTAGGGCGTGGGTACTCCAGCGCCAAAACAACAAGAGCCCCGACCAGTGTCGGAGCTCAGCGCTAGTCATTGAGAGGCAGGCGGTAATTGCCGATGCGGCGCTCAATCGAGTTGCGCTCCACACCTCTCAAGTAGTTCTCGACCAGGTAGGGTCCGTCGTTGTTGCAGAAGATGACCTTCTCGCTTTCCTGTATCAGGCCAAGCCCAGGGTACTCGTGGATAATGCGGCGGTAGGTCACCGTGTGCCCACCTCGAATGCCACGCTTACGCGCCTTGCCGACCAAGATACGCTCCTTGCGGATGCCGTCTGAGGTGTCTTCCCACTCGATGACGACTTCGTTTTCTGCGCGGTCACCCGTATGCAGCACAACGGCCTCGTCGACCAGCTTTTGAACTCGGACAGCAACGCCCCAGCGGTACAAGACAGACAGGATGGCTGCTTGGTAGGCTCTAGCCACGTCTCTCCCCTCATCCATGAGCTCGTTGAGGATCAGGTCCTTGGCGAAGGCAAAGCCTAGAGCCGTTGCGATGAGAAAGATAGCGCTGGCGAAGGTGAAGCCAGCAGTCGTCATGCCCATGATTGATGGCCACTTAAGGGCGATGCTGATGAAGCCAAGCACCGTGGCTGCAAGAGCTACAGCCCGGAGTATGTAGATGCCATAGAAGAAGTAGACTGCCGCGACTGCGACACTAGGCGCCTCATGACGAGGCTTTAGTAGCTTAGTGAAGATCACGGGCGCACCTCCTTCCGTACCTTGAAGCCGTTTCGGTCAACGCCCTTGACACCACGACGAGTCTTCTTGTCGTAGATCTCAGCGACGCCGCGGACCTTGCCGCTTGGGTCGTGGACGATGACCTTGGACTGAGCTTGGTACTCGTCCCAGCCAGGGAATTGATAGATGATGCGGCGGTAGCGTACCTGCCAGCCTTCAGCCATGCCTGTCGTTAATGCAGCCGGTAGGTCGGCTACCCAGTTAGAGTACTCACCCAGGTTCTCAGGGTGAAGCACAACTGACACAAGGCCTGTCTTAGATGAAGGCTTACCGACGCCGACCACACGGTTGCTGTGGTTCTCCTTGATCACCAGCGTCTTGCACTTAGCTCGGTAGAGCTTAAGGATCAAGGCGTCAGACGTCAACTGGGTCTGTGGGTCGATTGACTCAGCGATGACGACAGCCGGAATGAGAGCCAGGATGCAGGACATCATGATCAGGAAGCCCCACACCGTGGCGTTGATGTTGAAGTCAGCTAGGGCGCCGTATACGATCAGAGCGAATCCTGAGATAATCAGGGTGATCGCCGCGAGCGCCAAGAAGCTGAGTATGTAGTGAAAGGCGGCCACGATGTGCACTCGTGGACTCGTCCGCAGTGGTTGCAACAGCTTGCGGGCCTTGGTTATCTGGTGCATGCCAGGTCCTCCTCGTTCTCGGTATTTACCTTATTGTAGCACAGCCGGGGGCCTATGTCAACCCCCTTCGACTGCATTAAAAAAGAGGCAAGGGCCTCTTATGTGAGCTGCAGAACGTAGCTGCCAGGTAGATCCCGGCCTACGTTGGATACCTTGTAGATGTCCTTGTACTGGCCACCACCCATGTCCCAGGATTTGATCTTCACGTTGAAGACGCGAGTCCCGTCTGGACTTGTGATCCGATAGCCGCGGCGTGTAAAGACACCGACCTGCTCGTACCAGGTCATAGCGACAGTCCATCCAGTGTAGGCTGAGATCGCTTCTGGCGGCAAGCACAACAGCTCCTCTAGGGTTAGTTGGTTCATCATGACTTCCTCCTCATCTTGGGTCTCCCCGTTTGTCTGGATCAATCATAGGCGGGGAGGAGGCTTGTCGCTACCCCTATAGTTGAGGCCAAGCAAGAAAACGCCCGCAGACGGGCACAAGGAGGAACCCCATGAGGAACACACTCATCCACCGCATGCGCGAGGAATTACGTCTGGAGTCCCAGTGCAAGGCAAAAGGCTGCGAAGCCCTCTTCGTTAAGTGGCAGCATCACGTAGCTCGCCATCATAGCGACCACGCATTCGTTGACCGCCTGATCCACAAGCTGGATCATTCACCGGCGCGGCAAGACATCCGCGACTTCCTGCCTCTCCTACAAGAGTACAAGGCACGGGTCGCTATCGTCCACTAAGGAGCGTGTCCAGATCTGGGCCCGCCTTTATAGTTGCCCCGTAACAACACACCAGGCGCTAGGCGCCTACAAGAAGGAGGAAAAATGGCTATCCAATCAACTACCGAGGGGCGTAAGAGTCCCATCCTGGCTGCTTTTACTGCAGCCAAAGAACTGTCGCCGCTGGACGAGGTGTCCCGCAGCATTATTGAGTCGCAGTTCTTTCGCTACGGACTCAAGGGGCGCTTTGAGCTGTCGCACACGATGGCAGGCAAGACAAATGTCTACTGGGACTACCAGTACAACCGCTTCGTTCGAGAACCTGTGTTCGGACGCACCATCTGGGTTGCGACCATCAACCCCAAGGTTCTCAAGAGCAAGGATTTCACCGACGCCCGCTTGTCTAGTTCCGTGTCACTGCTAGTTCGGGAGATGTCCAAGGCCATCTGGAACCGCATCAAGAAGGAGAGAGTGACGCTCTTCTCCATCCACGACGCGGGTAACACGACCATATTGGACGACCTACGCGGCACTTCTAGCCACGAGATCGACTACTACTGGCACACCAAGGGGTATGTCACTCCAGACACGATCCCTATTGAGAAGCTCGACAAGGACGCTGAGGCAGCGCTAACCCGCGACTCAACCCGATTACCGGGTCACTATCGTTGCTCGACCGTCTTCCAGGCAGCAGTAGAGCGTTACGAGAGCCTTGCCCTGCAGCTATTCCAGCGAGGGGACATCTTGGCAGACCAGACCATCCGATACCCCCTAGATTTCAGGGTCATCGAGCAACGTGTGAACAGCATCAAGGACAAGGTTGGAGGTGTGGACGCAGTCATTCTGCAGCTCTTGAATACTCACGTTACGAGCGTGTGCGACGTGGTCGAGCTCCTGTCCCGCTTTAAGGACGAGGTGACCAAGGACCATCCAGGGCTCATTGCAGCGACCAAGGCTTCACTAGCCACATACAATAGTGGGGTGACCATCGCCCAACTGATGGACATCCACTCAGCTTTGCCTGATGCAGTTAAGGGGGGAGCGATCCTGGTCGACAAGCTCTACGGAGCAGACATCCAGCGTTTGAAGACCAACCCAGACTTCACGGCGGATATGGCGGGCATCCTGACAGGATCGCCATCTAAGCTGGAGCTCCTAAACCTCTTCGGCAAGCCTTACGTCTCTGACTACGTCGTGGACATATACAAGGTCCTAGAGCGCTACGGCAGAGCCAACGTGCCACCTAAGGTGGACAGCACGGTCTTCCACTTCGACGCGCAAGTCGAGGGGGCGACCACCTTCCACAAGCAGAACTCCGCCACGGCCCTTGATCTCTTCAAGGCCGAGGTGGGTATCTAAGAGGCCGCAGGGCCTCTTTTTTGCGCCTCCCCTTATACTTGGCCTGTACTAAGAACAGCCGGATCACCCGGCACAGAAGGGAGGACCGCTCATGGCACACCTGAGCGTTAAGACAAGTCCGGAGTTAACGCACCGGATCACCAACCGCATGCAGCGCGACAAAAAACCCACTCTTAGCGAGTACGAGCGCCACCGCTACAAGTCCAAGACTTACGGCAACGTTGTGATTTACACGTCCGGCAAGCTGGTCTGCATGGGCTCAGACGAACAAGTGGATCGCTTCCGCGACCACTTCTATGACCCCAGCGTAGAGGAGCACTCGACTGAAAAAAGGACAGACCTGCCGAGCGCCGCTGAGGTGGTGGCCACCTACGAGAAGCGCCACTGCAACGTGATCGGCACCGATGAGGTCGGCAACGGCTCCTACTTCGGCAACCTGGTCGTCGTCGCCTCTGTCCTTGATCCAGACACACTGCTCCTGGCTCAGAAGTTAGGCGTCGCAGACTCCAAGAAGGTCAGTGACACCAAGATCCGGCAGATCGCGCCAGAACTCATGGCCAAGGTAAAATACTTCGCCTACGACCTGACCAACGAGCGATACAACGCAGTCGTACCCAGCCAGTACAACGCCGTATCCATCAAGGTCGTCATGCACGGCTACGCCATCAACCAGTTGCTTAAGGACGGCGTCACACCCGACCGCATCATCGTGGACGGCTTCACCACTCCAGAGAACTGGCGTCGCTACGCTGGTAGCCAGCAGACCACCCCAGTCACAGAGCTGATCGAGAAGGCCGAGCACCAGTACATGGCTGTGGCCGTATCGTCCATCATTGCTCGCTACCTATTCCTCTGCAGCTTGGACAAGGCCAGTGAAGAGCTGGGCATGGAGATTCCATCCGGCTCTGCAGAAAGTGCAGACCAGGCTGGAGCAGCAGTCCTCATCAAGCACGGTGAGGAGGCTCTACGTAAGTACGCCAAGTGGCACTTCGGCACGACCGACAAGGCTCGCGCCATCGCCTGCAAGTAATACAGCCCCGGTGAATATTCATCGGGGCTTCGTTGCTGCGCTACAATCAGGGGGAACAAGTTCCGCAACTCACTCTGGACGAGCTCTTTGAGAAGAAAGACCAGATCGCCCTTGAGGTTCAGCAGCAGGTTGCCGAAGAGATGGCGGGCTACGGCTACATCATCATCAACGCGGCACAACGCAAGCGCGTGGCGGCACAAGAACTCGCTGAGGCCGACAAGATCAAGGTCGTCACTGCGGCTGAAGCAGAGGCAGAAAAAGACCGCTTGCACGGGGTTGGTATCGCCCAGCAACGTCGCGCCATTGTGGACGGCCTCGCAGAGTCCATTGAGGAGTTGAAGAACGCCCACGTGGGCCTCAGCGAAGACCAGATCATGGCCATTCTGCTGACTAACCAGTACCTGGACACGCTCAACACCTTTGCGGCCAACGGCAACCAGACTCTCTTCTTGCCGAGCGGCCCAAGCGCTGTGGACGACATCCGCACTCAGATGCTGTCAGCGCTTACTGCTGCGGGCACAACTTCCCCAGCAGTGGAGCGCACCCACGACCTGGAACAAGTAGAGGGCGAGTAACACCTGCCTGTAACAAGAAAAGACCCACGAGCGTTAACTCGTGGGTCTTTTGCTTACCAGCTCAGTGGGTAAAGCATGCGGACTTGCTTCGACTTGCCAGTAGCAAGGGCATCAATCAGGTCGTGTACCACTGGGGGTATAGCGTCGACTAGATACCCTCTTCCTGCTGGTACAACAAGAGGATACGTCTGCTGTCCAGGTCTACCCCTGTCTCTGTCTTTCTTACAGCCATGGGTACCTCCTAGAACGGAAGATCGTGGACGCGCAGTCCCTGAGTTAGCTCCCCGGTATGCAGGTGTCGAGTGATTGCAGTCAACCAGTCCTGTAAGAGTTCCAGTAGCGTCTTATCTCCGGCTCCCTCGAACTCAAGCGTCGTCTCGAAGTTCGTACTGACTCCACGCACTCCGCGTCCCACGAAGGACTCCATATCTGCAGCAACCCCCGTGTCGCGGTAATTGCTGATGATCAGGCGGGTCACTGGGATTCCGAGCTTAACATCAACTGCTGGTCTTCGGAAGCTTAACTGCTCGCCATTCAGTCTAACCTCTCCTGTCTCAGGACTTACATGAACCCAGTAAATGGCGTGGTTGGGACGCTGAATGCGCCGTCTAACCTGAGTGGCCTCCAGGGCTGTGAGCTTCAGATCGTCGCTCATCACGACGGTGTAGTCACCATCCGTCAGACGGTTGGCGACAATCAGTTCTGCGGAGGTGATGTCTATCACCCCTCCGCCTTGATGTGTTACAGCCATAGCTGTCTCCCTTCTGTGTGGGCGGTGTGCCCAGTGTATTACGCCCGAATTAGAGTGCCCTCAACGAGGACGTTCGTTGCGTTGTTCATGTTTTCCTCCTTCTGTCGCCCTTACAGGCATCTGCGGCTACGTGGCCGCTCTATTTTGTACGCCCTCACTATACCGGCAGTAACCTCTACCTGTGGCCTCCTTCTGTAGCTGGTCCAGGCCAGCGATGTGATACACCCCAATTAGA
>ERZ1032820.21-NODE-21-length-12164-cov-7.495251_pt1 | contig 12164 bp, 12 predicted proteins | sample MGYA00517093_ERZ1032820 | MGnify/ENA primary metagenome ERZ1032820 (study PRJEB33719, sample SAMN04262577) | wastewater metagenome | biome: sewage system; feature: wastewater treatment plant influent; material: sewage | place: Peru: Lima | collected 2013-01-29 ...
ACCCTGGGACCGAAGTATATGCAGCTGAGCCCCGACCAATGTATCCATTTTAACATGACTCATCCGGCCTGTCAACCCCAAATCGCGCCTCAGGCAAAATTTTGTTCGGGTTTTGTGGCCGGTCGGGGCCCTATAGTGGGCTCGACTAAAAAAACACGCCGCCCCAAGGGCAGGCAAGAAGGAGACCCCACATGAAAATGTATGTACTCAAGCGAGTGGCCATAGCCGCTGTTGTGATCGGCATCACTGCCGTTATCTTTGACCTCTTTGGTTACCGCCACGGCAACCAATTGGTGCAACTCGCATACCCGCTAGTGAGCTACGTATTCTACGAGCTCTTGTCTGGACGCTTCACCCGCATCCGCAGCAAGGAAGGCTACGATCTAGGACGCTTCCTTATGGCATCATTGGCTGCCAACTCCATTTTCGGAGTGGTGACTATGAACGACAGCGCCATGTTCGTTCTATTTGGCACCCTGTCTGCAGGACTTGCAGTGGCGATCGTGCCACAGTTTGTTCCAGCGCCACTCCACTCAGCCTTCTACTACGAGAAGGCATTGTACGCAGCACGCGAGCAGCTTGATCTCTATGAGTACGAGGTGCGTTACTACCTCGGCATGGCTGAAGCAGCTGAAGGAGTAGGCGAGTCGGAGGCAGCAGCGGAGTTCCGTCAATCAGCGGACATCGCTCGTGCCAACGTAGCCGCTATTAAGGGCCGCATGGAAGTCATGCAGAAGGCTAAGCGCAGCGAGAAGCCGGCGGACATTGACTCAGTGCTCGAAGCACTGGAGCAGCGTCGCCGCGAGGAAGAGGAGGTCTAAGCCTCCCCCAGCAACAAGAAAAGGACCTGTGCTCGTAGCGCGGGTCCTTTTGGTTAGTTCTGGAAGAGGTCGTCGATGTCGCCGAGACCTGCTAGGCTGACGCGCAGCTTCTCCATGGCTGTGTTGAGTATCGTGTTGAAGCGGTTGAGGTTAGGTAGGCCGAGCTCTTCAACTAGGGCAGTCTTAGTCGGTCTCTTCTCCTCGCTGTCTTTGGCTCCGATGTTGTAGTAGCGAAGAACGACCATCTGCTCGATGGGCTCCAAGGACTTGATGGCATCTGAGAGGAGGGCTAAGACGTCTCTCTCTACAACCGTCTGCTCAATGGCCACCGTCTCGTCCTCGATCAGATCACCCATGGTACCGAGTTCTGAGTTGAAGCCGCCACCGGTCTTGTTCTTGATCGAGTAGTCCAGGCTTGAGATGGGAGCCGAGTATGTCAACATCTCATCAATGGCCGCCGGACTGACGCCTAGTAGTGCTGCCACCTCATCACGTGTTGGCTCAACTCCGAACTCACGCATGTAGAGCTCGCGCTCGTTCAGGTAATTACGCTTGAGGTCGATGATGCGCGACGGAATGCGGATGGTGCGCCCATGGTTAGTCATGTGGCGGCCGATGTGGTGGCGGATCCACCAAGTCGCGTAAGTGGAGAATCGCCACTCCTTCTCCAAGTCGAACTTGTTTATCGCGGTGAAGAGCCCCAGCGTACCTTCCTGCATGAGGTCCTCGAAGGGCACAGTCGTGTACTGCTGGTAGTAGCGGGCGTTCTTCGCCACTAGCCCGAGGTTACGAGTAATGAGCTCGTTGCGGGCATCTCCGTCACCGTCCTGGGCAGCTGCGAGGAGTACACGCTCCTCGTCCTTGTTGAGTAGGTTCTTTGCTGCGATTAGGCGTGAGATCTCTCTGCTTGGGTAGTCTGTTACTGGGGGCATCTTAACTCCTTCTGGTCTTGCGTAGCTTACGGGCGTAGCGCTTGAGTCGTGCGCCACCGCGGAAGCTGTCCTTGCGGCGTTTGGCTTTGACGTAGTCCGGGAAGAGCGACTTGAGCAGCTTGCGCCACCACTTGCGTGCCGTCCGCTGCGTCTGTGTCATTGGGTTCCCGTCCTTGCTGCCGTTGTAGCCGTTGTGGTACGAGTTGAAGAGGGAGACGTATTCTCCCTCGCGCTTGCGTCTCTTGACCCGGTCCTGTACCTCTTCCAGAAAGGCGACGCGGAAGTGCTCCGGTCCGTATTTCCGGATGTCCCTGTCGATGTACTGGGTTGGGTAGTTGACCGTCGCGTGCTCGATCAGGCGTCTGGACACGTTCACGCTCTCACCTATGTAGACGTGGTCCGAGTCCTTCTTCCACATGATGTACACGCCTGGGCGGCTAGACACCTTGTTCCTGTCCTTAAGCAAGGCAGTGAGCTCAACACTGGGGATCAGTGTAAGCACCTCGTGCCTGTGCTTGAGGAAGGCTCGCTCGTGTGGCGTCAGGTTCTTGTATCTGGGCATTGCTGTCACCTCCTACATGAGGTACTGAACTACCATCCAGACGATGATGAAGACGGAGACAACTACGCCGCCTACGATGGCTAAGCGCTTCACGTTGTTCAGCTTGTCCTCATCTGTGTCCTCTTCGAGTTCAAGTGGTGCTGGCTCTGTCTGCGCTGCAGCAATCTCCTCTGTGAGAGGAACTACAGGCTCTGCAGTTGGCGTTGCAACGGGCCCCATAGCGTCCAGATTAAAGACTGGCTCTTCTTGTGGCTCAGTGCTGCCCACCTCTTCTGTATCAGCTACAGGCTGTGGGTCCTCTTGAAGCTCAGGCTCTGTTACCTCTGGCTCTTCTTGTTCCAGCCGAGGCTCCTCGTCTTCAACATGGACAGTAAAGTCGGACTCGATGGTGTCTGGCTGTGTGTTTGCGGTTGGCGTCGGATCTACGTCGTCCACACTACCTCGCAAGAAGATGTAGTCATCCACCCTCTGAACGAAGCTGTCGTGGTCTTGAAGCAGGCGCTCTATGTATCGGCTGCGCTGGATGTCAGCGGGGGACATTAGTTCCACGGCGGTCTCCTCTTTCCTTGTGTTCTCGACCAGAACGGCCTGCATCAGTCTGATGAGGTCGCCCTTCTTAGCCCTCTTAGCGTAGGCCACACCGTGCTGGTCCAGAAATTCCTTGATCTCCGCGACGGTGCTGAATTCGTTGAGCTGCGTCATTGTGTACCTCCTGGGTCGTATTGAATTACAGCCCAAGTATAGGGTCCGCCCGCAGCCGGATTCTTGTCTCCATTGTAACATAGGCCGGGCCCTCTGTCAAGCCCCTAGCTAGCGCCTTTTTGCATGAGTCCACAAAACCGCGTGGCAACGCGAAAAGAGCACCCAAGCGGGTACTCAACTCAGAGTCCTAGATGGTTAGCCACCTGGTCTTCAGTTAGGACAGGTACGCCGAGGTCTGTCGCCTTGGTGAGCTTAGACCCGGCCTTGGCACCCGCGATCAAGTAGCTGGTCTTGGATGAGACAGAGCCAGAAACCTTGCCGCCACGCGCTTCGATGAGTTGCTTTAGCTCCTCTCGACTGTAGCTAGCAAAGGTACCGGTGATCACGTAGGTGCCAGATAGCGTTGCCGCAGCTGTAGATGATGCAGTCAGTGGCGGGTTGACGCCCGCTGCGATCAGTCCATCGATAACAGCTGCATGCTCCTGCGTCCACACGGCTATAGCACTTGCAGTCTCGAGGCCGATGCCGTCGAGCTGTGTTAAGTCGTCCGCCGTCACTGTCTTAAGGTCAGACAGTGTGTGGTGCTTGGCGATGACCTTGGCGGTCGATAGCCCCACGAATGGGATCCCCATAGCCGCAAGCACATGGTCAAGGCTGCGCGACTTGGTCTTTTCGATCTCGTCGAGCAGGCGCTGCGCCTTGCGGTCACCGAACTTGTCGAGCTGGACTAGGTCCTGCTTCTGTAGCTGATACAGGTCCAGGTAGGACGAGATCAAACCTTCGTCGATCAGCTGAGTAACGATCTTGTCTCCCAGTCCGACCACGTTCATTCCGTCACGGCGAGCGAAGTGCTCAATAGCACGCTGTCGCGATGACTGACAGTCCGTGTTGGTGCACTTGAGTTGGATGCCGTCAACCATGACCGGAGCGTCACAGGCTGGGCAGTGAGTCGGAGCAGTGAACTCCTCATCTGGCTGCAGTGCTGCAACTAGGCCGATGACCTTGGGAATAACTTCTCCGGCCTTCTTGACGATGACCGTTGAACCTGGTCGTACGTCCAGGGACTTGATGAAGTCCAGGTTGTGAAGAGTGGCGCGCTGAACCACTGTGCCTGCAATGGTTACAGGCTCGAGGACAGCTACGGGACTCAGCGTACGGTTGCGTGAGACCTGCCACTCGATGCCGATCAGGCGGGTGTGGAACTCCTCCTCCTCGAACTTGTAGGAGGTGCCCCATCGTGGAGCCTTGGAGTTAACTCCCATCTTGGCCTGGAGTGCTAAGTCGTTGACCTTGATCACGACACCATCTGTGTCGTAGCCTAGATCCTTGCGCTTCGCATCCCACTCCTCAATGAAGGCGATGACCGCATCGATACCCTTGCAGACTCGGAAGTTGGGTTCCACGTTGAAGCCGTAGTCCCCCATGACTGCAAGAGCTTCAGCCTGGGTGCTAGGCACCTGGTCTGACAGCATGGTGTAGATAAAGGCGTCCAGCTTACGCTTGGCCGTTACCTTGGGATCGAGTTGGCGCAGGGAGCCAGCTGCTGCGTTACGGCAGTTGGCAAAGGGAGCTTGGCTGTCTGCTACCCGGTCTGCATTTGATGCAGCAAAGGAGCGCTTAGGCATGTAGATCTCGCCGCGGAACTCCGCGTCGATCGGATCTTTGAGTCGCTTAGGGATCGAGTAGATGGTGCGTACGTTAGCGGTCACGTCTTCTCCAACGAAGCCGTCGCCGCGTGTCGCAGCAAGCACTAGGTCACCCTGTCTGTAGATGAGTGAGATAGCCAAGCCGTCGATCTTGAGCTCGCAGTTGTAGTCGACTACATCAAGTCCAGTCTCGCGACGGGCCCGCTCATCAAAGGCACGAAGCTCATCGGCGTTGTAGGTGTTGGTCAGACTCATCATCTTGCTGGTGTGAGTCACTTTGGCTAGATTAGCTACAGGTGCGTCCCCAACTCGCTGGGTTGGTGAGTTGGGGTCGATCTGATCTGGGTGCGCCTCTTCGTAAGCCTCTAAATCCTTGTAGAGTTTGTCGTAGACCGTATCCGGCATGACTGGAGCGTCGTCCACGTAGTAAGCCTTGCTGGCTGAATTAAGTTCAGCCACGAGGGCAGTGTAGGTTGCTTGTGTAAGCATTGGTTCCTCCTTCTAGAACAGCGTCGTCGCTGCCTCTTGTTACTCGGGAACTATACCGGTGGACGGCTCGTACTGGGGGACTCTAATTCAGGCGTAACAAAGACCGCCCAGCGAGGCGGACAAGAAGGAGGAAAGCTATGATCACAGCGCCAGAGAACAGCAACGAGCTGATCACATCACTGGTACTTATTGACCGGGGTACGATTAACCCAACCCTGTCTGCACTTAAGACAGTCCTGGATGGCGGCGACATCACGCTGTATCACGACGTCGAGACAGACATGCTGGACACAGAGCCGACAGCAACATCAATTGCCTGGGAACTAACCGTCCAACGACCAGATCCCAACGCTCAAAACCTGACCTTCAAGGAGCTGGACTGCGAGATATACCTGGGCATTCAAGACCCACGCGACAGCGAGGAGGCAATGCGCTGGATGCACTACTGGTCCCGGCCGCTGAAGGAGTTTCGCCACCAACTCAAGGCAGAGATCCATGAGGAGGTGATGATGCTATGGTAGTGACGCAGGAGACAAGCGACAAGCTAAGCACAAAGGACCTGTTGCGCAGCCTGATTCAGTCGGGTCAGTTGGACGTGGCAGCTCAAGCTGCTGCAGCTCAGAAGTGGTTGCTAAGAGTGGCCAACAGCAGAGCCGACTACCCAGTCGGATGGATGACGACGATCATCAACCGTCGGTCAGGGCGCATCCGGTCTGTACTAAAGAAAGACCCAGCACTTGGTCCAAACGACCAAGTGCTGATGACCTATCGCCTGGAGCTGCAGTCGCGGCACAAGAACCGCCTGGGCAACCCATACAAGGGGCCTCTCCAGATCCAGGCAGAGATGTTCGTGACTATGTGGACCCCGTACGGTAAGTGCAAGTCGTCCACCGTGACCATGAACCTGGACACTGAACCGCGACGGCGAGTTGTGACTAGCGACTACCTGGACTGGGAGATCCGTCTTCTCTTCCTGGAGGCCCACGACCGCTACATCAACGACTAAGAGGCTCCTTACTGGGGCCTCTTTGCGTTCACCACTCTAATTGGTGAGTAATCAACCGGGCGCATACCGCCCTAGAGAAGGAGGAGCCGTATGGCTGTAACACATGAAGAGGCGGGGCTAACACCCGTCGAGATGCTGGAGCATCTGATCCTAACTCGGAATCTGATCTCCGGCAACATCGCCTGCAGCTTCGACAGCTGGGTGCAGAAGAAAACGCGCCGACCGTTTAAGGCTGCAAGAGCGCGGGAGTTACGCACCGCGACAATCGTCGCCAATCGACGCACCGGACGAGTTCGGAGTATCTGTCAGGCCAACCCCAAGCTCAAGCCGACAGATGTCGTCATCGGGGAGGTCGACGTTATCATCTACGACCTGCATGGGCTTGATGTCTTCCCCAACATGTCTCTGGACGTCGACGTCATCCTGACAGCTGCAGACGGCACAAGCGGGAGGCGGAGCTCGACCATGATGCTGGTGAACAGCGACATCTCTCGCATACTCTTTAGTGGGGGCTACATGAGCGAGGCTAACATGGACCTGAATAATCACACCGTGATCGCAAACTGCGTAGACCAGGCAGCACAAGACTGGCTCAAGAAGCGCAAGCAGTGAAGACGAGGCCGCAAGGCCTTTTCTTTTTACAGACAAGGGCTGCACTCTAATTGGGGAGTAACAAACGGGTCACACGCACCCGATAAGAAGGAGGAAGAAATCATGGCAATCACGCCCAACACCGGGAGCTCAAGCATCCCAACACGCGAGGAGGTTGTCTCCAAGCTATTCGCTGCAGCCAAGGGGCTGCCATCGAACGTAGATCATGACGGCCGCAATGAGCCGTCACTCACCGGACCTGACCGGAGCTACACCATCCGAGGGGAGTTACTCTTCTACGACTTCGTAGCTGGACGCTTCACGACGCTACCACACTTTGGTCGCACGGTATTCGCTGGGGAGCCATCTTCCGGAAGCAAGTACGACAGCCTTGTTTGGAACGACCTATTCCGCAACATCCAGAACCGGATCGCACGCAACCGCGTCCAGCTGATCGAGTGGATCAACCTAGGCATGAGTGACAGCGACCTGGACATGATCAACAAGGCTCGCCACAACAAGCCATCGACCTACTACAGCGAGATACACGGACAACAGATGGCGGCTAGACACGGCAGTCAAAAGCTTATCCTTGCTTTCAGCGGCTACGTCCACCCAGATGCCATCAGTGATGAGCGCATCGTCGCCTTCTCTGAGCTTTGGCCAAACTACCGCGAGCTGGCAGCTAGCAACAGCTTTTTCCAGCACGTTGTGGACATGCCAGCGATTGCAGATCGGATCGATGCCTGCATCAAAGACAGCCACGAGCGATTACTAGCGGCCCTTCCGGAGTACATCAAGGACTCAGTGTTCGTTAAGCGCCAGTGGGGATCCGTCATCGGCGACTACACACACCTGCTTTCTGTCTTCAGCCAGAAAGAGCTGTTCGACGAATACGCGAGATTGTTTCCTGAGGTCCAGCAAGGGCTATGGATGAGGTACGTCCTCTCGCTAAACGGAACGGTCAGTCGCGCTGGCTGGAAGAGCTGCAGACACGAGGGGATCGAAGCCGCACTGACGACGATCCTTCAGAAGGGACGCCCGCGCTACGCTGACAACTACCTAGCCGAGTCCATTGAGCTGCTTGAGTTGGCTCACTGCTTCGGCATGACAGGATACGGCCTTCAGATCTCGGCCGACAAGACGCACGAGATCACTGAGGACATGAGCTGGCTCACCATCTGCATACGAGTCTTGATCTTCGACGACTGCGAAGAGGACTTCGAAGGTGTTGACCCCGCGAGGGTTGACTCACGCCTGAACTCAAGCAAGTGGAACGGACTCAACTACCGCATCGACTGCGTTACTCAGAAGGTGCTGGAAATGTACGGCGTTGACGACTTGAACAAGGTGCAGAGCGCTACCAGCTACGACCCGTCTAAGCTGTTCAACAGCCGTCTCGGGATCGTGCGCTTGAGCTAATACAGACAGGGGACCTCTTACTGGGTTCCCTTTTCTAGTCCACTCTAATTGGCCCGTACAACAGTGGGCCACGCGCGCCCATATAAAGGAGGAAGAAATCATGGCGATCACAGCCCAAACAGGGAGCTCCGGCACCCCATCACTAGAGGACGTTGTGACTGGACTATTTACAGCTGCACGACGCCTACCCGAGGATGTAGAGCAAACTGACCACACACGGCGCAACGAGGTCGTCTTCTATGACTTCATCGACGGCCGCATGACGACGCAGCCAACCTTTGGCCGAACAGTTTACGCCCAGTCACGAAGCTGGAACAAGCGTTACGACGGCATGAGCCGCGAGGAGGGCCTGAAACACATCAAGGCTAGGATCACTCGCAACCGCGTCCAGCTGATCGAACAGCTAAACAGAGGCCTCATTGCACATGAGCTGCTCACCATCGATCGCAACTGCTACAGGGTGATGGGATACTCACCGGCATTACAGGAGCTTGGAGATTCAGAGCTCAGATACCGCAGCGATTGGCGCTGGCTTGTTATGAGCTTCGGTGGCTACACCCACCCCGATGTCATCTCGGACAAGCACATCGCCATCTTCGCAGACACCTGGCCAAACTACCGATCTCTAGCTGACCAAGGCAACGCGTTCTTCGAACACGTCCGTAGCGTCGCACCCATTGCGGATCGCATCGACGCCTGCATCAAGGACAGAAGAGAGGAGCTTCTTGGAACCCACCTACCACAGTACCTAGCTCGAGAGATGGGCCTCATAATTGAGTCCATCAGCCAACTGCTCGGAGTCTTCTCGCAAGAGGAGATCCTGGACGCACTATCGAACCTCAATACCGAGGTTGACGGTCGACGCTTAAGGGCTCAGGCCCTTCTCCTGAGAGACATCATCTCTTGCGCCGGATGGTCTGACATTGACCATGCTGGGGCTCGAAACTGGATCCTGACTGTCCTTAGTAAAGCCAAGCCGGGCTCCGGATTTGACAGGGTGGACGAGGAGGCAGCACGTCTCTTGAAGGTTGCCAAGGTTCTCGGGGTCCACAACTTAGCCGTTCAGATCACACCTAGGACGCACTACTCATTTAGCAGTGAGCTGATTGGCGTTCCCGTCGCCATTCGCTTGATTCAAGCGACTGAGCGAGGCATCAGTGGAGCACCACTACACACGGTGGAGGATCACCTGGCTAAGCTAGCTACAGAAGGGGTGGACTACTACCTAGACGAGGCAAGTAAGGCCTTCGTCACGGCTCTTGGAGTTGAGGATGAGTTCCCTCGCCTGCATAAGGCAAAGACCTACGCACTGGGCAACTCAATCAACGAGTCACTGCCCATCGTACGCCTAACCTAAAAAGGGGCCCAAACGGGTCCCTTTTTGCTTGCCCACTCTAATTGAGGAGTAATAAGCGGGCCACGCGCGCCCACTAAGAAGGAGGAGCCTCATGGCAATCACAACAACTACTCGGGACCTGTCCTTAGACAAGGTCCTGACCAATATGCTCAGCTCAGCACGCAACCTGGCTGAGAAGACTGAACGCGAGGACGGCGACTGGAGGGTGATCAGCACCACCAGATCTGTCTTCTACGACTACAAGCGCGACCTCTTTGTGCTGAAGCCTAAGTTCGGCCACACGATCGCGGTCGGACAGATTCCGGACCGAGTGATGGGCCGGACATCCCCAAGCGACGTGGAAGAGCGCCTTAGCGGCCTATCTCGCTGGGTTGCCCGCAACCGTGTGGAGATCATCAACGCCCACAACCGTGTGGGCACGGCGTTGGACACCAACGTTGACGGATCGACCGAACTCACCATGGATCGCATTGCAAACGCGTCGCTGCTTATGCACTCCTTCCGTCTCTTCTCTGGACACTACCACCCAGACGCGCTGAAGGTGGATGACATCGAGCGCTTCGCTACCTACTTCAGCGACTGGAGAGAGCTGGCTAAGACACGCTCCGACCTGTCTGGACTTGTTGAAGACAAGGAGATCAGCGCTAAGTTGGACGATGTAGCCGAATCACTCGGAAATCGCATAGTCGAGGAGATCGTCGACACTCGAAGATTGGGAGAGTTTTACTCCTGGACGAGCGGCTACGCCAAGATCTTGACGTCAGAGCAGTTCCTGCGGGCTGCATCAATTGCAGCCGGGACTCAGGCTCTTCACCTCGCCGCTCAAGCTGTCGAGCTCTATGACTTGTATGCTGACGACCTGTCGGCTGAGTCACTTGCATGGATGAGGGAGATCTTCGACTGGGGTATGACCAGAGTTACCAACGCAAGCATTGGCTACGAAGGGTCTATGGCCTTGGCCAAACTGTCCTATGCGCTAGGCGGCCCTCGCCTGGTCTTCAATACAGAGGCGTATCGCCTCAACAATAGCTCACCACGCTTCAAGGGCTACTGCATCCTTACACCAGTGGCCGTAGAGAACAACCCGTCTTACGGGTTGAGCTTCGAGCAGTGTGACCCAACGGAGACGCTTGAGGAGATCGACGAGGGTAAGCGAGGCCGAGTCTTTGTGGACGCTGTATCACATCGCATCCTGGAGCTCTTCGGCATCGACGTAATAGCAATGGGCTACCAGGTAATGCCGGAGGGGGCTAAACGCCTCAACGACGACCTCTGGTTGATTGACTAGTCTGTCTCAAAGACAGACAAAAGGACCCCTAGGGGTCCTTTTTGCGTGACGTGGAGTTTAGTGGCCTAGAGATACTGATCCAGGTTGAGGTCAGCCTCGATGTGCTTGACGATGTTGGACTGGATCTGTGGGAGCTCCCAAGGGTTGAACATTCGGCTCATGATCCGATCCTTGATGAAGTGGACGCCGCCGTCACCGACTTCGCCGATGTAGACGTTAGCAAAGGCGTCGCCCAGTGCCTCGGAGATGAGGGTTAACCCCACCTCGCGCATCTCGTGGTTGAAGGCAGCCTTGGTGATGCTGACGGTCTGCAGGTCCTCGTAGATCTGGCATTCCACCACGCCCACGAAGGTGTCCCCAGCGGCCATGAAGTAGTGGAAGTGGTAGTCGTCCACTGAGAGCGCCACCCCCAACTTGTCCTGTATGAGGTTCAGGAAGAGGGTGCCACCCTCGTCGTGCTCGATGTACTCGAAGGCGATGTCCGGTAGCTCTACTGGCACGACGGCTTCATCTGTTACAGTCGGTAGGCCCTCGTCGTACCAGGCGTTGGCGTAGTCTTGGCTGAGCTTGCGCTTCTCTTTGCGCTGCTGGTTAGCCAGCTGTTTCTTGCGGTTCTTAGTCGTCATCGCCGTCCTCCTCTGTGTCTAGACTATCTATCTCCTTACTGATCTCGAAGAGCGTGATCAGCTGGATCTGGATGATGCGGGTGTTCTCCATCTTGGCCAGCTGTGCGTCCAACTGGTTGATCATGAGCATCTGGTTGCGGAGTGGGAAGTACATGGTGTAGGCCCAGTCCGTATGGAAGCGCGTGATGCGCTCCAAGTCTGCCTCGCTCAAGTTATCGAACGGAGTTGCAGAGATCGCCTCCAGCTCCATGTTTGGCTTGTAGTCGTCCATGATGAGCTCTCCGCCAGGCAAGTAGATGCGCTTGTGTGCGCCACCGGCCTCCTCAAGCACCTCCATGGCTGTCATTAGTCGAGTCGCGTTGTCCATGTCGCGCGGAGCATAGGTCGAGAGCAAAACAACCCCCTCCTTGTCCGTGTCGTGAGGCACCATCTCAAGGATGAGCTCTTCGTTGACGCCCATCATGCCTGGCCAGAAGACCACGGCAACGATCTTGTCCGGGTGATCCTCATCGCTCGATAGGCTGAGGCCGTACCAGTAGTTAAAGTAGTCCGGCGTCAAGTCATGCTTGATGTGGTCGCGGCGTAGGTAGTTGAAGAGGAAGCTGATGCGGTACTCATCCTCCTGCATGTCTCCACTGGCAAGCGCTGTCTCCACGTCAGAAATCATGTGGGCAACCTGAAAGATCGGAAGAGCGTCGTGTAGGGAAAGAGTGTAGATATCG
>ERZ1032820.23-NODE-23-length-11921-cov-7.352688_pt1 | contig 11921 bp, 10 predicted proteins | sample MGYA00517093_ERZ1032820 | MGnify/ENA primary metagenome ERZ1032820 (study PRJEB33719, sample SAMN04262577) | wastewater metagenome | biome: sewage system; feature: wastewater treatment plant influent; material: sewage | place: Peru: Lima | collected 2013-01-29 ...
AATTTCTGTGTGATGTCCGTCTGAAGTGATTTCACGATATAAAATAGTGGTAATGGCATACTCCTTCTGATCGAATAGTAACGAGTTGGCTCGCATGAAATGAGGGATTGCTTTACATCAATAATTGGTAGATATCCAATAAGCGCTTCTGTTTAATTTAGCCTGTATGTGCTGTAATAGAATCTGTTATTTGTATTGCTTTGGTGAAATTCAGCCAATCCTTTGCTGTGCTCAGGTCTGTTATATTGATGCGCTGATTTGGCTTATGCGTTTAGATGTTCTATAGATATTAGTCTATTTTTTGTTCAATGCCATCCTTTATTTCAATTTTTTGGATTGAACGGTTGTGTGGTGTTAAAAATGATTGTTTCAAAATTTAGCAACAAAAAGGGTTCTTGAATAAGAACCCTATAAATCAAAATCTTAGTTTAAGGAATTAGTATTTTACCCAAGTCACACTGCGGCCAATCACCGAAACACCTACATAGCCACGTAAGGTTAGACGCTTACCGTTAGCGTTTAAACGTGCTTTACCTTTATAAACTTTACCGCCAATTGGGTCTAAAACATGGCCTTGGATAAATTCACGTGGGTTTTTGGGATCTTGTTTAAAACCCCAAATAAACGGCAAGCCAATAAAAGGTGTGTTCTTTAACTTACCTGGGCAATTGCTGCAAATCTCCATTTTTTCAGCACCTGGAATATTACGGGTTTCCACGATAATGCCTTCATAAGTACCATCTGGCTTTTTACGAATTTCTACATCGGCACGTGAATAACCTGTGCGATCATCAATGGTTTTCCATTTACCAATAAGAGGGTCACTTTGAGCAAAACTCAGACCAGAAAGCGCGGCTAACATTAGCCCTGCTAAAATCCCTTTATAATTTTTTTTCATTAATGTTCCCCAGACATGTTAAGTATTAAAAAAGAATAGAGTAAAAATTCTATTTTGTGCTTTATAACAAGAAAAATCCGAATACGCAAATTGATCATTAAAAAGGTGAAATAAGCATGCAATTAGAGTTTTAGTGAAAATTTAAAATAGAAGCGTTTGCATTTACAAAATATTCTAAATGACGCAGAGCTGAGATGGTGATTCTGGTAGGGAGAGTCCTATTGGCTTAAATTTTTGCTTCATCTGTGCTTTTAGCCAACGGTATTGGTGATGCGTGACGCGACTGAATTTTTGTGATCAGGTGAGCTTTTAATATTTCACCCACGTCATTTTATGTCTGGCATGGGTGGCAAGGTCTACATTGTAGAGGGTCAAATGTTTGCCGCTGTTGCTTAAGCGAGCGCGAGTTTTATATTGCTTACCAGTACGTGGGTCTAAATAATCACCTTCATAAAATTCAATTTGATTGCTTGGCGTAGCTTTTAAGTGGCTTAATGGCACAAAACCCATGAGTGGCTTATCTTTATTTTTACCAGTGCACAGTGTGCAGCTTTCCAGACGTGGTGCGCCAGGTACAGCACGGAGTTCTACAATCTTGGCGGCATAAGCACCTTGTTTGTCTTTGCTCATGACAACATCTGACAATGAAAAACCTGTACGGTAATCTAAAGTTTTCCATTTACCCAAGAGTGGGTCTGCATTGGCTGCATAAGCCAGACTTGAACAGCAGATTGCGCTTATGAAAGCTAAACGAGAGAAGAACAGTGTGTTCATAAAATTAACATCCAAAAATGAAGACAGCCAAAACATAAAGGCATAAAAAAAATATGGGATTATTTATACCCAATTTTTGCGGTATTTTCTAGTAATTACATGAAAGTTTTGTGAAATAAATCACATGAAAAATAAAGGGATGATAGCTTTTAACGATGATCAAAGCAGAAATAAAAAATGAGCAGTCAAGGCTGCTCATTTTTTATGGTTTTCTTGGCTTGGATCACAAACTTTAGCTTAAGTGTTCACCAAATAAACCCAAGGCTTCTTCTGCACTAAAGCTGTATTGTGTGTTACAGAACTGGCAGTCCATGGTAATTGGGTTTTGATGTTCTAGCGTTTCACGAACGGCTTCGGCGCCAATTTGTTCAAGCGCTTGAGCACAACGTTCTTTCGAACAGGTACAGCCAAATTTCAGTACTTCAACTTCAGGCAAGCATACTTCTTCTTCGTTGTACAAACGGTAAAGAATTTCACTCGCTTCTAAGTCGGTTAACTCTTCGATTTTGAGCGTTTCAGTTAACATGGTTAGACGTGGCCATAAGTCTTGGTCGACACGTTCTTGTTCTTCTTCACTGTTACGTGGTAACAGCTGAATGAGTAAACCGCCAGCACGCTGGGCTGAACTGGCCAAAACGATACGCGTTGGAATTTGGGCAGACAGGTCATAGTACTGCATTAAACAACCTGCAAGATTTGGCTTGTCTAAAGCCACAATCCCTTGATAACGCTCACCAAATTCGGGCTCAATATTAATAAATAGTACAGGGCTAATGAGGGTGCTCAATACCGTACTGCTGCTGTCAGCAGCATTAAAGCGTGGATCTGCTTCATAATCCGCCAAGGCACGCACTTCACCAAGGTGATTACATTCAGCCATGGCCCATTTGAAACTACCTGAAGCCTGAATTTGTAAACTAATACGGCCTTTAATTTTTAAAGTACTGGCAAGTAATGCCGTGGCACTAAGCATTTCACCTAACAGCACTTGGACTGCAGGTGCATAATCACGCTGCGCTAATATGGTTTGTAGGGTTTCTTCTAGATGAACCACTTCACCACGAACAGGACTATCTTCAATATAAAAGCGTTGACGCAAATCAGACATAAATTTCTCCAATATCCTGTCTTAATGGTGACGATATTGTAAAACACAAGTCATTTTACTTCATCCCGTGTGACATCTATTCGGTCATGTTGTAACTCGCGTTGTAGGTCAACGCCAACAGGACTTTGACGGAGCTGCGTATCACTTTCAAATAAGTGTTCTAATTCGGCTAGAGCATTACGATGTGTTTCATAGACCTTCTGTTCGTCGTTATAAATACTTTGCTGCTGTGCGAGCAGTTTTTCATCATAATCGCGAAATAACTCAATGCTCTTATAAGCATCTTGTTCTGCAATTCCGAGATTACGCAGGGCAAAATAGGCCATCCCTAAAGACGATAAATAGGTTTCACGCCAAATATGCTCTACCCCCAAGTCACGCAGCAAATGCACATGATGTCTGTCCCGTGCCCGCACCAGCAAGTTTAAATCTGGATAATTGAGTCGGATATGGCGTGCCACATTCATCGAGTCTTCAATATCATCAATGGCTAATACAAACACTTTGGCATGTTCGATACCGGCTGCACGCAGGATATCGGGTTGAGTGGCATCACCATAGTAGAGTTTGCCGCCATAGTTGCGAACGAAATCGACCTTGTCGATATTGCTGTCAATCGCCGTGAAGGTTTGGTGCTGTAAGTGAACCAGTCGTGCCACAATTTGGCCGACACGGCCAAAGCCAGCAATGATCATCGGGTTATGCTGTTCAGGAATCTCATCATAGACAGGTGTAGTTTCTTTCTCGAATAGAGGCACCACCCACGAACTCATCAGCCAGTATAGAATAGGCGTCAGAATCATCGACAACGTCACGATCAAATTGATCGGCTCTAAAATGGCTTGCGTAATCACGTGTTCACTCATGGCAACATTGAGCACCACAAAAGCAAATTCACCGCCTTGTGCCAAACAGGTTGCCAGCATCAAACTATTTCGCCATGAAAACTCGAAGTAGCGAGCGATGGCTGTTAAGGCCAGCAGTTTGACCAACATCAGCAATAACGCACCGCCAACAATCAGACTTGGGCTTTCCCACAGCAGCGAAACTTGCGTGCTCATCCCGACGGTCATGAAAAATAGACCGAGAAGTAGACCTTTAAATGGTGCAATACTGGCTTCCAGTTCATGACGGAATTCAGAGTCAGCAAGTAACACTCCAGTTAAAAATGCGCCCAAGGTGGTACTGATACCTAAGACATCCATCAGCGCGACTACGCCTAAGACAATAAACAAACCGACTGCGGTAATCAGTTCATGCGCGCCACTTTTGGCCACAAAGCGGAAAAAAGGGCGCATGAGATAGCGGCTAAATAAAAACAAGCCTGTAAAGGTAGCAACAATCGCTGCAAAGTAGGCAACGCCATGATGGGTTGAGTTTGTCCCTGCAAGAAGGGGAATGATCGCAATCAGCGGAATCGCGGCAATATCTTGAAAGAGTAAAATGGAAAAGGACTGCTGACCAAAAGTGGTATTGAGCTGCTGTTTTTCACTGAGCAGTTGCAACACAAACGCAGTAGAGGAGAGGGCAAGGGCAAAACCAATCACAACACTGGCCGCAATCTGCTGTTGCAGGGCAAAAAAGACGATGCACGCCAGTAGCACGCCGCAGAGTGTTACTTGTAAACTGCCCATCACAAAAATGGATTTACGCATTTCCCATAAACGTTGTGGGCGAAGTTCTAGTCCAATAATGAACATCAAGAAAATCACGCCGTACTCAGCGAGTTTATGAATGTCTTCAGGGTCATGGACGACATTGAATACACTGGGACCGAGTAAGATGCCTGTAAATAAATAGCCGAGTACCGTGGCAATCCCCAGCCGTTTAGCCAACGGAACGATCATCAGTGCCGCAGCCAAAAAGAGGGTGATTTGAAGCAGTAGAGACATTGCCCTGTCCTAAATTTTTTTCTTTATGTTGGAAGTTTAAGGGAGAACGCGACTCAGGTCTAAACCTTATTCATGTCAAGCCTTAACTTAACTCTTGTGGATCAATATCAAGGCTCAATTTCATACCATTCGGTTTGTTATGCCAGACATTTTGCCACCACTGACGAATGTAAAAATGCATCCGCGCCCGATCTTTGGACAGTAATACCATATGCGCTTGGTAGCGGCCCGCTTTACGCTCCATCGGCGCAGGTATGGGCCCCCAAATATCAATACTGTTTTCGGAGGCTTGGCGCAGTGCTTGCGCATGCTCTTGTAAAAAGCTTTGGTTCAGTTCTTGGTCTTTGGATTCACAGCGCAATAAAGCCGCATAGCGATAAGGTGGCATCCATGCAGCTTTACGCTCTTTCAACGTTTGCTTGGCAAAGCTGCGATAGCCCGATTCCAGCAGGGTATTCAGCAAAGGATGATCTGGACGTAAAGTTTGTAAATAGACTTCGCCTTTTTTCTCACCGCGCCCAGCACGTCCCGCGACTTGGATGATGAGCTGTGCAGTACGTTCTGTGGCACGAAAGTCAACACTGAGTAAGCCCGAGTCGATGTCTAAAATCGCCACCAAAGTCACATAAGGAAAGTGATGTCCTTTGGCCAGCATTTGGGTGCCGAGCAAAATGATGGGTTCACTTTTCTGAATCTTGTTATAGATTTTTTGCCAGCTGCCGACTCGACTGGTTGAGTCACGATCCACCCGAATTACGTCAAAGTTGGGGAACAGTGCTTGTAGGTTTTCTTCAACTTTTGCGGTGCCTAAACCAATTGGTTTTAGTTCGCTATGCTGACATTGCGGGCAGTGTTCAGGCATGCGGTGGATGGTGCCGCAGTGGTGACAGTGCAAATGCTGGTAGGGCTGTCGATGCACGGTAAAATTGGCATCGCAATGTGGGCACTTCGCCTGCCAGCCACAACTTTCACAAATCAACACAGGCGCATAGCCGCGACGGTTTAAAAAAATCAGCACCTGTTCTTTTTTGTCTAAGCGCTTTTGTACTTCATGAATCAGCTGTTGGCTGATGCCATTTTGTTTTTGTGCCACTTTCAGATCGATCACATGCATTTTCGGCATCACGGCCACACCTGCACGTTGGTCCAACTCCAAACGGGTCATTTTACCTTGTTCAACCAATGCATAACTGTCGATACTTGGCGTTGCAGAACCGAGGATAATCGGACAGTTTTCTAAGTGCGCACGGTATAAAGCCACATCACGAGCGTGGTAGCGGAAGCCTTCTTGTTGCTTGAAAGATAAGTCATGCTCTTCATCTAAGACAATCAAACCCAAATGCGGAAGGGGCGTATAGATGGCAGAACGTGTGCCAATCACAATCGAAGCTTTTCCCGTTTGTGCGCTTTGCCAGGCTTGCAGGCGCTTAGAATCATTTAAACCTGAATGTAGTAGCGCAATATGACAGTGAAAACGTGACTGAAAACGGCTCACTGTTTGTGGGGTGAGACCAATTTCAGGCACTAATACCAAGACTTGTTTGCCTTGTTTTAAAACCTCTTGCATGACTTGCAAATAGACTTCAGTTTTGCCACTACCGGTTAAACCATCCAGTAAGAAAGCGTGGTAGCTATGACGAACTTTGAGTATGTTTTGAATGGCACGCTTTTGTTCATCATTGGGCGTGAGAGGCATTTGCGCCAGTGTCATAACTTGCGGTTTAAAGTCTTGAGCTTCAAGTATGCACTGGGTGATTTTCTTTTTTTCTAAGGCTTTTAAGGTCGCAGTTTCAATGCCAGCCAAATTTAGAATGTTTTCAGACGTTCCTGTGGGATGCAGCTTTAAAATTTTATAGGCATCTTGTTGTTTTTCAGAACGCTTCAATTTGTCTTCGGCATGATCATCAATCAGCTTCCACATCCGCGCCAGTAAATTATAGGGTTTGCCTTGGCGTAAAAAGCTGGGCAAAGCAGCATGCATCACTTCACCAATAGGAAATTGGTAATATTGCGCTGACCATGTCAATAAACTTAAAACTTTAGCATCTAGAATAGCGCTGTCATCGAGCAACTCAGTTATGGCTTTGAGTTTAAAGCCTAAATCGAGTGGTTTCTCATCAGTGAGTTTCTCAACAATGACACCGACCACATTTTGGCGACCAAATGAGACAGCCACACGTGCACCCACTTCAGCTTGGTGGTATTGTTCAGCCGTTAAACTATAGTCAAAACAGTCATATAGATAAACGGGAACAGCCACACGAATACGGTAGCTTGGTGTTGTGGAAAGTGTATTTTCTGGCATAAAAAGCTCAAACTGTCCTGATGAAATTGTCGTTGTGCGATGAATGAGTTGTGTTAGAGTGATGACATAATTTATAACTTAGAATATGAATGATTTTGGTGCCGACATGCAACAGCGCCAAATGACTAAATGGACAATTAGAAAGCGTAAACATGCCAGCATATCAATTTACCGCACTCGATGCCGCAGGAAAGCAGCAAAAAGGCGTGCTCGAAGGAGATTCAGCGCGTCAAATTCGGCAACAACTTCGTGATAAAGCGCTGATTCCAGTCTCGGTTGATCCTGTTGAACAAAAAGATAAGCACAGCAGTAAAACATGGTTTCAAAAACAAATTACCGCCTATGATTTGGCCTTATTGACACGTCAACTTTCGGTACTTGTGGCGGCGGCCATTCCGTTGGAAGAAGCCATTCGTGCAGTTGGAAAGCAGTCAGAAAAAACACATGTACAAAATCTATTGATGTCAGTGCGTTCTAAAGTATTGGAAGGTCACTCATTGGCGCAGGGTTTACAGCAATCTGGACGTTTTCCAGAGTTGTATATTGCCACGATTGCCGCTGGCGAACGTTCAGGACATTTAGACTTAATTTTAGATCAGTTGGCAGAATACACCGAAAATCGTTTTGCAATGCAAAAGAAAATCCAAGGCGCGATGATTTATCCGATTATTTTAATGCTGATGTCTTTTGCCATCGTGATGGGACTTATGACCTATGTGGTGCCTGACATTGTCAAAACCTTTGACCAAAGCAAAGATGCCTTGCCATGGATTACGGTTGCCTTGATGAAAGCCAGTGATTTTATTCGAGTGGCATGGCCATTTTTATTGGTGGGCAGTGTACTGGGCATCGGCTTATTACTGCGATTTTTAAGAACCACCGCAGGGCATTATGCCTTTGATCGTTTAACGCTCAAACTGCCATTATTCGGTAAACTTTCACGTGGTATAAATGCCGCACGCTTTGCCAGTACCTTATCGATTTTGACCCAGTCAGGTGTGCCCTTGGTGGATGCGTTAAAAATTGGCGCGGCGGTGAGTAATAACTGGGTGATTCGCGATGCGGTCAATCATGCCGCAGAAAAAGTGACCGAAGGTGGAAACCTTGCGACCCAGCTGGAGCGCAGTGGTTATTTCCCACCGATGATGGTACAAATGATTAAAAGTGGTGAAACGTCGGGTGAATTGGATCGGATGTTGGAGCGCGCATCGACCATGCAAGACCGAGAGGTGACAACGCTCATATCGACCTTGCTGGCTTTACTTGAGCCACTGATGTTGGTTCTGATGGCAAGCATTGTCTTGGTGATTGTGATCGCTGTGATGCTGCCGATCGTCAACATGAACAACATGATTTAATTTTAAAAATATAAGATGGAAGAGAAAATTCACATGCAATCAAAAATCTATAGACGCCAAGCTTCAGGCTTTACCTTAATTGAAGTCATGGTGGTGATTGTTATTTTAGGTGTGTTGGCAGCCTTAATTGTACCCAATGTGATGGGACGCGGTGAAAAAGCCAAAGTGGATACTACTGTCATAACCCTCAAAGGTGTTGCTGCGGCATTGGATCAATATAAATTGGACAATGATAAATACCCTTCGATGCAAGAGGGTGGACTCGACGCTTTGGTGAATAAGCCTGAGTCTGCAAAAAATTGGTTGCCCGGCGGTTATGTGAAAGGTGGATATCCGAAAGACAGTTGGGATAATGACATTCAATATGTTGCACCTGGGACTGATGGACGACCATTTGATTTATATTCTTTTGGCGCAGATGGACAGCAAGGTGGTGAAGAAACCGATGCTGATATTCAGTATCAACCTTAATTGAGAATTATTATATATTGGGTTTAATTGAATATATCATTACAGTGCATAGGTTATGTCAATGTGGACTGTAATGATAATACATCTTAATTTAAAATTAATATCTAAGATTATGATTTTAAATTATTAAATATAATAAGCATCAGCTGAGATTTATAATAAGAATTATTCCCATATTTATTGATTACAAATAATGTAAATTATGGATAAAAATAGGCTTTTTATTTATTTAAATCCTTGCATAATGTTCTCAATGGCAACTAATTTGCCTGAGGAGAATAGAATGAAAGCATTAACCTTGTTGGATGAAATGAGCCAATTCCATTGGTCGATGCTCAAATCTGTTCTTTTGATTTTGAGTATGCTTCCTGTTGCTCAAGGTGTTTTAAGTGTCTGGCAGTCGACTGAAGGTAGCAGCCAAATCATGGTGGGTTTCTTTGCAATCAGTCTGTTCAGCACATGGGCGGTTTTAAGCTTTTGGTCTGCGTTAAAAGCAACCGTACTCATACTCGATCAAGTACAGATTACAGCATTAGAACAAAAAGTGGTCATGTTCTACCGTTATACCCCGATGCTCTTTTTAGCCAGTATGGTGTCCTATTTGGTCAGTCAAATTTAATACTGACATTTATAGTTGTGATAAAAAACTGAGCACATACGCTCGGTTTTTTATTGCGTCATGAAGAATGGCGGAAAGATAGGATCGCTTGTCTGTTTCGTTGTATATGATCCTAGTGTTCGCTCCCTATACTGTAGAAAATATAAATATAGAGTGAAATATGGAACAGATTGATTGGGCAGATTTTTTAAAAGTCGAGCTCCGAGTCGGGCGAATTATTCAGGCCGAAGTCTTTGAGCAAGCACGTAAGCCCGCTTATATTTTACATGTCGACTTTGGCCATGAAATTGGCATTAAGAAATCGAGTGCGCAGATTACTGAGCGTTATCAACCTGAACTGTTATTGGGTAAATTGGTGGTGGCAGTGGTTAACTTTCCAAACAAACAAATTGGTCCCATCCAGTCTGAGTGCTTAGTGACAGGCTTTCATGATTCAGATGCAGGCGTGGTGCTGTGTGTGCCTGATACAGAGGTTCCAGTAGGTACCAAACTACTATAAATGAAAAAGAAAAACCCAAGCTCAGCTTGGGTTTTTCTTTGGAAAAGTCTGATCTAACAATAGCAACTATCGACGAGACTTAAACGATACATCGACTTTACGTGGACGATAGATCCAGCCCAAGATCAGTAAAAAAACTGAGAAACCTAAAATTGGCCAGTCACTTAAACGGGTATACAGCGTTTGACCTTGCATAGCAGGTAGTTCGCCGCGAAGCACGGTTGCTACATCTTGTGGGGCACGTTTTACGATATGCCCTTGATGGTCAATAAACGCCGTCACGCCTGTATTGGTGGCACGGATAAACCAGCGTCCATTTTCTTTGGCACGCATTTGAACCATCTGTAAATGCTGTAAAGGGCCTGCGGTTCCTGTAAACCATGCATCATTGGAAACTGTCACCAAGAAATCACTTTGGCTGGCATTACGACGCGTCAAGTTTGGATAAGCCACTTCATAGCAAATGGCCGCGCCTAAATGCTGCTGATGAATAGAAAGCGGTTGTTGCTGTTGTTCGCCACGTGAAAAACCACTCATCGACGGATCATTCTGCATGGCAGGCAAGACCCATTTCAGTAAACCAGATAGTGGAATATATTCACCAAAAGGCACTAAACGTTGCTTTTTATAGAGTCCTTCGGCTTCAGCACCATTGGCCATAATGCTGTTGTAGTACAGTGGTCGACCTGCCGTTTCAGAGCCTGAAATATCCCAGTATGGAATACCGGTGACCCACGCCGTGTTGGTTTTCTTGGCCTGTGCTGTCATTGCAGCTAAAAAGGGTTCGATATCACTTTGGAAGTTCGGAATATAGGATTCAGGCCATACAATGTGGTCTCGTCCCCATTCTGTTTTGTTTAAATCAGCATAGATTCCAAGTGTTTTTAGTTGATACTCAGTGAGCCATTTTAAGTCTTGTGGGATATTGCCTTGAATTAAAGAAACCGATAATGGCTGCGTATTTTTTGCGGAGACGAATTCAATTTTTGATGCGCCCCATGCGCCAAGGACCAATAAGGCAGAAGGAATGACCCAAAAGACGCGGCGGTTTAAAACTTCGACCAGTGCGCAGGCCAACACCAAGACTACAAACGACACCCCGAAGATACCAAATAATGGCGCATAACCATCCAGTAAGCGTTCGGTAAAGGCATAGCCTGCAAACAGCCATGGGAAGCCTGTGAAGACCCAGGTTTTTGCCCATTCAAAAAGCACCCAAAGCGGAGCGAAGGTTAGTGGCGTTTCAGGGAAAAAGCGGCGGTAAATAAAGCTTTGAACTGCCGTGAATAAACCCATGACCAAGGCCATAATACCGATCATACCCACACTTAAGGCACTATTGGTATCGCCATAGACATGGATGGAAGTGTAGAGCCAAAAAGCCCCCACGAACCAGAGGCCAAAACCATAGGCCCAACCAATACCAAAGGCTTGTTTTGCACTGCGCCTGCGTAAAGTGGCATAGAGCAGTGCAGGGGATAAGATTGCCAACCACCAATAATGATAAGGGGCGAGTGCAAAACTAAAGACAGCCCCTGAAAATAAGGCAATTAAAAGTGGATAAATTAAAGGTAACTGTTTTTGTTGTGGATTTGGGGTTAACAGTTTGTCAAAGTAAGCTCTCATTTACGAACGGCTCGAATCAGATGAATAGAACGTGCATCTGCTTCTACAATGGTAAATTCCCAATTTTCAAGATCAATCACCTGACCTTGTAAATCACTCACTAAACCAATTTCTTGAAGCAATAAACCGCCCACAGTTTCAACCTCATCATCAGAAAAGTCTGCATCTAAAAGATTGTTAAAGTGTTCGATTGGTGTAAGTGCTTGAACCAGCCACGTATTTGCGGTCGTTGGGTCATTGTCGGGAATAATATATTCCGCTTCTTCATCGATCTTGTCGTGTTCATCTTCAATTTCACCGACAATTTCTTCCAAAATATCTTCTAACGTCACTAAACCTGAGGTCGTGCCATATTCATCAATCACCACCGC
>ERZ1032820.25-NODE-25-length-11530-cov-5.596514_pt1 | contig 11530 bp, 9 predicted proteins | sample MGYA00517093_ERZ1032820 | MGnify/ENA primary metagenome ERZ1032820 (study PRJEB33719, sample SAMN04262577) | wastewater metagenome | biome: sewage system; feature: wastewater treatment plant influent; material: sewage | place: Peru: Lima | collected 2013-01-29 ...
ATTCACATCGATCAATGCCTGTATTCGATGGAGCCATGGATATTTTGGATGTTCAATTTCTGTAATCTTATACTTACTCACGTTCTCTCCTTTCACCGTTCCGGCTGATGTTTCTTCTTTGTCTTTTTATTTTCTTTTGGTGGTGGACTCAACTCAGTTTCTACATATTCGCTGATAATCAAAAGTGCTTTGTAATAGTCCCCACTTTCCAATACCCTTTTACGCATTTCTTTTGCTTCTGCTGTCTGTTTATTCTTTTTCAAAAGAGTTGAGGCATCGCCCATAATGGAAAAAATATTCCCATCATGTCCAAGGAGCTGTAACTTGGGACGTTGTTTCTCAGGCTTTGTCGGAATCTGCTCTGTTTTCTTTTCATACATTTTCGGCTGTTCTATATCAGGATGCCAAAAATGCACATTCAGCGTTCCTCCATCTACCTTGATATCCCTCTGCTCAAATCCTTCACCCCAACCGTCACTGTACTGTCCTGTAATGTATTCAGTGAATTCCTGTAGTTCTTCCTGACTTAAAAATTCATTTAATTCCAGTTTGGTACAGCCGTACAGGATTCCGTCTTTGTTTTCTATCGTAACTACGCCACATTGTATCATTCCCTGAATGGACTCACTTCCGTCAAAATACTGCATGAGATCATCTTCCCCATAGCGTTCCAGTTCTTCTCGGATGACTTCTTCATAATCGGCAAGTTCTGTTCCATCTAACGGCATTCCATATTCATCACTCTCCGACCAATCTTCTTCCCATTCGGATTCTTCTGAATAAAGATTTCCAGTCAGCTCCGTCAACAGATGTACGTGCATCGTTCCTTTTTCTTCCATTCTCTATCACCTTCTTTCTAATGGTCTGTCCCTGCATTTATTTGCCTGCTTTTTTTCTTTCGCAAGGTCTGCATAATCTGCCCCTTCTTTTTCCGGCAGATTGCAAATAATCTGATACGTTCCCTCGTAATGTTTTTTCATCTGTTCTTTCGCCCATCTCCCTGCAAAGTCATTATCGGTACAGATTTCAATTTCTTTGATTTCCGGATGATTCTTCAGAAATTCTTCCAGTGCGTCCGGCGGCTTTTTAAAACGTTCACTCTGTATCTGTGCGTTTTCTTTCGGAGCAGCGATTCCCCCAAGGGAAAGACGATATTTATCCCTCTTTCCTTCTTCCAGTGTCATGTGGGCCAGTGCATCAATACACGCTTCATATACGACAACTCGTTTTGTTTCTCTTTCAGGTGGAATACAAAAGCTGTACTTTTTTTCACTCCCGGTCTGCTCCATCTTGAATCCTTTCCCGTTTTTTTCATAGATTCCTCGCAGGAATGCATATCTTGCTTTTCCGGATTCATCTTTTCCAACAAAAACAGCGTTATGGTACGGGACACTTTCATAAAGGATTTCATGCGAAATGCAATACGTGATCACTTCATCGCTGATTCCTCTGTGGTTTAAATAAGCCCTGATTCGTCTGCAATTACAATATCTCTCCGGCAGCTTAAAGGGTGGTTTTTCCTTTTTCGCAGACTGTGTCGGAATAAAAGACGGACTCTCTTCGCACAACAGTTTTACGGCATCTGTAAATTTCATTCCATCTACTTCAATCAGGAACCGCAGTGCGGACACGCCACCGATATCTCTGGATTTCCAATGCCATTTGCTGGACAGTTCATTGATTTTAAAACTGTCATGGTCCGTCAACTGCCATTCATTTCTGGTTCTTGTCTTTTGCAGTCTCTGTGCCTGATGTGTTCGCAAATACTCATACGCAGTCATATTTTTTGCTGCCTGAATCTCTTCTTCCGTTACCCAGGGCATTACAGAATTGCATCCTGAAGATCCAGTACCTTATCCGTCCGCTCCCAAGGAAACTCCTTTCTTCCAAAATGACCAAAAACTGCCGTCTGACGGAAAATCGGACGATTCAGTCGAAGGGATTCCATGATCTGAACGGGTGTCACTCCAAACACCAGTGGGATTGCTGCCGCCAGACAATCATCCGCACACACTTTTCCTGTACCAAAGGTGTCTACCTCAATCATAACCGGCTCTGCTACTCCGATTGCATAAGCCAGAGACACCTGACACTTGCTTGCAAACTCAGCAGCTACTATATTTTTGGCGATATACCTTGCCATATAAGCTGCCGAACGGTCTACTTTCGAACAGTCTTTTCCCGAAAATGCACCGCCGCCATGCGGAACCATACTGCCATAAGTATCCACCATCAGCTTTCTTCCGGTCAGTCCGGTATCTGCATCAAACCCTCCACACACAAATTTTCCTGACGGATTGATCAGAATCTTCGTATCCTCATCCGGCGGCAGTAATCTGAGTGCTGAGCGAAGCACTTTCTCTCTGATCTCGGCATCTAACTTCTTCAGGCTCTTTTCTGCACCATGCTGGCAGGAAACAACAACACTTTCCAGTCTCACTGGCTTTCCATCTTCATATTCTACGGTTACCTGTGCTTTTCCATCCGAAAAGATATCTTTGATATATCCGCTTCTTCTGCAAGCCGAAAGTTCACGTGTGATCCGGTGTGCCAGAACAGTCGGCATTGGCATAAGCTGCGGAGTATCATCACACGCATATCCGACCATAACACCCTGATCTCCAGCTCCCCTGCTTCTATCTCTTAATTTTGCGCCGATATTATCCCGAAATTCTTTCGACACACTCACTGCTTTCGCAATATCTGGACTCTGCTGGTGTACAAACGTATCCATTTCTATCCCATCTGTACAATATCCACACTCTTCTAAAACTTTTCGGATCACATCAAACACTGGTGGTTCATATCCGCTGGTGATTTCTCCTGCTACAAACACATTTCCTCTTGTAGCAAGGACTTCACACGCCACTCTCGAAGATGGATCGTAACGCAGACATTCATCTAAGATTGCATCTGCTATCTGATCGCATACTTTGTCTGGGTGTCCTTCTGTTACTGATTCTGCTGTATAAAAACGTCTCATCATTCTTCTCCTTATATACAGACAGGGCAGAAGCTGCTTTATGCACATCTCCTGCCCTGTCAGATTGGTTTATCCTGTAATTCTTATTTTATTTTTCTTCTGTTTCTTTTTTGTTGTCTGTCATTTTTGACTTCTTTCTGCGGTATACAGTCACTCCTGTAGCTGTTCCAGCAGATGCCAGTGCAAGCAGAACAAACGCCCATATTTTCTGGTTATCACCTGTTTTTGGTGCATTTGTTTTTTCTGTTGTTTTCTCCGGTGTTCTGGCATCTTTCATTTCTACTTTCTGGACTTCCATTGTATCTTTCAATGTAAATGTGACATCTTCCGCAATCTCGTAACCATCCGGTGCTGTGATCTCACGCAGAGTAAGTTCTTCATTGACTGGGAGTTTTTCAACGGAATGTGGTTTTCCATCTGTAATCCACTCTTCCAGAACAGTTCCGTCTTTGCGGATAATCTGAAGCTTTGCCCCTTCCAGTTCTTTTCCGGTTGTAAGGTCTGTTTTTGAAATTTCCACTTTGGAATATTCATCTTTCATCTCAACCTTTGTCACACTGCCATCTTCTTTGACTTCAAACATCACATCGCTGGCAGACACATAGCCATCTTCATAAGGAGCCAGTTCCTCATGTAAGGTATAACTTCCTTCCGGCAGTCCGTAAATGACATGTTCTTCCTTACTGCTTACCCATTCTTCCACAACATTTCCGTCTTTATCAATGACCTGCAGTTTGGCTCCTTCCAGCTCATTTCCGGTAGTTGCATCTGTTTTTGTAATGCGTGTTTCTGTCGGCTGATTCTCAACTTCTTTGTTCAGTTCAATCTTTGCAAGATTCTGATTTTCGTAAGTTGCATCTACATTCCATACTTCCTCATTTGGAAGATATCCGGCTTTTCTGACTTCCTCTTTGACATAGTATTTTCCATGTGGAAGATCACTGTCGAAAGTAAGTGTTCCCTTTGCATCCGTTGCTTTCTTTTCCAGCAAGGTATCTTTCTCTACGAGAACCTCTCCCTGATTAGAAAGAATATCTTCTGCAGCATACAGTCCAAAAATAACACCTTCCAGCTTTTCGCCTGTGACAGAATCTTTCTTTTCTACTGATACGAAAACTTTCTGTCTTTCATTTTTATAGGTAACGCCTTCATAAACAACTGCCTGTGTATCATCCTCTGCTGTCAGGGTAAATTCTTTCTGTTCTGTATTTAGGACAAAATTCTCTCCTGCTACAACTTCTTTCAGATAATACGTTCCCAGTGGCAGATTGTTGATAACTGCTGTTCCATTTTCATCTGTAGTCAGTTTGGCTACCAGGTCATCTTTCTCATATCGGACAACTGGATTTCCTGCTTCGTCCTTTGCTCCGTCCGGTGAATAGATGGTATCTTTGGCATATATTTCGAATTCAGCGCCTTCTACTCCGGTTTCTTCATATTTAAAGCCTTTATAAATACCTGTTTCTTCTTTTCCAGATACGGCATTTCTTACTTTTGAAACCAGTGCTTTTACTTTTGCCAGAACAGAATCTCCGGTTACTTCGGTAAGCTGTTCTCCCTTTTTCGTCAGGAGCAGGCTTCCTACCTGTTCATCGTTTTTCTGTTCTACCTCTACAATCGCAGCTCCTGTATCTGGATCAATCTGATGTGCAGTGTTTGAGGATACTGTAATTACAATACCACTCTGTGGATTTTCTTTATATGTTCCTTTTGTAGTCTGTTCTAATGGTGAAATAATCGTTGTTCCATCATACAGGGACTCCTCGCTTCCCTGTCTTACAAATCCTTCCGGTGCTTTCACTTCTTCGATTCGGTAGGTAGAGCACTTCAGTTCCTGCGGTGTGATCAGATATCCTTCCTCGTTTGTTTCGAATACACTGATCTTTTCTTTCTTCGGATACTGAACAACCTGTTCCACATATTTCTTATTTGTCACATCGTAAATCTTATAAGAAGCTCCGGCCTTTAAAACCGTATTTCCAGTCTGTGCATCCTTCTTTACGATTTTCAACAAAAATTCAAACGGACGGTCATCAAATACTCGCCACTGCATTGGTTCTCTGCTGTCATTTTCCACATTTACAACAAATGGATCAATGGTTTTCAGATTCTCCGGGGTAGTGCTTTCCACTACAACATAACTTCCATACGGCAGTTCCGGGCTGACTGCATATCCTTTTGTATCAGTGATCAGTTCTGGTACTGGTACGGCTGTTCCATTCTCGTAAGTAACTGCAACCTGCTCTTTGCTGAAGTCATAATTTTTGAAATCGCTTGCTGTATAGCTTTCTCCATTGGCTGGCTTCAGTTTTCCATTTTTTACCTGTGTCAGGTCGCTGATCAGATATACCTTAAATCCTGCTCCTGCAACCAGGTCTGTTTCTGTCTGCTCTCCATCTTCACTGATTTTGATTAACTGGAATGCCTGTTTCTTTACCTGCTCTTTTACCGTAAGGTCTCTTGTCACTTCGGCAACATCCTGACCTTCATAAGTTACTGATACCTCGTATTTGGTAGTATCCAGTGTATATCCTTCCGGTGGAGTGATCTCTTTTACATACATTTCTCCAAGGTATAATTCTGAAAATTCCAGTGTTCCGTCATCTCCGATGACTCCCTGTGCAATCAGGCTGTCCTGTTTATACAGAACCCCTGTTGTGCCATCCGGATGCACGATGTCCTCTTTTGCATACAGACCATACACAGCACCACGAAGAACACTGTCCCCCTGCGCTTTAAATGCAAGTGTTTCTTTATCGATCTTTGCGATTTTCACCTTTCCGGTGACTCTCTCATCTGTTGCTGTTACAGTCATTGTCTTTCCGGCAGTAACAGCCACTTTATATACTTCTGTATTCAGTTTGTATCCTGTCGGAGCAGTGATCTCTTTCACGTACACTGTTTTCAGTGCAGAATCAAAATAATCGCTGACTGCTTTTCCGTCTGTTCCGGTTGCTGACATTGTCATCAGCAGATTTTCACACTTCTTATCAGTATAAATACCATAAACTGCTCCTGACAGTGGATTCTGTGTATTGACATCTTTCTTCATAAGTTCAATGCGTGTCATATTCAGCCACTGTACACTGAAGCTTACCGGCGCTGCTGTTTCGCTTTCAAATACACCGATATCCTGCTTGGAATCTCCGGTTGTCAACACCAGTGTTCTCCATGTCTTTCCGACAGAACCATATAAGTTGCCGGAAGCATAACTGCCTGTCAGTAATAAATCTGCGGACAGATAGAATGTATCTCCACCATAAATCTGGATTTTTCCATTTGTAACACTTGTTCCTTTGGAAAGATTATGTGCTGTCACATTTTCTGGTACACTCAGTGTCACATAGTTTCTGTGATCTCCAGACAGTGTGATATTTGGTGTTTTCTGGATGTTTCCATCCCGTACTGCATTCAGCTTTGTGCTTGAAAGGCTCAGTTCACCTTTTGGCGGTTCTTCCTGTCCAAACAGATAATTGATATATGCGATAACCCCTGCATTTACAAGGTCATTATAATTACACCCTGTAAATCCGGCTTCTCCTGCATAAGCATAGCTGGCTGCAATGTGTGTATACACATACTTTTCATCTTCCGTTTTTCCAGACAGATAACTTCCTGTCAGATCTCCTGCCCCGCCATAACCATAATAAAGGACTTTCTGCAGATTTTTATTGCTGTCCAGTACCTGTGCTACATAACTTCCACTCGGTGGGGATGCTTTCTGGGACTGAAGGCAGTATGCAATTTTTCCATTGACTGTAAACAGGCAAGTAAGATAATTTCCAATATAACTTGGATAATAAATAGTTCTCCCCTTTGTCAATGTAACTGTGGAACCGCTGCTTGTAGCTCTTTCAGCCGCAGACAATACCATCACATTTCCCTCTTCGATGTCCTCTTTCAGTTCTTTGACTGCCTGTGCAGATGCATCTTCTTCGGATGTTTCAATTTCTACATCTGTGTAGTTCTGCACAGGCGAATCCGAATCATCTTCAGATTCTGTATCTGACTTCTGTTTCTCTCCACCATTTTCTTCAGAATGTGCCTGACCTTCTGTATCCGTCAGAGTCACTTTCCGGGTGATGGTATAGCTGTCACTCTTATCTTTTGGAACGACCATATAAGTGGCAATATATGTTCCTGCTTTGTCTGAATGATACTCTCCACCATTCTCATCTTTGATACTTACAAGCGTAACATCTTCTTTTTCTGCATCATAATGGATTCCTTCCATACTGGTTTCCACTGCAAATGTATCATCTGAAACTGCTTTTGTGATATCATCTGCTGTAACTGATGTATCTTTCTGGCTTGTTACCGCCTGTTCAGATGCCTGTACTTCCGTCTGCTGTTCCGAGCCTGTCTGTTCGGCCGCAAACGCATTCGCACTGCTCAAGGTACTGATGCCCATCAGGACAGCCAGTCCAAAAGCAGCAATTCTGGTCTTTAATTTTCTAACCTTCATGTGCTTTTCCTTCCTATTATAAATAGATTTTTTCAGTAAAATACCGCAGAAGATGTTTCCTCTGCGGTACGTTTTATCTTGCATATCGATTTTTTTCTTTTTTTACTTCCTGTCTGGTACGTTTTACCGCTTCCATGACAGACTCCGTTGGAATCTGGTTATCCTTACATCCTTCCAGAATTCCATCCAGATAAAATTTCGATGGCTTTGCCGGAACATCTTTGTGCGGAGCGTTCATCATATATACAAACACTTCTTTCTCCACACCATCCTGATTTTTTACCCGAATCGATTCTTTCCCATAAAAACTTGGGAATCCTTCATAAAAATCCAGACTCTTCTCACACGCTTCTGTGATTTTCCATAAGACTCCTTCGACACAGCTTCCCTTTTCCGGCAGTACCGTTGCTACCCCATTACCCGGAGCCCTTCCTCGAAATGCCAGCCGATAATCTTCAAGCCGAACATTTTCCACAACTTCCGCAGCCGGACACCTGTACTTCATCTGCTCCAGATTCATGTTGCTGCCATAAGCGAAGTAATATCTATCTTCCACTCTTTCTCACCTCTATCTGACTCCTTCTGTCCTTTGATTTTTCTTCAGACACTCATACGTGCTTTTATCATATCTCCACGCAAGATCACCATCCAGATTTGCCAGCAGATGTTTTCGAACATTTTTATATTCGTCTCCAATTAACCCAAGTCTCAATAAAAATGTACGAAATGTAAATGCCGGGTTTTCTGATATCAGTGTCTTTTTCATCTGTGTCGATCTCTGATTGATTGCCTGTGCGGAAATGGCTAATGCCAGTGTAATATTTGCTCTCACCTTTCCTGCATGTAGTGTGCTTTCAAAACAACGCCATTCCAAAGTTCCCTTGGAAAACACAGCATGAAGATTCAGAGCATAATAACGGGTATGATCATAATGGGTATGACTTCCATCCCTGCCTCCATACCAGACATTTCTTACTCGGTCCATTGTGATTGATTTATTTGGTATTTTTCGGATTTTCTCCAATACCTCCGGTCGCACCCTCTGACAATAACTATTTGCTCTTCTCTCCTGCACTTTCAGTGCTTTGAACAGGATATCTTCCTTTGCATACATAATTGTCAGTGCATTTTTCAGACTCTGCGGTGTATGATTCGATGCATCTACATGAACATGCTGACCACAGGACTCATTTACAAAACCTCCATGCTGTCGCAGACATCGTACTACTTCCTGTAACTTTCCCATTTCATCATAGGATAATTTCGGTGATACCATTTCTGTTGAATATTCTCCACCTGCGTCTACAATTCGACCGTATACTTTCCGTTGTGTATAAATGCTCCCATCAGACATAAATTTCCACTTTTTTCCTTCCAGATCTATCACTGACCAGACTCCATAAGTAGTGCCGTCATAATATGCTTCTGTTCCAAACATTTCAGCAACAACTTCTGCAGCACGTTGTCTGGTAATCCCTGTCATTTCGATTTCTGTGCCAAAGTATTGGTCTTTTATTCCGATCATGCCTAATGGATTCCTTTCTCAGACACTTTCTGTGTGTTAAGTTCGGAGTCTGCCTTTTGTAACAATCTGCCAATTGCCTCGATAACATTGACAGTTACTCCGTTTCCAGCCTGTTTATAAAGCTGTGCGTCAGAAGTGCTGTCTATGATCTTATCAATCTGCCAGTCGTAATAACCCTGCAGTCGCAGACATTCCCTCGGAACTAACCTTCTTATTCTGCCGTGATACAAGATGCCATGACGATCGGTTGCAGTAATTGTAAACATCGGTTCTTCGGGTTCTTTCATACGTCTGCCGTTCTGACGAACATTCTCTTTTGCTGGTGTTAAGACTGCTCTTGCTCCATCCTCTGCTAATACACCAGAACATTCTCCTTTGTATTTGTGGACACCGCATTGTCTGGTATTCAGGCTTCTGCATTCTTCCGTTACCACCGGCGGAGGTGAAAGATCGACAAAGTGCAGCGTTCCCTGTTGAACACCTGTTGTCAGGGTATGTGCGATCTGGTGTCCGACTCTTCCTCTCCTGCTGTTGAGATTCGCATAACCCAGATCGATGCTGTCCCCTTCTCTTGCAAGTTTGTAGCCGAGCTTTGTATTCTCTTTGATTGGAACACCTACATCATATAATCCTGTCTTGCCGCCCATTCCACCTGCCTGTGATGTCAGGGTACAGCTTAGTCCTTTGGGACTGTAGACTCTTTTCCCCTGACTTCCTGCCCGGACTTGAACAAGAGCTGCTCCATTTGTTTCTGGTTCAGGTAATACTTTTCCGGCACATCGGAAATCAAAATATCCGACAATATACACCCGTTTTCTTGCTTGGGGGACTCCGAAATCCTTGCTGTTAAGCACTTTCCATTCGACATGGTACCCCAGTTCAGAAAGCGTACTGAGGATGGTGCAAAACGTCCGGCCTTTGTCATGCGATAACAAACCGGGAACATTTTCAAGGATAAAATACGAGGGTCTTTTAGCTTCAAGAATCCGGGCAATTTCAAAAAAGAGAGTTCCTCTTGCATCTGCAAATCCTTCTCGCTTTCCGGCGATAGAGAATGCCTGGCAAGGAAATCCTGCACAGAGTAAATCAAAATCTGGCATTCGTTCTGGTTCGATTGTTCTTGCGTCATTACAATACCACTCCCCTTCCGTATCAAACAGCAATCGGTAGTTCTTATCCGCATAAGTATCCACCTCGCAATGTCCGACACAGACAAAGTTTCCTGCCCGTCTTAAGCCTTCACGGAATCCCCCGATTCCGCTAAAGAGATCAAAAAATTGAATGGTTGCGGCTATCAACCTCCTTTTTGCTGATAAAAACAGGCGGCATGATTTCTCATACCGCCCTTCGTTATTCTGTATCAATTGGTTACCATTCTGTTGGTTCTTCTGCTTTGGTTTCTTCTTCCAGATCAGTTTCTCTTTCTGGTTCAGTTTCCTCTTCCGGTTCACTTTCCCCTTCTGGTTCGTTTTCCTCTTTCGGATCACTCTCCCCTTCTGGTTCGTTTTCCTCTTCTGGTTCACTTTCCCTTTCCGGCTCAGTTCTTTCTTCCGGTTGAGTTTCTTCTGTTCCCAATTCTCCAGTTGTCTGTTCGGATTCTTCAGGCTGATCTTTGCTTTGCCATTCGGCCTCTGCCTTTTCCAGTGCTTCTTCTATAATCTGAATTAAGAAGTCTTTCTGTTTCATGTGTTTCTTTCCGATGACTACTTTTAATCTCTGGAATAATTCCTCTGATACCTGTACTGCTACTGTTCTTACTGCTCCCATGCTTATTTCTCCTTTTCCTTCCAGTCTGTTGAAATGTTCTTCAATGACCTGTTGTAAAAATTTTTGTGTGCTGCTTTCTGTGAGTTCAATCTCTTCTCTTACTTTCTCATGTAAGTCCATCGGGATCTTTCCGCAGATATTTTTCATCTCTGCCATAACCTTTCTCCTTTCACTTTTGCTACACACAACATACTCCAAAGCCGCATGGAAAGCTATTCACAATACCCACCAAAGATATCGATGCATTTCTTGCCTTACCCCTAGCAGATCCAACAATGTATGTATCGTGCAATCATAGGCCTCACCCCCTTTACAAATTTTCCATTTGAGATAGAAAATCCATCATCTGATCTGGTATTTCTTCCGATGATGGTTTCATTGTCGATTGTTCCGTAGTGCCACATATTCCTAATTCCCGAACACTTTCTTTTATCGTCTTTTGAATGACTTCTTCCATCCATTTCCGATCCTCTTTTTCCAGAATTGCCTGAACCAGATACTGGCTTTTCTGCCCTTCTGGAACACTTTGAAATTTCTCCCATGCCCTCTGGTGTTCTGGATTTTTCAGGTTCGGGCGGAACGAATACACAGGGCGTGTCATCTCGCCCACATCTGCTCTACAATCCGTTCATACCCTGTTGCGTTGGCATGGACGTCCTCTATAAAAACGGGGCGGCAAATCGCGTCCTGTGCGGTCACGTGGCGTTTTAAAATTGCGGAGCCTCCCCCCATAAATACGGAACCTGAAAGATCGGAAGAGCGGTTCAGCAGGAATGCCGAGACCGATCTC
>ERZ1032820.28-NODE-28-length-11278-cov-8.009980_pt1 | contig 11278 bp, 9 predicted proteins | sample MGYA00517093_ERZ1032820 | MGnify/ENA primary metagenome ERZ1032820 (study PRJEB33719, sample SAMN04262577) | wastewater metagenome | biome: sewage system; feature: wastewater treatment plant influent; material: sewage | place: Peru: Lima | collected 2013-01-29 ...
AAAAACTGCGGCAAAACTGTTAACAGAATACGGCGCAATTGGTGGCATCTTAGAAAATGTCGATAAAATTAAAGGCAAAGTCGGTCAAAACATCAAAGAACATGCCGATGGAATTGCTCTAGATCACCAACTGGCAAGCATTGTCTGTGACTTAGAGACAGGTCTGACTTTCGACGATCTTAAACTCCAAGACCCAAATACCGAAGCCTTGCGTTCACTGTATACCGAGCTTGAATTCCGTCAGCAGTTGCAATCGCTCGATCATCCAAACAATCCCAATAGTGCAACCTATAAACAAGCAACACAAGAAATTGTAAAATCAGCACAATCTGAAACCGTTATCAATACAGAAGATCAGGCCGTTCAAAGCAGTGTCGATGACCAACTGGGTCAAGCGAACTACCATACTGTGCTCAGTGCAGAACAGTGGACTCAATTATTCAAACGTTTAAGTACAGAAAAACGTTTTGCCTTTGATACTGAAACCACCAGTTTAGACTATCGCGTAGCGCAAATTGTTGGTTTTTCGGTCGCGTTTGATGCGCAAGATGCGTATTACGTTCCACTTGCGCATGATTATGAAAATGCACCTGCGCAGTTAGATCGTGAACAGATCTTGGCGCAAATTAAACCTATTTTAGAAGATGAGTCGGTTCAGAAAATCGGTCATCATTTGAAATATGATGCACATGTCTTAGAAAATCATGGCATTGAGCTAAAAGGCTGGTATTTCGATACCATGTTGGCCTCTTATGTACTCAATGCTGTGGCGACTCGTCACGGGATGGATGATGTTTCACGTCTCTACCTCAGCCACTTAACCACGACCTTTGAACAGGTGGCAGGTAAAGGCGCAAAACAAAAAACCTTTAACCAAATTGAGATCGAAACCGCCGCGCACTATGCTGCTGAAGATGCCCATGTGACCTATCGCCTGTTTGAAGTGCTCGATGCCAAACTACAAAAGCATCCCGAACTGGTCAATATTTTGCACAATGTCGAAATGCCAGTTGCCCGTGTCCTGACCATCATGGAAGAAAATGGCATTGAGCTCGACTTAGGTTTCCTTGATCAACTCGGTATTGAGTTTGCCAATACCATGGCCAACCTTGAAAACCAAATTACAGAACTGGCAGGACAAAGTTTCAATGTCAGCTCGCCGAAGCAAGTCGGTGAGATTTTGTTTGATAAACTCGGACTTAAGGGCGGCAAAAAAACCGCAACAGGTCAGTACAGTACCTCTGAAAGTGTTTTAGAAAAGATTGACCACCCGATTACCGAGCTGATTTTGGACTATCGCGGTTTATCCAAACTAAAAAGCACCTATACCGATGGCTTATTAAAACAAGCCAACAGTGATACCCATCGTGTGCATACCAGCTACCACCAAGCACTGACCGCAACTGGTCGTCTGTCTTCGACCGACCCCAACTTACAGAACATTCCTGTGCGTGAGGAAATTGGACGTCAAATTCGTAAAGCCTTTATTGCACCACAAGGTCGCGTGCTCTTGGCAGCCGATTATTCACAAATTGAACTGCGTTTAATGGCGCATTTCTCCCAAGATGAAGCCTTGGTCGATGCCTTTAATCATGGGCAAGATGTACACCGTCGTACAGCGGCTGAGGTCTTAGGTGTTGCACTTGAAGATGTCACGTCAGACCAACGTCGTCAGGCCAAAGCCGTCAACTTCGGTCTACTCTACGGCATGTCTGAGTTTGGCTTAACCCGTCAACTCGGTTTTAGCCGTGAAGAATCGCGTGGCTATATTGCTAAATACTTCCAACGTTATCCGGGCGTGCTCGACTATATGGAACGTACCCGTCAAATTGCACGTGAACAAGGTTTTGTCGAAACCATTTTGGGTCGTCGCTTGTATACGCCTGATATTATGGCAAGCAATAAAATGATCAAACAAGCAGCTGAACGTGCCGCCATCAATGCGCCGCTACAAGGTTCTGCTGCAGACATTATTAAAATGGCGATGATTGCAGTTGATCAAATGCTGCCTAAAGATCAAGCCAAAATGCTACTACAAGTACACGATGAATTGGTTTTTGAAGTTGATGAAAGTATTGCTGATGAACTGGCTTCGAAACTGGCAGACGTGATGCAATCTGTTTTGCAAATTTCTGTGCCATTGTTGGTTGAAGTCGGCAAAGGTCGAAACTGGGATGAAGCCCACTAAAGCATTTACGCCTTCCTCCTCCTAGGAGGAAAGCTGGAATAGAGGTCATTTGCCTCCTAGAAGAAATATCAACGTCTTCACCTAAAAATTTCAACCACAAAAAAAGGACTCGCAATCGAGTCCTTTTTTTATTCGCTAAAAGCTTATAAACCAGTGAGCAGAACAATCGCCACTTCATTCATAATCATTTCAGCAATATACAGCGCTAAGAACGCCACGATTGGAGAAAGATCAATCATCCCCATATTGGGCAACAAACGGCGAAACGGTGCCAATAATGGTTCAGCAAGCTCCTGAATCACTTCGATATAAGGCGAGCGTGACTGCGTAAACATCACGACCCAACTTAAAATAATCGTTGCAAAAATCAAGTAACGACAGAAACGAATCAAGTCCTGAATCATGGTCACAAAAGTTAGAATGACCAAATGCACAGGACTGTTCGGCATCGCTCCAGAGAGATACATGACACCAAAAATTTTCAGTAAGTACAATAAAACCAAAAGTACTAAAGCCGCTAAGTTAACGCGGCCTTTCGCTACATTTGGAAAAATACGACCAAACATATCCACAATTTTTGTGGCTTTTACGGTCGACATCACCACTGGGTTATAAAAGTTAACCGCTGCCAACTGCATGAGAAAGCGGAAGAACACCAGTAAAATTGCAACGTTAATAATGATGCCAAAAATTAGCGCAGAGTTTGCACCCATACTTGAACTTTCCTAAATAAAACGATTATTTGCTACTTTCACTCAGCTCTTGAGCAAGTTCCTGACTGCGCTTTTGAGCAGCAGCCAATGCAGCTTGGATATTTTGTGAAATTTGTGCACGATCAAACACTTCAAGTGCCGCTTGGGTTGTACCATTCGGTGAAGTGACATTTTTACGCAATTCAGCTGGTGTATTTGAGCTCGTGATTGCCATTTGTGCCGCACCCAATGCAGTTTGCAACGTCAATGCCGTTGCTACTTTTTCATCTAGACCGAGGTTTTTACCTGCACGGATCATGCTTTCCATCATATAGAAGAAATACGCAGGACCTGAACCAGACACCGCAGTCACAGCATCAATTTGCACTTCCTCGCCTACCCATAAGGTCAAGCCTGTTGCAGCAAGTACTTGGCTCGCCAAATCACGGTCTTCTTTATCTACAGCCTCAGTGGCATATAAACCATGCGCACCTGTTTGTACTAAAGCAGGCGTATTTGGCATCACACGAACAATACGATTACTGCCAGCTAATGCAGCAATCGTGGCAATTTCAGCACCCGCAACAATCGAAATAATCAACTTACCGTCAAATAAACCGTTTAATGGTTTTAAAACATTGGCTAAAACTTGAGGTTTAACCGCTAAGACCACGACATCGGCTTCACGAATAGCAGATGCGTTATCCTCAGTCACCACCAAGTCTTTTTCAGCCAATAAATGACGAACTTGTTCAACAGGATCAGAAACCGTAATGCGAGTTGAAGGTAAACCACGTGAAATCAAGCCACCAATGAGGGCTTGAGCCATGTTACCACCGCCGATAAAACAAATATTACGATTCAACACTGCGCTCATGATTATTTCTCTATCCTGAATTTTTTAACTAAGCGATTAAATTTGGTTGCCATCCACCCGCTTCACAATAAGCCGACTCGACCAACCAAAATCCTTTAGGCGTAAAAACACCAAGCATAACATTATCTATGCTTAATATTTGTATTGTATGACGTTGCCACGGAAAAATTTGTGCGCTCTGAATGGCTTTTTTCAACGGCCAAGCCCCAACACGTCCATACAAATGCAATTTTTCCCCACCTAAGCGCGGTTTTATCTGTAAAGGCTGCTCTAATAATGCAGAAGACAGTCCATATTTTTGTGTTTCAATGCGAAATTGCCCTGAAGCAAATCCATAAGCTTGATCTAAACTAAAACGCTGCTCAATTGACTCAATCGTCTGACATTCTTCCGCCAAATACTCTGCTTTACTGACACGAAAGAGCTGTTGTTGATAGCGTACATAATAATATTGGTTCCAATGCAATGCGGCTTGGGCATCCACTTTGGATTCAATCACTTCATCAAACAAGCGTTGCACCATATCAAAAGCAGGACGATATAAATCCTCACCTTTCATCCAAGCAGAGAGCAACTGTCGCTGTCTCGGTGCAGATAACTGACGAAATGGGGTTAAATTTAAAACCGAAGCATTCCCGCAACTGGCCCAATCTTGTGTCAACACATCAGCCAAAATCGTTTCGGCATCTTGCATCAAATAACTGGTGCGTGCCAAAGCTTGCTGCATTTTCGGAAAGCGTTTTTCTAAGATTGGCCACAATTCAGCTCGGCACCATGCCCGATCATAACTGGTATCAAAATTGGTTTGGTCTTGAATATTTCTTAGCTGCATCTCAGCGGCCCACAGCTCAATTTGCTGTCTGGACAAAGCCAATAGAGGGCGCCAAATTGTAAATTTCTCTCGTATATCGATGCTTTGCATGGCAGCAAGTCCATGAATCCCCGCACCAGAGAGTAATCGGAGTAAAACGGTTTCGGCTTGATCTTGTTGATGATGGGCGAGAACTAAAATTTCATTGGCAAGAAGATGCTTCTGAAAGGCCGCATAACGTGCACTACGCGCTTGGCTTTCTACATTGCCTAGATCAACATCCACCGCTTGAATCACACATGGGACATCCAAGACATAACATTGTTCTTGAACAAAGCTGCCCCACTGCGGACTAACATCCTGCAATTGATGATCAATATAGATGGCGCGAATGCGCTTGGGAAATAAATGAGACATCAAATGCAGTAGCAGCATGGAATCCATGCCACCACTACATCCGATTAAAAAATGAGGCTGTTCAGGCGTATCCTGAAACTCAGTTAAGACACTAGCCCTAAATTGTCGCTGCCAAACTTCATTAAACGTTGGTAACGTGCTTCGCATCGTTCATTCGCATCCATTGGTTGCAACTCAGCCAATGCATCTTTTAAAACAGTTTTTAAAGCATGCATGACTTGTTCTGGGTTGAGATGAGCCCCTTCACCTTCATCGACCACATATTCAACAATACCAATTTTCTGTAGTTTTTCCGCAGTCAAGGCCAAAGCTTCGCTGGCTTGCTCTGCTTTTTCAGCTGTTTTCCATAAAATAGATGCACAGCCTTCAGGTGAAATGACTGAATAAATACTATGGGATAACATCACCACACGGTCAGCCACACCAATACCCAGTGCACCACCTGAACCGCCTTCACCAAGTACGGTTGCAATGACAGGCACTTTCAGGCTTGAAAGTTGTGCCAAAGATGTTGCAATTGCTTCAGCCTGACCACGTTCTTCTGCACCCACACCTGGATATGCACCCATGGTGTCAATAAAGGTAAAGACGGGTAGATTAAAACGTTCAGCCATATCGAGTAAACGTTGTGATTTACGGTAACCTTCTGGGTTACTCATACCAAAGTTATGTTGTAACTTTTCACGCGTACTACGACCACGGTGTTGACCCACAATCATGACTGGCTGACCTTCAAAGCGAGCTAATCCACCGATCATTGCACCATCATCACCAAATAAGCGATCACCATGCAAAGCATCAAATTCGGTAAAAATTTCACTCACATAATCTAAAAATTGCGGACGCTCAGGATGACGTGCAATTTGAACCGTCGTCCATGCTTTGGATTGCGCAGCTTTATTCTTCATAGCTCAACCATAAATCCCTAATTGACCAATTTATTCATCGACAAATTGTTCTGATTGGATATCCAACTCAACATCCCAATGCTTAAATTGCACTTGCTCATCATGCAAGTCTGCAACCAGCAAAGGCCATTGCGCGGCATTACCAGAAACACTCAGCTGCCATTGTTGCGCATTGCCTACTGTTAATTCAATGGCAGGAAGCATCTGATCGCTACGACTATGATTCAGTAAAACTGCGAGGCGAAGTAACAAACATAGATAGACTAATTTGTTGCCGCCAACCTTCATCACATCGACACGTGCGTCACTACGCAGCTTACGACGGTGATGGGCCACCAAATGTGATAGATGGTTTTGATCGATTTGCGAGAATCCCGCAATGTCAGAATGTTGCAATAAATATGCGCCATGACGATGGTAGCCCGCATGGCTAATCGCTAAACCAATTTCATGCAGATAAGCCGCTCGACGCAGTAAATCACTGTCTTCTGTGGTTAATTTTAGCGAATCCGCCACACCATCAAACAAATGCTGAGCCATGTTCACGACCCGTTCAGCTTGTTTTGGATCGGCGTTATAACGGCCCATTAACGCTTGTACAGAACGATCTCGAATATCTTCATGTTGAAAACGTCCCAGTAAGTCGTACATCACCCCTTCGCGCAGGGCACCATCTGAATACACCAGTTTATCCAGTTCAAGTACATCGAAAATGGCATAAAGTATAGCGATTCCGGCTGGCAAAACTGCTCGACGGTCTTCTTTTAGACCATCAAATTCCATCTCAGCGACATGTTTGTATTTGAGCAATTTTTCTTTAAGCTTATCTAAACCGTCACGGGTGAGTTCTTCTTTTTCATTACTCCAACCCATATTCACGGTAATTTGACGACACGCTTTGATGGTTCCACTCGAACCGACCACCGTATCCCAACCCGCTTCTTTATAGGTATTGGCAATACCAGACAGCTCCTTACGTGCTGCAACCACGGCTTTATCAAAACTTTTTTGGTTAATTTCACCGTCGACAAAGAAGGCTTTGGTAAATGCTACACAGCCCATTTGTAAAGATTCGGTATGAATAGGCTCAAATTCTTCACCAATAATCAGCTCTGTCGACCCCCCACCGATATCAATCACAAGACGGCGTCCACTGTTTACCATGGTATGAGATACACCTAAATAAATCAGACGAGCCTCTTCACGACCTGCAATAATTTCGATGTGTTTCGGCAAAATTTCTGCCGCTTTTTGAATAAATTCATGTCCATTTTTGGCTTGGCGTAGCGCATTGGTCGCCACAATTCTTAAACGATTCGGCTGAACCGAACCTAAGCGTCCGACAAAGCGAGATAAACAGGCCAAACCACGTTGCTGTGCGGCTTCTGTTAAGTTTTTATTTTCATCTAAACCCGCTGCTAACTGTACTTTTTCTGACATTGACGCAACTTTTTTCACTTCGCCATGGTCCACTCGCGCAATCGCTAAGTGGAAGCTGTTCGACCCCATATCGATGGCAGCAAGTAACTCTTCATCAATCAAAAAATCAGACATGATTTAATATAAACCTATACAGAATTGTGCTTAGATTAATTCACCTCCATGCAATTTAAAAGCCATTTGTGGTCAGAAATTGACGAGCTTTTAAAATTTCGGCATATATGACAATTGTGTTACACGATCAGTAACATCGTGAGCTTCAATTAGACAAATTCAAACTAAAGGTTGAAAATTTAGTAATCCATCTACTCAGTGATAGCAGGCTATGACATACTATTAGCCATAAAACTATCCAAAAATTGAAACTGGAGCTATCCATGTCTGGCAATATCGTAAATACAACTGATACAAACTTCGACGCTGATGTACTTCAATCAGACGTTCCTGTGCTTGTTGACTTCTGGGCAGGCTGGTGCGCGCCATGTAAAGCAATTGCACCTGTATTAGAAGTATTGGCGAACGAATACGAAGGTAAAGTGAAGATTGTTAAAGTTGACGTGACTTCTTGCGAAGCAACGGCTGTGAACTATAACATCCGTAACATTCCTGCATTACTTATGTTCAAAAATGGTGAAGTTGTTGCTCAACAAGTGGGCGCTGCACCAAAATCGAAATTGACTGCTTTCATTGAAGAAAACATTTAAGCATCCGTTTAGATTGAAAATGAAATACGCTGTCTAAACAACAGCGTATTTTTTTCGGCTATAAATTGACAAGTCTGTCTTTCTCTCTTATATTGCATGATCAAGAGATAAAGGATTATTCAATCCTGCCATTTTCTTAAAAGACACAACACATAAGATCGCCGCTCGGCAATACAAATTGTTTTGACACGTTTCTCTTCAAACAATGAATCAGTCCTCTGAATTGTTATAGTTCAAATACAATTGCGTTACTTCATTGCATGTCTGCGGCTAAATGTTGCTTCCTTTTCATCCTGTATTTTAGAATTTTTGATTCTTATCTGACCTCCTATGAATTTAACCGAACTCAAGAAAAAACCGATTGGCGAACTCATCAAAATTGCTGAATTTATGGGCCTCGAAGGAATGGCTCGTAACCGTAAGCAAGACATTATTTTTGCCATCTTAAAGCGCCATGCGATGAATGGCGAAGAGATCTTTGGGGATGGCGTTTTGGAAATTCTGTCAGATGGCTTCGGCTTCTTACGCTCTGCAGCGGGTTCTTACCTTGCAGGCCCAGATGACATTTATGTTAGCCCATCTCAAATTCGTCGTTTCAATCTACGTACTGGTGACACCATTACTGGAACCATTCGCCCACCCAAAGAAGGCGAACGTTATTTTGCACTGTTAAAAGTGAACCAAATTAACTACGACACGCCAGAAAACTCACGTAACAAAATCTTGTTTGAAAACTTAACACCACTTTTCCCAACCGAGCAATTGGTGATGGAACTTGGTAACGGGACGACAGAAGATTTAACCGCACGTGTAGTTGACTTGGTTGCACCTATCGGTAAAGGCCAACGTTCAATTATCGTAGCACCGCCAAAAGCGGGTAAAACCATGTTGTTACAAAACATCGCTCAGTCGATTGTGCGCAACAACCCAGAGTGCTTCCTGATCGTTCTTCTCATTGACGAACGTCCTGAAGAAGTGACCGAAATGGAACGTACTGTTCGTGGTGAAGTCATTGCATCAACGTTTGATGAATCTCCTGCTCGTCACGTTCAAGTGGCTGAAATGGTGATTGAAAAAGCAAAACGTTTGGTTGAGCACAAGAAAGATGTTGTGATTCTGCTCGACTCCATTACCCGTTTAGCACGTGCTTACAACACGGTTGTGCCTTCATCTGGTAAGGTTTTAACTGGTGGTGTGGATGCACATGCGCTGGAACGCCCTAAGCGTTTCTTCGGTGCAGCTCGTAATATTGAAGAAGGTGGTTCACTAACCATCATTTCTACAGCTCTGATTGAAACTGGCAGTAAAATGGATGAAGTGATCTACGAAGAATTTAAAGGTACAGGTAACCAAGAAATTACACTGGATCGCCGTATTGCGGAAAAACGTGTCTTCCCTGCGATGAATATCAAAAAGTCGGGCACCCGTCGCGAAGAGCGTCTAATGTCTGAAGACAATCTACGTAAAGTCTGGATTTTACGTAAGTTACTTCACACCCAAGATGAACTTGCAGCAATGGAGTTCCTACTTGATCGCATGAAAGAAACCAAAACCAACGATGATTTCTTTGATCAAATGAAGCGTAAAGCGACCAGCTAATCCGACCTGCTTTACCTAAAAAGGCTGTCTTAACGACAGCCTTTTTATTTGGTTGACTTAGCTTACACAAAGCAACATTTCATCCGATTCTCTGTAAACTTATTTGCAAGTTTTTGATAAACAAAAATTTGAAATAAAAAACCTGCATCTTTTTAAATGTTTATTTGGCACTTCTCCAATACAAACCTCATCATTGATTGTTATTTTCTGTTAAAAAAGCCCTGTTTTTAGACCTTTTTTATCAATTTTTTCATCCCAGCTAGTAGCAATTCAAAATGCGCAGTGATAGCATATTTGCAGACCAGTTAGGCTGCTCCTGCATTGTTAGTCCCTAGCAAAATTAGGAACAATAAAAGCACACAACAGACTAACGTCGGTTTTTTTTAATCTCATATTTTAGAGAGTGATGCCATGTTATTCAAAAAAATCGCTATTGCTGCTGCAGTTGCTACTACTTTAGCTTTCGTTGGCTGTGCTAAGAAAGAAGAAGCTCCTGCTGCTGAAGCTGCATCTGAAGTTGCTGCTGCATCTGAAGCTGTTGAAGCTGCATCTGAAGTTGCTGTAGACGCTGCTGCTGCTGCTTCTGAAGCTACTGTTGCTGCTTCTGAAGCTACTGCTGCTGCTTCTGAAGTTGCTACTGCTGCTGCTTCTGAAGCTAAAGCTAACTAATCTCTTAGAGATTAGTCAGAAAAAGAGAGCCCTTGGCTCTCTTTTTTTATGCTCAAAATTTATCAAAAAATGACGTTCTATAATTTTGCAAGAATTGAATCAGCCAAACGATCTTCAAAAATTCTAAGCAAAAAAAAGCAGATCAAGCGATCTGCTCATTTCCCACACGCTGGCGGAATTTCTGCCCTGCGCGGAAGGTCACTACACGGCGTGCAGAAATCGGAATTTCTTCACCCGTTTTCGGGTTACGACCTGGACGTTGACGTTTATCACGCAACTCAAAGTTACCGAAACCAGAAAGTTTAACTTGCTCACCAGAGATTAGCGCTTGGCTAATCTCGTCAAAGAACAACTCGACCATTTGCTTAGCTTCACGACGGTTTAAACTCGTGAGCTCACTTAGATGGTCAGCCATTTCCGCTTTTGTTAATGCTGTCATGAAGCCCTCAATGTCGCCTGATAAGTGTTTTCCAACACTTGTAAAATATGATCCATACCGGATTTAATTTCAGCATCTTCAAGCGTACGTGATGGGTGTTGCCAAAGAAGTGCAAATGCCAATGAGCACTTACCGTCTTCAACGCCTTGCCCAGTGTACACATCGAACAACCAAGTCGAGTCTAAAAGCTCACCACCTGTTTTTTCGATAAGTTGCTGAATTTCACTCACATTTATCTTATCACTAATTAAAAGCGCAATATCACGTCTAACCGACGGAAAACGTGATAATTCTGTAAAATTAGATACATAAGTTTGCAAAACAGCCGATTGATCAAGTTCAGCCACCCAAGTTGTGCTCAAATCCAGTGCATCTTCTAAAGATGGATGTAATCGACCAAAGTAACCAATAGATTGGCCATCGACTAAAATCTCAGCAGACTGTCCTGGATGCAACCAGCTACGCTCAGAACGAACATAGTCTACTTGCACACGACCTGCTGCCAATACTTCTTCAATTTCACCTTTGAAATCA
>ERZ1032820.30-NODE-30-length-11112-cov-5.170028_pt1 | contig 11112 bp, 10 predicted proteins | sample MGYA00517093_ERZ1032820 | MGnify/ENA primary metagenome ERZ1032820 (study PRJEB33719, sample SAMN04262577) | wastewater metagenome | biome: sewage system; feature: wastewater treatment plant influent; material: sewage | place: Peru: Lima | collected 2013-01-29 ...
CTACTACAATCTGAGCCATTGTGCCTTGAAGGAATGTTGTTAGAGGTGTTAAAACAGACAGCACTACCGACATCCCAAGCTTGCAAAAATAAATTACATCCGCAGCTATCAGGCGACCCAACTGAAGCCTGTAGCTATTCACCATTATTTGATAAACCTGTTTTGGATAAGACAACCAAAATGACCATTGTCATGTTGCGAGAAATCTTGAAAAAAAGCTACTAGATTCTCCACTCAACAAAATTCTTCAATAGCTGCAATCCAGCGGTATGGCTTTTTTCTGGATGAAACTGCGTGGCAAATAGATTGTCTTTAATCACGCTGGCACAAAACTCGACGCCATAATCACAGGTTGCCGCCACAATCGATGGATCAGACGGCACACAATAAAAACTGTGCACAAAATAAAAATGGGTATTATCTTCAATCTCTTGCCATAGCGGATGCGCCAAATCCATATGGGTGATAGTATTCCAGCCCATATGCGGCACTTTAATGCGTTCGTTTTTGTCATCTAGCCAATGATCATCAAAGCGTTTGACGTCACCGCCTAGTACCCCTAGACAGGCTACCCCGTCATTTTCTTCTGAGCGCTCAAACAACGCCTGCATTCCCACACAAATCGCCATCACAGGCTTACTAAATACAGCCGTTTTGACGGCATCAGCAATACCTGCTGCCTGCATCTCTGCCATGCAGTCGCGCATTGCCCCTACGCCAGGGAAGACGATTTTGTCCGCTGCCGCAATCACCGCAGGGTCACGCGTGATTGACACATCAGCGCCCACTGCCGTCAAGGCTTTACCCGCCGAATGTAAATTACCCATGCCATAATCTAACAATGCAACCTTTGTCATCTGTTATCCTGTTGTCAAAAAGCCCAAAACTGCGATTAAACGCTGATATCACTTGTCGCTAATATATCATTAATTAACAAAGAAGCTTAGAAATATGACAAAATAACCATTATATTAATATCATCACATTGCTGCGCGAATAGCATTATTCGCAAAATTGTAAGGACAATAATAATGGCAGAAAAAAACTATTATGACATTTTAGGCGTCGATAAAAAAGCCAGTGAGGCAGATATTAAAAAAGCCTATCGCAAACTGGTACGACAATATCACCCTGATATCAACGACTCACCCGATGCCGACGCCAAAATGGGTGAAATCAATAACGCCTATGAAACGCTCAAGGACGCTGAAAAACGCGCCCAATACGACCTGATGCTCGATAACCCTTATATGGGTCAAGGCTTTGGCGGTAGGGGGGGGGGCATGGGCGGCGGTCAGGGCTTTAATGCCAATATGAGCCAAGCAGATTTGGATGAAATCCTCCGCCAGTTTGGCGCTGGGGCTGGCGGTCGTCAATCGCAAGGCGCGGGTGGCTTTAGATTTGATGATATTTTCTCGACATTCGGGGGCGGTGCAGTCGGATTTGGTGGCAGACAGTCGCAACGCTCGACCAAAGGCGAAGATCAGCATGCCGAGTTATCAATTGATTTGAAAGCCACTTATAAAGGCGATACCCGTAAAATTAGCCTAAATTTACCGGTACAAACCGCGACAGGGCTGGATTATCAAACCAAAACCATTGAGGTCAAAATCCCCAGAGGTATTGCCGAAGGGCAACAAATTCGCTTGGCAAAACAAGGCAATCCAAGCCCGTATGGCGGTGATAATGGCGATTTGTACCTAAAAATTAAATTCAATCACCCAGACAATATCCGTGTAGAAGGCAAAGACGTGTTCCAAACAGTAGACGTTGCGCCTTGGGAAGCAGCCATGGGTGGTCAAATCACGGTCAACACGCCTGCTGGCAAGGTCAATGTCAATGTACCAAAGAATAGCCGCACGGGCACCAATCTGCGCCTTAAAGGTAAAGGTATCCCAGCCAAAGAAGCCGGTGATTTGTATTTAAGCTTAAATATCGTGTTGCCAAAAATTAATACAGACGCAGATATCCAAGCGTTTGAAGCGTTCAAATCGGCATTTGCCTCGTTTGTGCCAACGCGCTAATCTATTGATAATTAAGTTTTATTGATAACTAGGCAAAAAAAAATAGGCAGTACAATAAAAAAAATGACAAACAGGCAACAAACATAACTATAGCTAGATAAAAGGAGTGTAACATGGCTCAAACCACCCATACGGATTTATCATTACGCTTAACCTTAGATGATTTGATTATGGCGAGTAGTTGGGATAAAAGCTGGGTATTAGCGCTGATGGATGAAGATATTATTTATACTGAAACACCTGCTATCGACAGCCAGCCCTATTTTAATAGCGCACAACTGACCACAGTGCGCCTTGCCTCACGCCTACGCCGCGATTTTGATGCCAGTCCGCAAGCGATTGGCTTGATACTATCGCTGCTTGACGAGCTAAGACCGCTTCGGCAGTTACAGCGGCAAATCACGCTCACGCGAATGGTTCATGATGTGGATGACAGCTAGCAAACATCAAGTTAGCCAACGTCAATTTGGGTAAATTTAATGTTAAAAAAGGGCGGGTTATAGTGTGATAATCCGCCCTTTTTATTTGCTACAGCAAACGATTATTGGGTATAACCTTGGTTACGGAGCCAATTTTGTAGAAGTTGAATTTCGGCTTGTTGGGTATCGATTAGGGTATTGGTAAGGCTACGCACTTTGTCATCGTTACCATATTTGGCAACCACTTGTGAGAACGCAATCGCGCCTTTATGATGAATCAGCACGGTTTGGGCAAACGCTTGGTCGGCGTTTTTAGTCATGACTGTGTCCACCATTTCTTGCTGCATATCATCGATAATGCTATCGATTTCTTGCTGTGCTGCTACACTATCTGCCATCGGCTGATTAGGGTCCGCGGTGTTTTGAATCAGTTGCATGGCAAGCCAATTCTGTAATATTTGTGATTCATTTTGGCGTGAGCTGATAATGTCTCGGGCTAAACCTAGCAGTTCAGGGTTTTTGCCGTATCGCTGCTCAATACTGGCAAGTGCGATGGTTTCATCAAAATGACTCAGCATAGCTTTGACAAAAATCATATCAGGCGAGATGGGTATATAGTCAAATTGATTGAGGGCGTTTGGGTCACTCGCTGCAGCCGCATCGATGCTTGGCTGCTTGATAACAGTAAAATACGCTTCTTGATAGTCATTGATGGTACTTGAGTCAGGCATCACATAGCCTTGCGCCAGTTGACTGACGGTGAGCATGTTTTTATTGATTGCCTGTGTGTCTAATACTTGGGGCAATGGTTTATCATCGAATTCTTGGGGCGCGCTCACGGCGGCAGCGGTAGGGGGTGCTGGCTGCTGAGAATCAGATTGCTCACAACCAATCATGCTGATAACTGCGATGACAAGCAAGATTGGTGGTGTGAGGTTGGACATGCATCGGCTCCCATGCCTTGATTTTATACGGTGTGTTTTGAAATGATGATTGTAAGCATTAACTGTAAGCGTTGACTGTCAGCATTGATTATCAGTCTTAGGCAAGAGTATAAAATAGGGCAAGCACAGTGACTATATCAATTGTGTCATGGCAGCTTGCTTATCATTTGCTAACTGCCGATTATGCTAGCTGCCGCTTGCGGGCAATATTCCCGCCAAAGTAAAAAACGCGCGATAAGCGGCTACTTTTTTCTCCAAGCTTTGCGGGTAAGCGCGCGAGGTCGATGGCAACCGATAAATACCAAATACTCGCCCAAAAGCGTTAACTTCAAGAAACTGATTGGTTTTTGGCAGTTTATAGGATGTTTGGCTGGGATCAAAATAGGGTGAAGTGGGGTCACTGATGCTTTGGTTCACCAGCGCTATCAGCACTTCTGTGGCTTTGCCACCGGTGGTGTAAATCCACTTGACCTGCTCAAGCTGTGCCAAAACTTTACCCAAATCAACCGTCGCAACCACGGTTAAATGTTCGTCAGCCGCATTGCCTTTTTCGCGGATGACGTGAGTGACTGAAGGACATTCACCGATGTTATAAGCCTGTAAAAATGCTTTGATTTTTTCGGCATCAAAGCGTTTTTCATCACCGACTCGAAAATAATCAATATCATCAAAAAACACCTTGCACATGATACGCCACATATCATTATAAAAGTTGGGGTAATGAAATGCCATACACCATTTATCAGGTGTGGGCGGCATGGTACCCATCATCAAGACTTTGGTATCAGCAAAAAAGAAGTTACCAAACGGATGGGCTTCGACACGCGGGTCAGTCAATAAATCAGCAGACATATCAGTTTTTATTTCTAATTAAATACACGCCAAGCGCGGCACTGGCAATAATCGGTAACAGCACCATAAAAAACGGTGAAAATCCCGTGCTTAGACTGACAAACCCGACCAAATCTTGCAGATAACTAAATACCAAGCCAAAGAGCAGAGCAATCACAATGCGATAGCCCAAGCTTTGGTTACGCAAGGAGCCAAATACAAATGAACAAGCAACCAACACTAGCGATAGCATGGCAAAAGGCGACAATAGTTTTTTCCAAAAGGCAACTTCATGCTCAAGCGAGCGGCGTTTGTCTTTGGCTAAGAGCTGTTGGTGCTGCCATAATTCGGTCACTGACATGTTATCAGGGCTGCGTGTTAACAGATAAATCGCTGACGGCTCAATGGGTAACTGCACCGTCATAGTCGGGATGGTAGTCAACTGACTGTGCCCATCGGCGGCAATGGTTAATTGTTTGATTTGTTGCAGCTGCCAGCCCGATGTCTTATCGGCGGTATTTTGACTGACAAAGCTGCCGGTATCGGCTTGCAGCACTTGCTGGATATGGGCAGTGTCGTCTAGCTGCCAAACTTTAATGTTTTTGAGCTCGCCTTTGGTATTGGCATGGTCAATATTGATGATGCGGTTGGCTTGTTTGTCCCAATAACCATTGATGGCACTTGATAGCAAAGGCTTGTCATGTTTGATTTGGTGCGCTAACTGATTGCTAGCTGGCACTACATACTGGCCAAGCAATAGACCGATAATGACAAAAAGAATCGCTGGTTGCATCACCCAACCGACTATTTTAAAGCGGCTGATACCTGCTGCTTGAATCACCGTCAACTCACTGGTGTTGGCAAGCAAGCCTAGACCTACCACTGCGCCTAATAGCGTGCCAAATGGCATATAGTCGAGTAAATCACTGGGTGCACTATAGGCAATAAAACGCAAGGCATCTAAATAATTGTAATGATCATTGAGATCCTGCAACTCTGCCAGATAATCAAAGACGACTTTAAGTAGCCAAAGACCAATGATAGCCCCTGTCATGGCAAAAAGCGCTTGTTTTTTAACGTAACGAGATAAAATCATGGCTGACCGCCTGGGGACAACTGACGACTTTGGCGATGATAGCGAACACGATGCACCACGCGGCTTTGCCAATTTAACAACAATGCAAATGCGATAAAACCAACGATTAGCCAAATATAGGCGTACTCACTAATGCGCTCTTTACCAATGGCAGTGCGTAGCGAAATGATACTAATCGCACAGCTAGCAAATATGAGCACGGAAGGTAACAAACGAAGCCAGCGTCCTTGACGGGGGCGTACCTGTGCAAGCGGGGTAGCAAGCATCGCCGCAATGATAATCAGCCACGGCATGGTAAAGCGATAGCCGAGCTCGGCTTTGACTTCGGGTTTTTGGGTATTGGCAAGCAGTTTGGCAGTAGTTTGGGTTTCGACATTGGTTTCGGTAATTTTTTCACTGGCAGGTTTTTCTAGGGTAATGCGATATTTTTCAAAACTGGCTTGGTTGTATTTGGCGTTGTTGGTGCCAAGCTCATAGCGACGACCCTGAAACAAATCTAGCTGCATTGAGCTATCTGTGTCTTTACTGGGTACTTGATAGGCGCGCGTGGCGGTGATGATAACATCGTTTTTGGCGATTTTGCCGCTTTTATCGGTTTGCTGCTGCACCACGTATATGTTTTTGAGTTCACGTTTTTCTTTATCAAACTCATCGACATACAGGTGATAGTTACCACTGCTGATAAAGGTTTTTGGACGCACTAAATCGAGCAAACTACCGAGCGACTGGGTTTGCCAAATGTGCTCACTGTTAGACAGTCCCCATGGTTTTGCCCAAAGACTAATTCCCATTTGAAATACAAATAACCCAGTAATTAGTGGAATCATCAAACGTGTCAAACGGCCACGACTGATACCACTGGCAAACAGAACGCTCATCTCCTGCTCCACGTACATACGACCGAGCACGAGCATCAGCGCAATAAAGAATGACAGCGGTAAAATTAGCTCAAGAAAGGTTGGAATGTTATAGCCAATAATAGCAAATAGCAAACCCACATCCAGCCTGCCTTCTGCAGCGATACCAAAATAGCGGATTAAACGACCGCCGAGCATCAGCGCCATCAGAAATAACAGCACAATCGCAGTATTAGCGGCGACTTGTTGCGTCATATAACGTCGTAATATCACAAGTAACCACCTAATATTACTCAAAGATTAATCAATTCAAACAGCTAGGAAAGTAAATGCCAATATTGTACGACATCATACCATTCGGCGCATCTGTTAATCGGCTATTTTAGCGCGTTGCCGAGAGATTATGAATATGAATACTGTAAGGTAACATTTCACAATGACTTTTCACCACCACTTTTTACAGCCGCTTTATCAAAGCCACTTTTTACAAAGACTTTTCACAACCGCATTTTACCCTACGCAATGACGCCTGCTATCCCATCGCCCAATATTATAAGCCAAATGCTATGACCCAAATACGATAATAGGTATGCTATGATAATAGTTATTTCTTGATGACAATAATTAAGGAGCTTAAATGAGTTTGACATTGACACTAGCGACCGCGCTTAAAAAACCGGTCAAGAACAGCTATCACGTGATATTGGTAGATGACAATAGCCAAACTATGGGGCAATTAACGAGCGAGCTACAAACCGCTGTCAATCGCTTGATTGAAGCAAGTCGTTTTAAGGGTAAGCTTGCCGACACCGCAATCAATTATGGCACTGACAACAATACGGGTCTATTATTGGTTGGCGTGGGCAGTCAAGATAAATTAAACGGCGGTAGCCTGCAAAAAATTGCCAAAGCGATTTATGCAAGTTTAAGCAGTCTTACCAAATCTGCCGTTATCAGCTTAGGCGATAGTATGGATGAAGTGAGTTTTGGTCAGTTGGCGTTAGCCCTGTTGAATCAATGCTACACCTTTGATACTTATAAATCGCAAAAAGCGGATAAACCTACGCTAAAAGACGTGACCTTATTGGTCAGTGCAGACAACCAAGCCGCGTTTGACACCCTGCTACAGCTGCAACAGGCGACTGCCCAAGGTCAATCACTCACCAAAGATTTGGCAAATCAGCCACCGAATGTGTGTTTCCCTGCCTATCTTGCAGAGCAAGCGCAAAGCTTGGCAAATCAATACCCAGAGCTATTGACGGTCAAGGTATTGGGTGAAAAAGACATGCAGCAATTAGGGATGAACTGCTTTTTGGCAGTCGCTCGCGGCTCCGCGCATGAAGCTAAGCTAGTATTACTTGAGTACAATGGCAAAACTGCCAAAAAAGACAAAAACAGCAAAACCAAAGGCAAAAAATCAAGCCTAGAGCAACCGATTGTACTGGTGGGCAAAGGCATCACTTTTGACAGTGGTGGTATCTCACTCAAACCTGGTCTGGGTATGGGGGAGATGAAATACGACATGGGCGGTGCAGCTGCAGTCATGGGGATGATTAAAGCGCTATGTGAAGCGCGTCTACCGCTGCAAGTCGTTGGCGCACTCGCTTGTGCAGAGAATATGCCATCAGGAACAGCGACTCGCCCTGGCGATATCGTCACCGCCATGAATGGTAAAACCGTGGAAATCCTCAATACGGATGCCGAAGGTCGTTTGGTACTATGCGACACCTTGGTATATGTACAGCGTTATCAGCCAAAAGTGATTATCGACATGGCAACCTTGACTGGGGCGTGTATCGTGGCGCTGGGTTATGTGCGCTCAGGTCTATACAGTAACAATGAAGATGTGATTTTTGAGCTTGAACAAGCTAGCGAATCAGCGTATGACCGTGTTTGGCACATGCCACTGGATGATGACTACCAAGAGCAGCTTAAATCCAACATGGCAGATATGCAAAACATTGGCGGTATGCCAGCAGGGTCAGTCACAGCGGCGTGTTTTTTATCGAAGTTTGTCGAAGATATCCCTTGGGCGCACTTGGATATTGCAGGGACAGCGTGGCAGTCGGGCAAAGAGCCAACCGCAACCGGTCGTCCAGTACCGCTATTGATGCATTATCTTTATCGCCAAGCTGCCCAAGATGCAGTCTAGGTGATAGGACGCTGACCACCCCATGATGGCCTCGCAAATTAGTTTTTATATTTTATCCCCGCAAAAAAAACAGCTAGCGTTTGTCTGCCAGCTGATTTCAACCGTGCTAGCCAAAAGCGAGGATAGCATTATCGTAGTGGCAGCATCCGAGCTATTACCCTCACTTGATGACCGATTATGGTCATTGAGTGATGTGGCGTTTATTCCCCACCAAATTATCCAGCAACTTGATGCCTTTTATCACCAAAAACTCCCTGCCAGTGTGGTACTCACCGATAATATTGAGCTCATCACCCAATTTGATGGCGTCGTCATCAATCTCACCAACGAAGCAATTGTAGACACCCAAGCTAGCCGCCTGCTAGAAGTCATCGACGCCGCCCCCGAACAGGTTGAAAGTGGTCGTCACAAATACCGCGTTTATCAAGCACAATTGCAAGCCCTAGCAACTAGCAGCGCACCTACCATCCAAGTTTTTCAAATCCGATAACCTCTCTACCCAACACTTTGATAGCTTTAAGTTGACGATTTTAAAAATAATTTATGCAAATTGTTAAAAAATGTTAATATATCAGCCATTTTTGCGGTGAAATATTAAGAGGTTATTATGTTAAAGCTTATCCAAGCGTATCAGCGCGTGGGGTTGGTGCCTTTGATTGTGATAGGGCTGATACTTGGTATTTTAGTCGGTTCATTAGCCAATCCGACTATCATCGGCGGTTTATCCATGAGTGTGGCGCAAACCATCTCAATTTTGGGTGCGTTGTTTGTCGGTGCGTTAAAAGCGATTGCACCGTTGTTGGTGTTTATCTTAATCATTGCCGCTATCAGTCAGCATAAATCAGGCACTCAGGTTAATGTCCGCTCAACCTTGATACTGTATATGGCAGGTACGTTCTTGGCAGCTTTGACGGCCGTCGTGGCAAGTTTTTTATTCCCAACCGAATTGATTTTAAAAGCCGGTGAAGTCAGCCAAGCGCCACCGTCATCTTTAGCAGAAGTGATAAAAGTACTCTTGACCAACATGGTGGAAAATCCTGTCAAATCGATCGTCAATGCCAACTACATGGGCGTGCTTTCTTGGGCGGCGATTTTGGGTCTTGCCTTGCGCCATGCCTCAGAACATACCAAGCAAATGATTAACGATTTAGCGGAAGCGGTCTCAAGCGTGGTCAAATGGGTAATTTGGTTTGCGCCATTGGGCGTGTTTGGCTTGGTGACACAAACCATCGCTGAAACGGGTCTGTCGGTGTTATTAAGTTATGCCCGTTTGCTAGCGGTGTTGGTCGGCTCTATGGTGTTCATCGCGTTGGTTGTAAACCCGTTGATTGTGTTTGTCAAAACCCGCAAAAATCCTTATCCACTGGTGTTTACCTGCCTTAAAGAAAGTGGCATTACCGCCTTCTTTACTCGCAGTTCAGCCGCCAATATTCCTGTGAATCTAAACCTTGCGCATAAGTTAGGTTTGCATGAGGATACCTATTCAATCACTATTCCGTTAGGTGCCACCATTAATATGGCAGGGGCAGCGATTACCATTAATGTCATGACATTGGCAGCGGCACATACGCTAGGTATTCATGTGGACTTTGGGTCTGCGTTGTTGTTATCGGTGGTATCTACCTTAGCTGCGGCGGGGGCATCGGGTGTTGCAGGGGGTTCATTGCTATTGATACCATTGGCCTGTAGTTTCTTTAATATTCCTGACACCATTGCCATGCAGGTAGTGGCGATTGGCTTTATTATTGGGGTAGTACAAGACTCGGTTGAGACAGCACTCAACTCATCAACGGACGTGTTATTCACTGCAGCAGCGGATCCCAAATACGCTTATCATCGCTAAAAGTTGCTAAAGATTTTGAGCCATATAACGATAAAAAAGGAACAATAAAAAAGGGTATCAAGGGTGTCTTTTTTATTGTCCAAATAATCAATAGACCAACATCAATAGACCAACTAGCTAATTATCCACAAAAAAAAAGATGCCACGCGGGCATCTTTTTTTATAAAAATCACTTAACAATTAGCGATTATGGGTTTACTACAACAGGCACGGTCTGTACATCAACGGGTACGATCGTCGTTGTTGAGGCAATCGCTGTATTGTCATCAACCGGTTGCACGGTGACTGATTGAACTGCAGGGCCTGGTTGGATAACTTTTGCTACAGGAACCACAACTACAGGATTTGGTTGAGCATTCATAGGTGCAGTTGGCGCAACAGATTTATTATTGGTTTCGTCGATTTTTAGGTCAGCTGGGATATCAATGTTTACTTCACTGGTTCTTGGCGTTGCTTTGCTGCCTTTTTTAGCCTTAGCTGAAGCTTTGGTGCTGTGATTATTTTTTGATGCTTTTGTGGATTTTTGAGTCGCTTTTTGCGGTTTTGCTTTTGCCGATGCTACGTTTTTGTGGGTGGTAGTCGATTTGGTCGTAGTCGTTACTTTAGTCGCTGCTTGGGCGCTGACTGTAAGACCGGTTGCTATCACTAATGCAGTAAGCGTTGTGGCTAATTTTTTCCTCATAGTTGATTGCTAGCTTGTTTTCTATAGTTATATTAGGTAGTTAGTATAATCCTCGAATATGACCGTATTATTATTTATCAAGAAAATGGTTCTCAATAAAATGCTTTAAGGGAGTACTAAACGCCTAGGTGCTATTATAGAACAATCATCCGACACAAGAATGTAAGGATTGGCGGCAAAATGTTGAGAATGCGTAAATAAACCCTATTGGCATTAAGGAAGTTATTCGGTAGCGTTAACAATCAGTGAAATTGTCAATGAAAC
>ERZ1032820.34-NODE-34-length-10478-cov-8.733186_pt1 | contig 10478 bp, 7 predicted proteins | sample MGYA00517093_ERZ1032820 | MGnify/ENA primary metagenome ERZ1032820 (study PRJEB33719, sample SAMN04262577) | wastewater metagenome | biome: sewage system; feature: wastewater treatment plant influent; material: sewage | place: Peru: Lima | collected 2013-01-29 ...
AAATAACCTTTTTCGATGTACTGATAAATTTTATATCAAAATGTGATTAGTTATTTATATTTCAAGATCGACTTGGAATTGAGGCTATTTTTCTGAATAAAGCGTGATAAAGTGAAAAAAAGTTAGACTTTGCATATCCTTATCGGCACTTGTATGGTTAGAATAGTCAAGACTAGTGCACTCGAAATCTGTCGTTACTTATGAATATATTAATCGTTGATGACCATCCGCTGTTTCGCCATGCGTTAATCCAAGCTGTTCGTTATAGCTTACCGCAAGCTCAAATTCATGAAACAGCCGCAGTAAACGAGTTTTATGAACGCCTTGAAAAAGGTCCTGAACCTGATTTGGTGCTATTGGACTTAAACTTACCAGGTGCTTCAGGTTTTTCTGCATTGGTACACGTTCGTGCCCAGTATCCATCATTACCGATTATCGTGGTTTCAGCGCATGAAGAGACGTCGATCATTCAGCGTTCAATTGCGCATGGTGCGATGGGGTATATTCCAAAGTCGGCACATCCAAGTCATATTGGTGAAGCAATTCGCGAAGTCTTAGATGGTGAAATTTGGTTGCCGCCAAATTTACCCGCTAACATGAACTTTGACCCACGTGCTGCCGATGAAACTGCACTGGCTGAGCGAATTCAATCCTTAACACCGCAGCAGTTCCGTGTTTTGATGATGGTGGCAGAAGGTTTGCTGAATAAGCAGATTGCTTATGAACTCGATGTTTCAGAAGCGACGATTAAAGCGCACGTGACTGCGATTTTTCGTAAGCTCGGGGTACAAAACCGAACTCAAGCGGTCCTTGCGATCAATGCTTTAAATATTGAAGAAAAACGCATGTAAGCTGATCTATTGAATTAAAAAAAGCGCTGAATCATCAGCGCTTTTTTTCGGTTTTGAGTTTAAGCCAAGCAGTTTTGTTTACTGGTGACATCGGTACAAAATAAAGGATTTAAAGCACATTGCAAGTCATCAATTTGCTCTTCAGAGACATAGCCCTGTTGTTTCAAATAAGCGGCAACGCGGTCATCACGCAGACTTAAAAAGGCCGCATCATACACGCCAAGATCGATAAATAAAGCCGCTGTTTCCAAGCTGTTGAAACGGTCTAAGTAGATTTCGTTGTCATACATGAGGAAAATATGGTCTTGTGTCCCTTGGGCATCAATACTTAAACGATCCGCCAAGACTTGCGGTGGTGTTTTAATAAAGAGCAAATCCGACAGTTGGTCAAACTGGGTGGTGTCGAGTTGATCCTGATCGGTTTTGACTTTACCGAGCCATGCTTTAAACACCAAAACTGCACCGCCGCGAAGGAGCATGCTCCAAATTTGATGGCGCACATCTTCACTGAGTCCGCTGGATTCGGCTTCCAATGCCAGCAAGAACGGGTCTTCTTGTTGCTGAAGTTTTTCAAATAGACCTAAACCTTGCGGTTGGTAAGCCGCGGGGCGAAACACATCAAAGTCGAGTTGTTCAAACACTTGTAATGCGAGGGGAATAGCGGTGTGATACAGCGTATCTAAGGCCTGAACATGAGTCTCGTTGAGTCTACTTTGTTTAAAGAGTTCGACCCAGTCAATACTGGGTAAAAAGGCATTGGCACTATACTGGCGCAAAAATTGTTGTGATTGATCTGAGCCATGTGGCATTGCTTTAGAAATGTTCATCATAAAACTCCAAGAGAAGGATGATCAGTTTCTTCAGCGAAGGACGGGGTATATAGGTAGAAAAACTGATCTTTTCTTAGTGCTAGTTATCTGCCAATCCCCTGTGGATATGAATACGACTAAAGTCGTAGTTTGTGTTTTTATGCATATTTAGTTTAAATAAAACAAATACTTGAAAAATTGTAACTAAGTGTACAAGTGTTCACTAATGTAACTGGTGTATTTTGCCATAGTAAAAATAGATGTGTAATTTTTAGCCAATACTGTGAGGCTTCATAGAGCTGGAAATGAGCACTTTGGTCGAAACCGTTAAAACTTTAGTCAGTTTGCCGTATATACAGGGCCTAAAAAAGACAAAACCCAAGTTATCTGACTTGGGTTTTGTGAGCGAATGTAGTGAATTTATTCAGGATTTGAAATTTTTAAACCCGATAACCATGCTCGTAAAGAAGCAGGTTTTAACGGTTTTTTCAACAGTACGATATTCATATCTTTGACCCGTTGTGGCAGTTCAGGATCTGAGTCAGCGGTAATCAGAGCGACGGGGACATTCTCTTGGCGATTGGCCAAAATAAAGTCCAAACCAATTTTGTCATGATTTAAGTGCTGATCGACCAACCAAACCTGAATGTTTTCTTGCTGAATCATCTCAAAAGCTTGTTCAGGTTCGGTTGCCTTAAACACTTGATAGCCCCATTTGGTGAGTAAAGTCGACATTCCTTCTAAAATGGTTTCGTCATTGTCCAAGCATAAAATCTTATAGGCTTTGGTTTTGAGTGGAACCGCTTGTACAGGCGCTGCCACGACTTTTGGCGGGTCAATGATTGGTACTTCAATCATAAAGCATGACCCTTTGCCATACTCTGAATAGACATGTACTGGGTAGTCGAGCAGGCTGGTCATCCGTTGTACGATGGCTAAGCCCAAGCCAAGCCCTTGCTCACCCCACGGTGAGGTATGGCCACAGCGCTCAAACTCTTGGAATAGTTTAATCCGTTGTTCTTCTGCAATGCCGGGTCCAGTATCCCACACTCCAATTCGAATATGGCGTGGTTTGTCCGTAGAGCGGAGTACACCCACCACCACTTTGCCTTTGGCAGTGTAGCGTAGGGCATTACTGACAAAGTTCTGAATAATACGGCGAATCCATTGTGGGTCGGTATCTATCCAGAACTGTGCATCATGTACGCTAAAAAGAATACCACGCTGTGCGGCAATGGATTTAAACTGCAATTCGAGGTCACTGAGTAAATCATGCAGCGGATAGGCCTGACGGTTCGGTTGAATAGTGCCACCTTCAAGACGGGCAATATCCAGTAGGGCGGACAACATACTTTCTGCACCGTGTAAGGCACGATCAAGCTGTTGTAGGGTTTTACGGTCTTCTTCACTTTGTACGCTTTGTTCTAAAGCCGTACTGAACAGACGCGCGGCATGCATTGGTTGCAATAAGTCATGACTGGCCGCGGCAATAAAGCGGCTTTTCGACATATTGGCTTTATCGGCTTGTTCACGCGCCAGTTGTTGTTCAGTCAATGCATCTGCTAGCTGTTGAGTTCGATCTTGGACACGCGCCTCCAGCATGGCTTCATTTTCACGGAAGGCGGTAATGTCGGCAAAGGTGGTGACAAAGCCACCACCTTCAATTGGGTTGCCGCGCATTTGAATGACACGACCATCTTTACGAATCCGTTCAAACTCGTGCGCACTACCGACTTGCATCCAGTGCATCCGTTTACGCACATGTTCTTCGACTGAACCTGGGCCACATTCGCCGCGCTCTGCGTTATACCGAATCAAATCGGAAATCGGACAACCGACATAGACAATGTCTTTTGGATAATCAAACAGTTTTAAATATTGGTTATTCCATGCCACCAAACACATATTTTCATCGACCACACTCACCCCTTGGGTCATGTGGTCAATCATGGTCATGATCAGGTTTTGATTAAAACGTTGCCACTGTGAGGCTTGGTCTAGAATGTTTGCTACTTGCCCCAAAGCGAGGCCATTGTTGACCATTGCGGTGGTGAGCAGGGTACGTGCCGATGCAGCGCCAATGGTGCCTGCCAAATATTGTTCGGTAAAGCGCCACCACATACCGTTGGCATTGCTGTTTTCATTCAGCACCACATTGTTTTGGTCACAGAACTGTTGGAAAGCGCGCATGGTTGCGCCATCGCCTGTAATCCGTTTGGCTAAGGTAATTAAATCACCAACTTTTAAACGTGCAACATCGTGATGAATGTAGTTGATGTCTGTAGACGTGCTCTGTGTCGGCAGTGGCTTAGTTTCATAATAGAAAAAGCTTTCTGCTTGAATTTGTTCGGCCACGCTGGGGCGGAAAATTCGGGAAATCCAAATGTATAAAATAATATTCAGACCGAGCGCCCATACCACCCCATGAGTGAGTGCGGCAAAGGATTCAAAACCGAGCAGGGCTTCAGGGCGTAACCAGTTAATCCCCATTGGCCCGACATTAAGAAAACTTTCGGTAAAGTGTGAATATTCAGCAGGTAAACTACGCAGTACAGTGGGTAACAGCAGGGTGTAGGCCCACATACCAAAACCGGCCAATAAACCTGCATAGACGCCTTGTTTACTGCCGCCACGCCAGTACAGACCACCTATGAGGGCAGGTGAGAACTGAGCCACCGCACTAAAGGCCAATAAGCCAAAGACTGAAAGTTGGTCAATATCATTGAAAAAATGGAAGAACAAAAAGCCCAATAACATGACGGCTAAAATACAGACCCGACGGGTAAATTTAAGTACCAAGGGTAAGCGCTTATCGTGGCGGGACAGTAAATTGGTACGCCATAAGGCGGGCATGATCAAGTCATTACTGAGCATGATCGATAGGGCCACTGAAGATACCAACAGCATACCTGTAGAGGCAGAGAAGCCACCTAAAAAGGCCAATAGGGTTAACCAGTCTTGGCCATAGCTTAAAGGTAAAGATAAAACTGCGACATCGGGGATCGCTAAGTAACCTGGCGTTGCATGCAGCGCCCAACTGGCAATCGGGATAATGGCAATGATGGTTAAAACTAAATAAACTGCGAACCAGCGCCGTGCCCCACGAATATGTTTTTCATCACGTAATTCGACCACAGCGACGTGGAACTGACGCGGTAAGCAAATGATCGCGAGTCCAGCCAATAAGGTTTGAATCCAAAACGTATCGGGCACACCAATCAGTTGTACTTGATGGAAAGTTTCTGCGACATCCTTAGAGATTTGATGAATGTTTTCGGGTGCAGCAAACACAAAAAAGATTGCGACACACAGCAAGGCGAACAATTTGACAAAAGACTCGAAGGCAACCGCCAACATCAGACCGCCATGTTGTTCTGTATTGGCAATCTGTCTGGTCCCGAAAATCATGGCTAAAATAGCCAAAATACCAGTGAGGAATAACACACCGTTGGTGGTTGAGGCTATGCTGCCTGCGGTGGGCTCTAAAATCACCGCAGCACTGAGTGCAATAGCGCGTAACTGCAGGGCTAAGTAAGGAATAATCGCAATGACGGCGAGGATAGTCACCATTGAGGCCAAAGGCCCACTTTTACCATAGCGTGCAGCGACAAAATCGGCAATTGATGAAATAGCATGGTGCTGACGGACGCGGCCTAAACGACGCCAAATGTCATAGCCCAGTGCGACGAAAAGTAGTGGGCCAAGGTAGATCGGCAGAAAGATAATGCCTTCACGAACTGCTGCACCTGTTGCGCCATAAAAGGTCCAAGATGAACAGTAGACCCCTAAAGTTAAACTAAACAATAGCATGCGCCCACGCGTGCTCAAGCGGCTGGCGTGTTTCTCACCAAAAAAGGCGCAGATAAAGAGTAAGACGATATAGAGGGCCAATACCCCGATAATGAGCCAGCTGTTCATTTTACCTAAAGTTTTTCCTTCATCTTGGCCATCATAGCGCATCTCGGATAGCGGCTGCTGAGCTTGTTTAAAATTTACAGACCAAAGTCTAAATTACAACCCATACAGAAGCTTGCTACTTTAGCAAATGTAATAATTCGAATTAAAAAATTGTATCTACGGTTGGATACAGACAGGAGTATGGTTATGGATGAGAGACAAGTAGAACAGATTCTACAAAATCCCAAATTCAAGGAAATGGTTAGTCGTAAAAGTAAACTGAGCTGGACACTGACAACCATTATGTTGGTTGTATACGTTGGTTTCATGTTGTTGGTCGGCTACAACAAAGAATTTTTAATGACTTCAGTCAGTGGTGGGGTGACCACGATTGGCATGCCATTGGGTCTAAGCATTATTGTATTGTCTTTTGTTTTGTGTGGTGTTTATTCGTATATCTCGAATAACAAACTCGACGCATTAAATGAAGAAGCAATGCGTGAAGTCGAAGCCATTGCGCAAGAGAAAGGACAGCACTAATGAAATGGAATTCATTGAAAGCGCTTACAGTCGCTGCTACAGCACTGTTGGCTTCGAGCCTAGCACTTGCAGGCCCAGATTTGGGTGAGGCTCAACAGCAAGCGACAAACTGGCATGCCATTATCATGTTTGGTATCTTTGTCGGATTTACTTTGCTCATCACCAAATGGGCAGCAAAACAAACCACCAACACTGCTGACTTCTACACAGCAGGTGGCGGGATCTCAGGTTTCCAAAATGGTTTAGCGATTGCGGGTGACTATATGTCCGCAGCGTCATTCTTGGGTATTTCCGCAATGGTTTTCAGTTCAGGCTTCGACGGCTTGCTGTATTCATTGGGTTTCATGGTTGGTTGGCCAATCGTATTGTTCTTGGTGGCTGAACGTCTACGTAACTTAGGTAAGTTCAACTTATCTGACGTAGTGTCATTCCGTTTAGCGGAAAAACCAGTACGTACGCTTGCAGCAGTAAGTTCATTGGTTGTCGTTGCATTCTATCTGATCGCTCAGATGGTGGGTGCAGGTCAGCTGATCAAACTGTTATTTGGTTTGAACTACAACATTGCTGTAGTAATTGTTGGTCTTCTGATGATGGCTTACGTGATCTTCGGTGGGATGTTGGCAACGACTTGGGTACAGATTATTAAAGCTGTGATGCTTTTGTCTGGCGCGACATTCATGGCTTTCATGGTGATGAAAGGCGTGGGCTTCAGCTTCTCTGAAATGTTCACCCAGTCAATTCAAGTTTTCTCTAAAGTACATGATATTTCTTTAGCAGAAGCGGGCAATATCATGGGCCCAGGTAAACTTGCAGCGAACCCAATTGATGCCATTTCTTTAGGTTTGGCTTTAATGTTCGGTACAGCGGGTTTACCACACATCTTAATGCGTTTCTTTACCGTTAAAGATGCTAAAGAAGCACGTAAATCAGTGGTTGTAGCAACAGGTTTCATTGGTTACTTCTACCTTTTAACCTTCATCATTGGTTTTGGTGCGATCCTTTATGTATCGAACAATCCACAGTTCATTGATGTCGCGAAAATGGCAGTAACTGGCAAGCTAGAGCTTGTTGGTGGTAACAACATGGCAGCGGTTCACTTGTCTGATGCATTGGGCGGTGACTTGTTCATGGGCTTCATTTCAGCAGTGGCGTTCGCAACGATTCTTGCTGTTGTTGCAGGTCTGACCTTGTCAGGTGCTTCAGCAATCTCGCATGACTTGTACGCAAACGTATTCAAGAAAGGTCAAACGACTCCTGAATCTGAACTTCGTATGTCTAAAATCGCGACTTTAGGTCTTGCTATTTTTGCAATGATTTTAGGGATTCTGTTCGAGAAACAAAACGTTGCCTTCATGGTCGGTTTAGCATTCTCTGTAGCAGCATGTGCCAACTTCCCAGTGCTTGTACTGTCAATGTTCTGGAAAGGTTTAACCACACGTGGTGCGGTGATTGGTGGTGTGATTGGTCTAGTGACTGCAGTAACACTAATTATCTTATCTAAAGCCGTTTGGGTCGATACATTGGGCATTTCTGAAACGCCAGTGAATCCATTCAATGGTCCAGCAATCTTTGCAATGCCATTGGCGTTCTTCTGCTGCTGGTTGTTCTCTGTGACTGATAACTCAGCACGTGCACAAGCAGAACGTAAAGCATTTGATGCGCAGTATGTACGTTCACAAACAGGTATTGGTATCTCAGGTGCTTCAGATCACTAATCTGAACCTGAACTAAAAAAAGCCCCTTCATCGGGGCTTTTTTTATGGTGTTGATTCTCTTAACTGTGTTGGCTTTGAATGCTGAAAGACCTAGATTGTGATATTCAGTACTCAAGCAGTACTCAAATTATTGGGCAAAATGAATCGACTGACACGAATAAAAAGCATCGGTTTCAGTGGACATTCATGCTAAGTTTAAAAAGCGAGAACAAGAACCAATCAAACTTGGATTTAAAAACAACAGGCTGCATATGCAAGTATTTGTCGAATTTTGGAAAGGCTTCCGTCTACTGCCTTCAGCATGGTTACTGCTGTTGCAATTTATTATGCTGATTTTGGCGCTGTTGAGCGGCCATAGCTTGTCCTTACGTGTATTGGTTTGGGGCTTAGGTGTTTTGGTCCTGTTACTCATTGCCAAGGTCATTCGTCAAACCCCCGTGTTTACCATCCTCGGCTTGAGTTTTGTTGGTGGGGCATTGTTCTTTTCCTTACTGATTTTACTGGGTGCGCGAGATCCGATGCTGTTGGTGATTAGCCATGCCTTTGAGGCGATGGCCTATTTTATTGCGGCCTATGGCTTGCTGCGCTATATGTTTGCAGACCGTTATTTGACCAAAGATGAGCTATTTGCTGCAGGGGCAGTGTTTACCCTTATTGCATGGGGTTTTGCCTTTTTATATAGCATTTGCCAGATTTTAGAACCCAATAGCTTTTTAAATCCCAATGTGGCGGGTGCACAGTCATGGCTCGATTTATTATTTTTAAGCTTTAGTTTGCAGTCGGCGACAGGTTTGTCCGATTTAATGCCACTGACACCGCTGGCCCGTATGATTGCAATGTTGCAGATGTTTTGTGGGGTGATGTATTTGGCTTTAGTCGTCTCACGCTTGATTGCCTTGCAGTATATTCAGCACCGACCCAATGATCATAAAGAAAATTAAACTGTTACAGGATTCGCACTGCCTTATTTTTAAACATAAATTATGATGGAACAGAATCGTTAAATTTTAAGCTATTCATTCTTCACTCTTTATTAGACTCGTCTAATTAACCATTTTGGTTATATCTTTGTACTAAAAATAATTTTCTGGGGGAATTATGCCTTCCATAAAGCCATCGCTGTTTGCAAACATCAAACGGAATGTATTTCTCAGCACTGTCCTGATTCTAGTGCTTTTTCTGGCCTTGATTCTTTTTGACCCAAGTGGTTTTGAGGCTTTAACCAAACATTTAAATCAATGGATTATTGATTCATTTAGCTGGTTTTATGTTTTATCTGTCGCGTTATTTCTGATCTTACTGATCTTTATTGCGCTCTCCGATATGGGGAAAATCAAACTCGGTCCTGATCATAGTCTGCCTGAATATAGCAGTAGCTCTTGGTTCGCCATGCTGTTTACTGCAGGGATGGGGATTGGTTTGATGTTCTTCGGTGTCGCTGAACCCGTGATGCATTATGTCAACCCGCCAACAGGGGAAGGGCAAACCTTAGATGCCGCACAACAAGCGATGCGGATCACCTTTTTCCACTGGGGATTACATGCATGGGCCATTTATGCACTTGTGGGATTGTCACTGGCTTATTTCTCTTTCCGACATAATTTGCCGTTAAAGGTTCGCTCCGCTTTATATCCTTTGGTGGGCAAAAAAATCTATGGTGTAACGGGAGATGCGGTTGATACCTTTGCAACCTTAGGCACCATTTTCGGGGTTGCGACCACACTTGGTTTTGGGGTGACCCAAATTAATTCGGGACTGAATTATCTTTTTGGTATCCAGCAAAGTATTGGTATTCAGGTCGGGCTAATCATTTTTGTCACTTTTTTAGCTTCGCTCTCAGTCGGGTTTGGTTTGGATAAAGGCATTAAACGGCTGTCTGAATTGAACTTGGTGCTGGCAGTGGTTCTACTGTTATTTGTGTTTTTTGCCAGTTCTTCCATTTATATCTTACAAACCAGCATTCAAAATGCAGGGCAATACGTATCCAATCTGTTCACGATGACTTTCAACCTCTATGCCTATCAACCCAATGGTTGGATTGGTGGTTGGACCATTATGTATTGGGCCTGGTGGATTTCGTGGTCGCCTTTTGTTGGAATGTTTATTGCCCGAGTGTCTAAAGGTCGAACCATTCGCGAGTTCATTGTCGGGGTGTTATTCATTCCTACAGGTTTTACCCTGATTTGGATGGGCTTCATGGGGAATGCAGCGCTGTTCAGTATTATTCAAGATGGGCACACTTCTTTAATCTCAGCGGTACAACAAGATTCATCCGTCGCACTGTTTGAATTTTTGACCCACTTACCTTTCTCTCAAATATCGAGCCTGATTGCGACTGTTCTGGTGGTACTATTCTTTGTGACTTCAGCCGACTCAGGCTCATTGGTGATTGATTACTTAACCGCAGAAACAGAAAATTCACCCTTATGGCAAAGGCTATTTTGGACCATTTTGATTGCGTTACTGTCGATTATCTTACTGATGGCAGGCGGACTTTCGGCCTTACAATCGGCTACCATTATGAGTGCCTTACCCTTTACTTTGATTATGTTGTTGGTCTGTTGGGGCTTACTGAAAGCACTGCGTTTGGATGTCACCAAAATGCGTGCACTACAAGATGCGCGAATCACGCCACGTGCGATTCAAAATCCACGCAGTTGGCAACA
>ERZ1032820.35-NODE-35-length-10477-cov-9.018135_pt1 | contig 10477 bp, 7 predicted proteins | sample MGYA00517093_ERZ1032820 | MGnify/ENA primary metagenome ERZ1032820 (study PRJEB33719, sample SAMN04262577) | wastewater metagenome | biome: sewage system; feature: wastewater treatment plant influent; material: sewage | place: Peru: Lima | collected 2013-01-29 ...
AGGTAGGTGGCATCCTGTTCCACAATTCCGGCATTGTCAAAGAAGAGTTGGTTGATCCGTTCTTCGATTTGATCGATATTCTGGTTTTCTAGGACGGAGATGCGGATGACGTCTTCTGGCAATTCCTCCGCTTCAATCTCTTCTTTCAAGTCGGTTTTGTTGAGGAGGACGATGCGTCTGGTCATGTCAGAAAGGGCCAGAAGGGCGCGGTCCTGGTCTGTCAGTTTTTCAGAAGCGTTGAGAACCAGCAGGATCAGGTCAGCTTCCGCCAGGGCCTGGCGGGAGCGTTCGACCCCTATTTTTTCAACAATATCATCCGTCTCGCGGATGCCGGCTGTATCGATGAGCTTGAGGGGAACCCCCTTGATATTGACATACTCCTCGATGACATCGCGGGTGGTTCCGGCGATATCTGTCACGATGGCCTTGTCTTCTCGCAGGAGGTTGTTGAGGAGGCTGGATTTGCCGACATTTGGACGGCCTATGATGGCGGTGGAGAGGCCCTCACGCAAGATTTTCCCCCGACGGGCTGTGCGGAGCAAGTTTTCCAGCAGGTTTTGAAATTCCTGGGTCTTTTCCCGCAGGAGGGCAGTGGTCATCTCTTCCACATCATCATATTCAGGATAGTCGATATTGACCTCTACCTGGGCCAGGGTGTTGAGGATTTCCTGGCGGGTGTTGTCAATCAGGTCTTTGAGGGAGCCGTCAAGCTGTTTGACGGCGATGTTCATGGCCTTGTCGGTCTTGGCCCGAATGATATCCATGATAGCCTCAGCCTGGGTCAGGTCCACCCGACCATTGAGAAAGGCCCGCTTGGTAAATTCACCTGGCTCAGCCATCCGGGCCCCTTGACGAAGGATCAGCTGCAGGATTTCATTGGTCACAGCGATGCCGCCGTGGGTGTTGATTTCGATGACATCTTCTCTGGTAAAGGTCCTAGGTGCCCGCATGACCCCCACCATGACCTCATCCAAAATCTCATCCTTATCAGGGTCCAGGATATGGCCATAGTTGAGCGTATGAGAATCAACTGTCTCCAGATTTTTCCCCTGAAAGATGCGGTTGGCAATGGCGACGGCCTCTGTACCTGAAATGCGGACAATGCCAATAGCCCCTTCGCCCAGGGGGGTTGCGATGGCGGTGATGGTATCGAACTCTCTGGTTATCATATCTTTCCTCGCTTGTATTTCATTCTAGTCAGATTTCTTCTGCTTTTTATTATACCATTTTTGCCTGACTTAGGCTGGGGATTGAGTTGGAAAAGTATGAGGGCTAAAACCATCAGAAAGGGAAAAATATGGTATAATGGAAAGGTCGGATTTAGCCGGCAGACTATCAAAAAAGGAACTGCATCGAAAATGAAAAACTTGCATCAGCAGTTGCTGACGGATTACGGTATCGATTTTAGCGATTTGAATCTGTTACAGACAGCTTTTACTCACACCTCTTACGCCAATGAGCACCGCCTTCTAAAAATTTCACACAATGAGCGCCTGGAATTTTTAGGAGACGCTGTTCTTCAACTCATTATTTCCAAGTACCTTTACCAGAAATACCCGCATTTTCCAGAAGGGGAAATGTCCAAGCTCCGCTCCAGCTTTGTCCGTGAGGAAAGTTTGGCAGGCTTCGCCAGAAGCTGCGGTTTTGATGCCCACTTGCTCCTGGGCAAAGGGGAGGAAAAGTCGGGCGGCCGCAATCGAGACACCATCTTGGGCGATGCCTTTGAGGCCTTTTTGGGAGCCCTGCTCTTGGACAAGGGAGAAGCGGCTGTGGAGAAATTCCTCTATCAGGTCATGATTCCCCAGTTGGAAGTTGGCAATTTCGAGCGTGTGACCGACTACAAGACCAGCCTTCAGGAAACCCTGCAGGTCAACGGTGAAATCGACATTACTTATTTGGTCATTGATGAAGTGGGACCAGCCCACGACAAGACCTTCACCGTTCAGGTCATGGCCGATCAAAAAGTCATCGGTCAAGGCAAGGGCCGCTCCAAGAAATTAGCAGAACAGGCCGCCGCTAAAAATGCTCTGGAGGCCAAAGGATAAGCATGTATTTAAAATCGATTGAAATGCAGGGATTCAAGTCCTTTGCAGACAAAACAAAAGTCATTTTTGACCAGGGAGTAACTGCTGTGGTCGGTCCCAATGGGTCTGGAAAATCCAACATTACAGAGAGCCTTCGTTGGGCCTTGGGTGAATCATCAGCCAAGAGTTTGCGGGGCGGCAAGATGCCTGATGTCATCTTTGCAGGGACAGAAAAGCGCAAGCCCCTCAATTTTGCCTCTGTTGTGGTCACCCTGGACAACAGCAATGGCTTCATTGCGGACCGGGCCAAGGAAATCACTGTCGCCCGCCATATTTACCGCTCAGGGGACAGCGAGTACCTGATTGACGGCAAAAAAGTCCGCCTGCGCGATGTCCACGACCTCTTTATGGACACTGGACTGGGCCGGGATTCCTTCTCCATCATTTCCCAGGGTCGGGTGGAAGAAATTTTTAATTCCAAGCCCGAAGAACGCCGTGCTATTTTCGAGGAAGCGGCAGGAGTTCTCAAGTACAAGACCCGTAAAAAGGAAACGGAAAGCAAGCTAGCGCAAACCCAGGATAATTTGGACCGACTAGAGGACATCATTTTCGAGCTGGACAACCAAATCAAACCCCTGGAGAAGCAGGCTCAGGTGGCCAAACAATTTATAGACTTGGATGAAAAGCGCCAACAGCTCTATCTCAATGTCCTGGTAGCCCAGATTGAAAAGGGGCGCAGCCTTTTAACCGAAAAAGAGGAGGCTCTTAGTCAAGTCAAGGCCGATTTGACCAGCTACTATGACCAGCGCGACAAACTGGAGCGGGAAAATCAGGCCCTCAAGCAAGAGCGGCACAACTTGTCCCAATCCCTAGAAAATGAGCAGGCCCTGCTCTTGGATGTGACCCGCCTCATCAGTGATTTAGAGCGCAAACAGGCCCTCCATGAGCTGGAGTCCAGCCAAAATGAGTCCAGCAAGCAAGAAGCTCAAGAACGCTTGGTTAAGCTGGAAGCAAGCCTATCTGAAACCCAGAAAAATCTAGCGGCCAGTCAGGAGCATCAGGCTGAGCTTGAAGCCCGTCTTGCTCAATTGAAACCAAGCATTGCGGATACTCAAAAGGAAATTGCCCACTTCTCTGAAGATCCTGACCAGGTCATCGAACACTTACGGGAAAGCTATGTCCGCCTCATGCAGACAGAGGCTGAAAAGTCCAATCAACTGGCCAAGCTGGAGCAGGAATGGGATAACCATCTGCGTCTGTCTGAAAGCAAGGTCCAGGAATTGCGAAAACTGGAGGCAGACAAGGCCGAAGCTGAAAAAGACTTGGCCAGCAGCCAGGAAACACTGAGCCAGGCCGAAAGTCAGCTCCGCAACCTGTTGGATGCCTACAAGGTCAGCGAGGTCAGCCTGACCCAGGCCCAGATGGCTTACCAGGCGCAACAGACCAAGATGTTTGACCTTCTGGACCTCCTCAAGGAGAAAAAGGCCCGTCAAAGTAGCTTAGAGGCAATCTTAAAGAACCATTCCAATTTCTACGCTGGTGTCAAGGCGGTCTTGCAACATGCCAATCAGATTGGGGGCATTATTGGGGCGGTCAGTGAACACGTAAGCTTTGAGCCGCGCTACCAAACCGCCATGGAAATCGCTCTTGGGGCAGCCAGTCAAAACGTCATTGTCGAAGAAGAAAGCCATGCCAAGGCTGCCATTGCCTTCCTCAAGAAAAATCGGCAGGGACGGGCGACCTTCCTGCCTCTGACAACCATCAAGCCTCGTCAGTTGGCCAGCCACCATCTGAGCCAATTAGAAGCCAGTCCAGGTTTCCTGGGAACAGCAGACCAGTTGGTTTCCTATGACTCGTCACTGTCTGGGATATTTCAAAATCTCCTGGGAGCAACGGCCATCTTTGAGGACTTGGAACAGGCCAATCAGGCAGCCAGAGCCACTCGATTCCAGGTCCGCATCGTGACCTTGGACGGATCTGAAATCCGCCCAGGCGGATCCTTTGCTGGGGGTGCCACCCGCCAGAACAACAGCCTCTTCATCAAACCAGAACTGGATGCCCTGCTTGCTGAAATCAAGACCTTGTCAGAAGATTTGAAGATTGAAGAAGCCAAGCTGGCCCAAGAAAAGGAGAATTTGGACAAGGGCCTGGCAGACTTGGAAACTATCAAGACAGAAGGCGAAGCTGCGCGCTTAGCTGAGCAGAAAATCCGACTGCAGACAGAACAAGTAGCTCAACGCTTGGCGGATTTGAATCAGTTGTATGATTTGCAAGCCAGTCAGGTTGCAGAAGACCAGCTGACAGATCTGCAGGCCTCTATCGAAGCTCTGAAAGCTGAATTGACTCACTTTGAAAGTAAGAAGGTAGAAATCAACCAGCAGATTGAAGAAGTGAAAACCAACCGCAATGCCATCCAAGAGCAGCTTCAAAACCTGCAAGGTAAACTGTCTGCCTTGACTTTGGAACAAACCCAGGTCACATCTGAAATCCGCTTTGAGGAATCTACCATCCAGCGCTTGGAAGAAGACTTGGCCCGCCAGACCAAGGAAATCCAGCTCCTGCAGGAAATCATCGATGAGAAAAACATCGCCTTAGATGATACAACTCTGGAAGTCCTGACCCAGCAGATTGCTGAAGCCCAGACCCGCAAGACAGAAACCGACCAGGCCATTATCCGCATCAGGTTTGAATTAGAAGATATTGATGGCCAGTTCGAGGACCTGGAAGGACGCTTGGAGCAGGCCCGCTTGAAAAATGATGACCTTATCCGCCGTCAGGCCAAGCTGGAAGCAGATTGTGAGCAGGCCGCCCATAAATTGCGCAGCCTCCTGCTCAGTCTGACAGAGAATTATAAGTGCAGTTTTGAAGAGGCCCAGAGCCAAGCCCAGCCACTGGAAGATTTGACCCAGGCAGAGAAAACCCTCAAGGACTTTGAGCGGGCCATTCGGGCCCTTGGACCTGTCAACCTGGATGCCATCGAGCAATACCAAGAGGTTCATGACCGCCTCAACTTCCTCAATAGCCAGCGAGATGATGTACTTTCAGCCCGTGATTTGCTGCTGGAGACCATCCATGAGATGGATGATGAGGTAAAAGAGCGCTTCAAACTGACCTTTGATGCCATCCGGGAATCCTTCCAGCTGACCTTCAAGCAGATGTTTGGTGGCGGATCGGCTGATTTGATTCTGACAACGCCAGACCTCTTGACTGCTGGCGTGGAGATTTCCGTCCAACCACCAGGAAAGAAAATCCAGTCCCTCAACCTTATGTCTGGTGGGGAGAAGGCACTCTCAGCTCTGGCCTTACTCTTCTCCATTATCCGGGTCAAAACCATTCCCTTTGTCATCCTAGACGAGGTGGAAGCGGCCCTGGATGAGGCCAATGTCAAACGTTTTGGGGACTACCTCAACCGCTTTGACAAGTCCAGCCAGTTCATCGTCGTTACCCACCGCAAGGGTACCATGTCGGCAGCAGATGCCATTTATGGAGTGACCATGCAGGAATCAGGTGTCTCGAAAATTGTTTCTGTCAAATTAAAAGACATTGACAAGATGTAAATTCACCACTTTCCCCATGAACTGTTTCATGGGGAATTTTTTCATCGGTAGACTGGGCTTTTTCTGTGGTATAATAATCTTTAGTGAAATGAGGTAAGAACTGTTGAAAAGGAGAGAAAATGGCAATTAAGTTGATGGCGACTGACATGGATGGTACTTTTTTGGACAAAAAGAGCCAATATGATGCTGAGCGCTTAAGGAAGTTGCTGGCCCAGGCCAAGGAAAAAGGGATTTACTTTGTCGTAGCTAGCGGTCGGGCAGTCCAGTCCCTCAAGGAAGTCTTTGCGGATTTTCAGGACCAGGTCATCTTTCTTGGGGAAAATGGAACGGTAGTGGAGTATAAGGGCAAGACCCTCTATGAAGAAATCATGCCTCGCAAACTTTATCTAGACATTGTAGATAAAATCAGAACTAGTCATTTTAAAAACCGGGATATGATCCATCTGTCAGGCAAAAAGGGGGCCTATACCTTATCCAGCATCGATGATGATTATCGGGCCTTCCTTGAACATTACTATCCAAGCCTCTTTACGGTGGATGATTTTGCCATTGTTCAGGATGAGATTTTCAAGATTGGGGCTAATTTTGCAGCGGATGACGTGTTTCAAGCTAGCCAATGGCTGACTCAGGAAATCGAAGGCGTTGTTTCCTTGACCAGCGGCTTTGAGTGTCTGGATGTCATGCTGGACCATGTGGATAAGGGAAATGGTCTGCGTCATCTTTGCGAGGTTTTGGGAATTTTGCCATCTGAAGTGGTGGCCTTTGGAGACAACTACAATGATGAGCAGATGCTTCGCTTTGCTGGATCGGCTATCGTCCCTGAAAATGCCGTCCCTGAACTCAAGGAGATTGCCGATCTTGTGATTGCTGACCATGACACTGGCTCAGTAATCGCTTATATGGAGGAACTTGTATGCCAATCAAACTAATCGCCCTAGACCTAGATGGCACCCTTTTAAATGCCAAAAAAGAGATTTCGAGGGCCAATAAAGAAGCCCTGCAAGCGGCCAGAGCCCAGGGTGTTAAAGTCGTCATTACCACTGGCCGTCCCCTGCCAGCCGTGGAGCTTTTTCTCAAAGAATTGGACCTGATGGGAGGGGAGGAGTATTCTATCACCTTTAATGGCGGGCTAGTTCAGACCAACGATGGGGGTATCCTGGATGAAATCGGCTTTGGCATCGAGGCTGTCGAAAGTATTTACCAAACGACCCAGGCTTTGGGTCTACCCCTGGATGTGGTCCATGGCGGTGATGTCTATGTGCTACCGGCGGCAGTGGACTCCCTTTACCCTACCTGTAATGCCCTACTCAACTACATTCCGACCAGCTTTGATGCTTTGCCAAGACAGATGGAGTTCAATAAGGCCGTCACAGCCTGTGAGCCTGATTTCTTAGATGGACAGATTCCAAAGATACCAGAAGATCTGCATGCCCAGTTTGAAATCTTCAAATCTCGGGAGATTCTTCTGGAATGGAGTCCCAAAGGCGTTCATAAGGCAGAAGGCTTGGCCAAGTTGATTGGACATTTGGGCATTGAACAGGCAGAAGTCATGGCCTGTGGCGATGAAGAAAACGACCTGTCCATGATTGATTGGGCTGGACTTGGCGTCTGCATGGCCAATGGAGCTGACGCAGTCAAGGAAGTAGCCAATGTCGTGACCCCCATGACCAATGAAGAAGATGCGGTTGCCTGGGCAATCCATAAATATGTTTTAGGCGAGGTATAAGATGGCATTATTTGATCGATTATTTGGGGCAAAGCCCGAGGAGAACCTGGAAGAAAGCACCCTTGTTGAGGAAGCAGTGCAGGAAGAAGATGCAGTACCAGAGATACTGGAAGAAACTGATGCTGTGACAGAGGTTGAGCCAGCCCTGACTCCAGAACAAGAGGCCCAAAAGCAGCGGACCCTGGACCTTATGGAGCGCTACTATGCTGAAAAAGCCGCACTGGCTGCCCGAGTCCAAGAGGCCCAAGAAAGAGGCGAGGACATCGCCATCCAGACCAAGGAAGCAGTAGAAGTCCCAGCTGAGTCAGAACCAGTCCATGAAACGGACCAAGAAAAATACGAGCGCAGCCTTGAGAAGACCAGAAAGGGATTTGGAGCCCGCCTCAATGAATTCTTTGCCAATTTCCGAACCGTGGATGAGGAATTCTTTGAAGAACTGGAAGAACTACTCATTCTCTCGGATGTCGGTGTCCAGGTTGCCTCAACCTTGGCTGAGGATTTGCGCTATGAAGCCAAACTGCAAAAGGCCAAGAAGGCTTCGGACCTCCAGCGCGTGATTTTGGAAAAGTTGGTCAATATCTATGAAAAAGATGGCCAGTTCAAGGAAGCCATCAATATGCAGGATGGACTGACCGTCATGCTCTTTGTAGGGGTCAATGGTGTTGGAAAAACCACCTCTATTGGGAAATTGGCCTACAAATACAAGCAGGCTGGCAAGAAGGTCATGCTGGTGGCAGCTGATACCTTCCGTGCAGGAGCAGTTGCCCAGCTGGTTGAGTGGGGCCGCCGAGTGGATGTCCCTGTTGTGACCGGACCTGAAAAGTCAGACCCGGCCAGCGTTGTCTTTGACGGGATGGAGAAGGCCATTGCAGATGGTGTTGATATCCTCATGATTGATACGGCCGGCCGTCTGCAGAACAAGGACAACCTCATGGCCGAGCTAGAGAAGATTGGCCGCATTGTCAAACGCGTCCTGCCGGATGCCCCTCATGAAACCCTGCTGGCAGTCGATGCCTCCACGGGCCAAAATGCCCTGGTTCAAGCCCAGGAATTTTCAAAAATTACCCCGCTGACAGGCTTGGTTCTGACCAAGATAGACGGAACAGCCCGAGGGGGTGTTGTCCTAGCCATCCGCCAGGAACTAGACATTCCCGTCAAGTTTATCGGCTTCGGAGAAAAAATCGATGACATCGGAGAATTTTCATCCGAAGACTTCATGCGCGGCCTCTTAGAGGGATTGGTGTAGCACATGAGAAGGAGTAGGGGATGCCCCCTGCTCCTTTTTTAAAAATTATTTTCAATTATTTTATATTTCTACTTGCAATTCTGTTTGTTTTATTGTATTATACATTTAGTGCAACAGGACAATAACAAACGAAATGGCAGCCTTGCCATCTCAAGGAGGTATTAAAATGAATGATGATATGGTTCGGATTTCAAATGTGAGCAAGTCCTATGGTCAGCAAAGAGCTCTAGATCAGGTTACCATTCCCATTAAGAGGGGCCAAATTTGTGGTCTGGTTGGAGAAAATGGGGCAGGTAAGACCACCTTGCTCCGAATCTTATGCGGCCTAAGCATTTCAACCGAAGGAGAAATAGAAGTCTCAAAAAATCTTAAAATTGGCAGCTTGATTGAAGCGCCAGCTCTTTATCAAAATTTATCTGCCTATGATAACCTCAAGTACCTGGGTTTACAATTGGGACTGGATCATTTAAATAGCCGCGTGGACGAGGTGTTAGACATTATTGGTTTAGCTACGGTCTCTAAAAAGAAAAAATCAAAAAATTTTTCATTGGGAATGCGGCAGCGCTTGGCTATTGGTATGGCTATCTTGGACCAACCTGATTTCCTTATCCTGGATGAACCCATCAATGGTCTGGATCCAAGTGGTATCAAGGAGGTCCGCAAACTCTTGTTGGAACTAAAAGAAAAGCAGGGCATGACGGTTCTTATTTCCAGCCATTTGCTGTCAGAGTTGGAACAAATTGCTGATTATTTAGTCATGATGAGCAAGGGAAGAGTCCTGGAAATTCTTGAGCAAGACCACTTGGCACACAAGATGAAGAAAAATATCTATCTGGCCACCAATGATAATCTTCGTATGCAAGATGTCTTGGAGGAAAAAAATATAGACTTCCATGTGGATAAGGATTATCTTGTCTTACATCTTGAGGACAAACCGATGACCATTATTCAAATGGTTGTAGATGCTCAACTAGAAGTTCAGGAAATTTTCTATCAGAAATTTCACTTTGAAGATTATTATTTGGAGCAAATCGGAGGTGAAAAATAATGTTCTCTTATCTAAAAGCAGATTGTTTACGTATTTCAAAAGAAAAAACAGGTTGGGTTCCCATTATTGCCCTTACCCTTATTATTGGAATCCTCTCTTATTTTACTAAGGATATCCAAACGTGGAGACAGGATGTTCTCTTGGAAATTCTTAAAATCCTTAGTATGTTTATGACTCTGACTTTCCTAAGTCCCTTATCATACTTCTTTGGCCAAGATTTTGATATGAGAACCATCAATCACCTGCTCAGTAAGGGGAGAAGCCGGACAAGCATCCTCCTCTATAAAATTATTGCCAGCAGCTTGATGGCTAGCCTATTCCTGGTTTACTTCTTTAGCATCTTTGGTCTCTTTAATCTTCTTTTTGCCGGAAACCAAGAATTTGGGATTCTGTATTCGATTCTCTTGCGGCAGTTGCCGTTTTACCTGGGGTTTCTCATGTTTGGTATTCTTGCCTTTGTTTCTTTTAAAAATACCAATATCTCTCTTGTGAGTTTTATTATCTATCTTTTTGCAGGGGAAAATATGCTCTTTTCCATCTTGGGCAACATTCTAAAAAATCCAGAGATTACCAAATACTCTTTAGGTACAGGCCTTGTCAATTCTTTGGTAGAAACAAATACCAGTATCTTACTAACTGCTGGAATCTATATCCTGCTCTTTATTCTCCTTTCAACCCTTATTTTTAATCGCAAAGAAATGAAGTAGTCTACATTGATACACCAAAAAACCACTAACTGCTAAATGAACCGCACCCCAAAAGTTAGACAGAAAAAATCTAACTTTTGGGGTGCGGTTCAAAATGATAGTTGGTGGTTTTTATTTTTGGCTCTTTGTCAACTGTAGTGGGTAGATGAAAAGCTAACACCTGGAGAGG
>ERZ1032820.36-NODE-36-length-10425-cov-6.456220_pt1 | contig 10425 bp, 11 predicted proteins | sample MGYA00517093_ERZ1032820 | MGnify/ENA primary metagenome ERZ1032820 (study PRJEB33719, sample SAMN04262577) | wastewater metagenome | biome: sewage system; feature: wastewater treatment plant influent; material: sewage | place: Peru: Lima | collected 2013-01-29 ...
GTGGAGACGGAGATAGCATCCATGGACTCCTTCATCAACGCAGACGATCACGGGGACATGGTCTTCCACAACCCAGTGGCCAAGCATGATGAGAGCTACACACGTCCGGATGCTATGCTCATGCGGGACTCCATCCGCGACCGCTTCAGAGAGGTGGTCAACGGCATGACTCCGCTGGAGCAGCTCATTGTCAAGGAGCGCATGCTTCCACGTAAGCCTAAGTCACGCATGGTCATAGCTAAGGAGTTTGGCATCACTGACGCCAAGCTAGCTAAGCTCGAGGCGGACATCAAGCAGCACATCCTTGACGAGATGGAGCTGTCTGGCATCACCCTGTACGACCTGAAGGTCTTCTAGGCGCGGAATACCAGCCCTATAATAGCTCCAGACTCGGGGGCCTTATCGCACCCCGGACAACAACACCCCAAGGAGAACTCACATGAACCGCATCAAACGCATCCTCATGGGCCTCATGGCTAGTGTGTTGGTCGCCGTCCCCGCTACGGCGTTCGCTGAAACGACCACAGTCGTCCCTGCAAAGGAGATCGTGGTTCAGGGCAGCGGCGGCTCCGCGGGAACCTCGGCTGCAACAGATGCAGCTTCAGTGGCAGGTAACTCTGCCGCAGGGGCAGACCAACTCGCTGGCAACGCAGGCACTATCGTCAGCAACGCCAAGGAAGGTGGCTCTAGCCTTGCACAGGGTGCTGTAGACACAGCTAACTCTGTATCCTCACTAGCAACAGGAGCTAACAACATGGCCGGAACCGGAACTAACAACACAGGGCTTGACCTATTCGAAGTCTTTACCCGCCTCGACGCATTCTTAACTGACGGCGCGACCAACGGGATCTCTCTACTCCTCAAGGTCGTTTACTGGTCGGCCGTATTCTCCATCGCGGTCGGCTTGATCGCAGTCGTATGGGCGCTACTCCCTTGGACTAAGACCAAGGTGTGGAAGCCACTCATCGGCTTGGTGAGTTCATTCGCCTTCTTCGCGTTGGTATCAACCGTCGCAGGCGTCGACCTCTTCAACAACCCTATCACGCAGCTGGTCCGTTACATCTTAACTGGCCAGTAGCAGGCACACTAAAAGGACCCCTCGGGGTCCTTTTTTCTGTCCTAGCTCCAGGTCAGCAGGCTCTGCAAGCGGGCCATGACTCTGGCGATGCGCGCCACCTCATCAGCTGATCGTCCACCCAGGCTGGAGTAAAGACAGACCTGGTTGTCGTCGCTGACGTAAAACATGACCTGATCCCTGCCGTCCCCCACAACGACGACAGAGCCCATGGTCGCGACAGTGTTCGTCTTCAGGTTGACCCAGACGCAGCTCTTGAGCTCATCGTTTGCGACGAGCTTCCTCAGTTGCTCTTCCAAAAACACCTCCTTTCAAGAGGCGGAGTGCTCCACCCCTCCTCTGTATTTATTTCAGTCCCGGCGACCTAGTACCAGTGGTTGGCCTGCCAGAAGTTGTATGCCCCTGCGATGGATCCGTAGCGGCTGGTCATGTAGCCGTACATCCATTTGAGCTGGGTGTATGGGTTGGTCTGCCAGTCTGCACCAGCAGAGGCCATCTTCGATCCCGGCAAGGATTGCGGAAGACCGTAGGCTCCTGACGACGTGTTGGTTGCGTAGTGGTTGAAGCCTGACTCGCGGTTGATGATGTACTCCCACATGGCCTTCTCTGATGCGCCGATGCCGTAGTCGGCAACAATCTGCTCAAAGGCTGCCCGGGCGTCGCTGAAGCTCTTGGTTCCGCTGCTTGCCGCTTGGGCCTGAGCTTGGGCTTGTTGTGCTGCTTGAGCTTGAGCTTCCGCTTCGGCTGCGGCAGCCTCCTCTGCAGCCTTCTTCTCAGCTGCAGCTTTTGCAGCGGCCTCCTCGGCTGCTTTTCTTTCAGCCTCGGCCTTGGCCTTAGCTTCTGCTTCCTTGATGGCTGCATCCACAGTGTCCAGACGCTTGATCAGCTCCTCTGTCTTGGTGAACTTGAGCGCCTTCACAACCTCACGAGCCTTGGACACGTCGTCCTTGGACTTGCTCTCCTCGGCTGTCTTAACTGCAGCCTCAGCAGCCTTGGCTGCATCTGTTTCAGACGCCAGGTTCTTATTTGCCTGCTCCTTGCCCTCGTCAATGATGTCGGCCTTCTTGTCGCCGTCCTTGTAGCGGTCCACGAATCCGTCGACCTGCTCCTTGCTGAGCGGCAGCTCCTCTAGCCTGTCGTAGAGGTAGTTCTGGTTCTTGATCTCCTGGAGCTCAGTGCTCGAGATCCGAATTCCGGACGACTTGCTAACAGCCGTCACTTGGGGCAGGCGTAGAACTTTGAGCTCTGCCGCCTGTGCGGGTGCTGCCACCCCTAGGACTGTCATTGTCACAGCCAGGGCGCCACACACCTTAAGAGACTTGTTCATGGGGTGTCCTCCGAGTGGTGTTCTGGCCTGATTTTACCGCGGGAAGCGCAGTGTCATAGCCAAGGCTCCATTTCCGTTGGCGTCTTCGTAGCGCTCCGTCTCGACTGTCTCAAGTCCAGCTCGGGAGATTGCGTCCGCCGCCAAATCTGCAACGGTATCTGGGTCGCCCACCAAATCAAGGTAGATCCGCTGCTGCTCGTAGTCAGACATGACCTGGACTGCAATTCCTTCAGTCTCGAGTGCCTGCTTGAGGTCCCAGACGGTGTCCTCCTGCATCTCTTGCAGGAACCGGCGCTCCTCTAGCGGGTTGGCCCAGTAAAGGCCGTTTTTGATGTCGTAGCGAAGCGGACTAGGATCGACACGGGTGATGGTCGGCACCAACTCAACCCCGGGAGTTGACGCTCTCGTCCTTGATGCGGATGGCGCCATCCGCCACCTCAGCGAAGCTTGAGTCGTCCTTGCGGGCCTCAACCCACTGTCTGGAGTTGATGTAGGCCTTGAAGTCTTGTGCTGTCTGCCACTTTGAGTAGCCCACCCCGCCTGCAACAAGTGCCAGGCCAAGGGCAAGCCCCACCAGGATGCGTTTTTTCTTAGTCATGCGGCTGTCCTCCTTGCCCTGATTTTACCGGGTGCCAGGATATGCGGGCAACCAAAAAGAGACGGATGTCCGTCTCTTACATACCCCAGGCGCTAAGTCCTTGAGCGTTATAGGCTCTGACAGCGGCCTCGATCTGATCAGCCACCGTTGCGGTACTTCCATGGAAGGGCATTGTCTGAAACAAGCCTCGCGCTCCCGATGGGTTGGCGGCGTTTGGATTCCCGTTTGACTCGCGGGCGATAATCAGCTCCCAAGTCGTCGCCGGAACTCCGGTCCGCTGCTCCATGATCCGTGCGGCTTCAATTCCTACAGGACCGGCCGTGTTGCCGTTGCTAAGACGAACCGAACCCAGCGCGGGTGAGTTATTTGCGGCAGCTTGGGATTGTTGCTCAGCTTGCTGTGCAGCCTGGGCCGCTTGAGCTTGTTGTGCGGCTTGTGCTGCCGCCTCAGCAGCAGCTCTTTCTGCCTGTTCAGTAGCCAGTCGCTCCTCCTCTGCAAGAGATGCAGACTGGGTGTCGATCCGCTCCTGTGCCTTTGATGTGTCGGCAAAACTCACGAGGTTGAGTTCCGCCTGGGCTTGATCAATGGCAGACCTGGTTCTTTCCGCCTCGGCGACGCCAATCAATTCTTCTGCGTGGGCGAGCTGGGCCGCACCTGCATCTGTATTTGATTTAGCCAGGGTCCTAGCTTCGTCACCTAGGCTCACTGCCGACTCAACTCCAAGGCGAGCAGAGATGCCCGCTCGCTGCTCAGTTGTGAGTGGCAACTCCTCAAGCAAGTTACTGAGGATGACCTCATCTGCCAGGCTTGCCTCAATCGCCACCTGATTGCTGATGGCGATGGTTTGCTTGGGCTGCGTTTGGGGCAGCTTAAGGGACGCCTCTTTTTCTTGAGGTAGCGACGCTAGGGTCGCAACCCCCAGCAGTAGCGCCACCCGGTACATACTCGTGCCCATTAGTAGCCACCGTAGCTGAAGGTACCCCATGCGCGGAGAAGCGCGTGGATGGAGCCGTTGAAGCGTCCATGGACTTGCTGATCCAAGAAGGCCTGGTGGCTCGCCGTTGAGTCGATACCTGCCCAACCTGCGCCAGTTTGACCGAATCCAGCTCCTTCGATGCGGTGGATAACGTGAGTCGCCTCCTCAACGCTGAGTGAGTTGATCATGTCGTCAAGGCCAGTGCTAGCGTGGTAGGCGGCACCATTGGCGTGACCCGGAATGCTGAGCAAGAGAGTGATGACGCGCTCAGCTGTGGACGAGGTGCGCTCCACCAAGAGTCCATCAGCGCCAAAGTAAGGTGTCCCGTTGGCTTGAGCTGTTGCAGTCGCCTGAGCAGCTTGAGCAGCTGCAGCCTCTGCGGCAGCTTTTTCTTGTGCAGCCGCTTCTTCCGCTGCGATACGTTCCTGCTCGGCTTTGATAGCCACAGACGCGGCCTCAATCTTCTTGAGGGTCGGAGCTGTGTCAGCAAGCAGTAGTCCATCGAGTTGGGCCTTGGCTTCGTCTAGCTTAGACGGGTCCAAATTGGCTAATGCCTCAGAGATGAGCTTGTCTGCCTGGGAGATGAGTTTGCCGTCTTCAGCTTTATTAGCTGCGGCCTGGACCGTGGCACTTCGCATCGTGAAGGCGTAGGTGTCGCCGTACAGGAAGTTGTTGAGCATCACTTCTTTCTGGGCGTCCGTCAGGTTTAGCTTATCGATGACCTCTTCCAAGCGGTGGTAGGTCTTGATGACCTCCACGTCTTCTCGCTGGCTAAGTCCGTTGGTATCACCGTAGTCGACGGTGTCAGCCGTTACTGTGATGCGGTTGGTGATTGGCGCCTCTGCCCACACCTGCTTAGTGTGTGAGGCTCCTGAGATGCCTAGTGTTAAGGCGGCGATTGCTGCCGCCGCGATCATGCGTTGCTTATTCAAGTCGTGTTGTCTCCTTGGTCTAGGGAGGGGCACTCCCGCTTCCGATTTCTGGACGAGTGCCTCTGGGGCACGCGACTAAGTCCATTGTAACACAAAAGGCGCCCTCATGGAGGTTACGCCTCTGTTACGTTTGTGTGACAGCCTGGGCCCTTGCGGAGAGTAGCCAGGTCCTGTCTTAAGGACAGATGCAGGTGCGGGCCCAGCCTCAGGCGGGTGCCTTGTTCTGCCTTATGCCCCAGGCGGGTAAATGTACTGGACGTAGCCCTCTGAGGTTGCCTGTGGGTTGAACCAGCCGCGGAAGTCGGCGATGTACTGGTTGCCCCCGTAGTTGGACTCCATGACCTTGATCGATGTCGCGGACTGAACGTCAGTGACGACAGCAACGTGTCCGTAGTAGCCACCTGACCAAACGGCGATCGCTCCGACCATCGGGGTGGATCCTGTGCGGAACCCAGCTGCTTGAGCGCTGTAGATCCAGCCGCCAGCGTCACCCCAGTAGTTATGCGCCCAAGGTGCTAAAGCTTTAGCGCCCCATGTACACTGACCCACTGGGTAGGTGTTGTTCTGGTTGTAGTTGGGTGCGATGGATGCCGAGCCTGCAACAACTGCAGGTGCTGGGGCAGGTGCTGGCTCCGCCACAACTTCCTCGACAAGGGTTTCCTGTGTTGAGTCTGGTTCCGGCTCTGGCTCTGGTTCCGGCTCCTTGATCTCGATCGTCACCCCGTCTACCTCAGTCAAGAGGAAGACGAGGTCGTGGGTGTTGGACAGCTCCTCCTGGTAGACGGCTGTCACTGGGATTCCAATGGCCTCTGTGGAGGCAACTATGATCTGTTCTGTAGCGGCGTACCCGACCGTCTCTGCACTCGCACTCGGAGCTGCCGCACCGGCAACAGCAAATGAGGCGAGGGCCGCGGCGGAGTACAAGCTGATCTTGGTCTTGTGTGTCACTGCGCTGGGCTCCTTCGTTCTGATGATTACGCCCTAAGTGTAGCCGTAGCGCGGCTCGCCTAGATGTTACAGGATTGTTACGCGGACACGCAAATAGGCCTTGGAGTTACCCTAGGCCTGTATTTGTTCTAGTCGGGCAAGTAGTCGTGTGGGTTGACGGTGTCGCCCTGGTTTCGGATGCTGATGCCGAAGTGCAGGTGGATCCCCGTCGAGTTACCAGTGGTGCCGATAGTACCGATCACCTGGCCAGCCTTGACGGTGTCGCCAACTGCCACCTTGATGCTGCCGTGCGCCAAGTGCCAGTAGATGGAGTAGTGGCCGTCGTGCTTGATGATGACGTGCGACGCCCCATCTGCAGCTACTCCAGCCGAGACGACGGTTCCCTTCTTGTAAGCAAGGATGTCTGCATTGGGGTTGCCGTTGACGTAGTCAACTCCAGAGTGGACGTCCGAGTAGACGCGCCCGTCCTGGAGGATGAGGTTGCGGACCTCGCCGTAGTCAGAAGTTAGCGTCGGGTTGGCCAGCGGCATGACCACCTTGTTCTCCTCAGCGATGCGCGCAGCCTCAGCTGCAGCAGCTGCAGCCTTGGCGGCCTCTTCAGCTGCCCTCTTAGCTGCTTCTTCCTCTGCCTGTACCTCTTTCAGAAAGGTGGCCGTCTCTGGAAGATGGACAGCCCCTGGGTTGGTCACGGTGATCTGTCCGGATGTCAGCGTGATCGCCTCAGTCGCCGAGGCGACGTTGGTGATGTCGTTGGCCCGAGCGGTGTCGGCGAAGGTGATCCCCGCCAGCACTGTGGCCGCAGCTATAAGCTGCCTCATTTTGGACATGACCTAGACCTCCATAGCTGCCGCTATCTCTTCGATGCGAGATAGGTTGGACTCGATGGTCTTCTCCAACTCAGAGATGGTCTTGTCGAGAGCCTCGAGCGACTCCTTTGCCGTCTCAGGTTCGTAGCCAAGAGCGCGGATTTTGCCCTCCGACTCCTCCTGACGAGCCTTAATGTCTTTGAGGCGTGTCTCTGCCTGGATAACCTTGCGGTTGAGCGCGTCGAGGCGCTCCTGGTAGTTTTGTAGCTTGCTGTCTTGCACGGTGTCCTCCCCTATCGTGACTTCGCGGGCTCCGTAGATGACCATTGGGCCCACCCGCAGTGTGTTGCTGTATTTGAGCTCGGAGCGTCGATCCGTAATGGCCTTTTGCAGCTGTGCTGCCTCAGCCTTGGCCTCCGAGATGAACTTATCTGCCGTATCCACACGGTCGCGCGCGTCTGCCAGTTCTGCAATAGTTGCAGTCAGGGCTTGGTGCGCGGCGACCATGGTCTTGAGTTTGCTTAACTCCTCTCCAATCGTAGCGGGTGTCGCGGCAACCAGATTGTTAAGCGTTTTACGCTCGTGTGACAGCGTCTCCTGTCCTGCAAGAAATGCAGTCAGGGCGACGCGTGCCGTCTCCTGAGTCTTAAGCTCTCCCACCTGCTGGCCGAGCGAGCGAACCTCCTCAGCTGAATCAACGACAGGCAGGTGGTTGGAAAGTAGCCTCAATCCTTTGGTATAGACGGGCTCATAATTGGCCAGTTGCTGCCGTTTAGCCTCCTCCGCCTGGAGCTGCTTCATAACCTGGGCTGTCTCATTTAGAGGCTGTCCCCAGTCACGCTGCGCCTCGACCAGAGCTTGCTCCTTGTGACGAGCACTATCAGCTGTCAGAAATGCAGCCAGGGTGTCTCGCTCGCCAACCGCCTTCTCATAGCCAGCCAAGTCTGTCTTGATGACAGTCGCAGACTCAGCCTGCTCCAGGAAGTTGCTCACCCGGTCTGAAGCTATGACAGCACGGGAGTGATCCGTCGTCAGCTGCGTGAGCGTCGCTGAGCGGCGTGTATTCTCGTCCAAGTCATCGCCCAGCTCTGCTAAGCGGTTGATCAGGCGCATCTTGTTCTCCACGGAGGCAAGCGGCTCTAGCTCTGAGGTGATCGTAGCCATGTCTTCGGCAACGACCTTCTTCTGCGTCTCAGACGAGCGGCGCTGGGACTCGAGGGATTTGATGCCGCCCAGGATGTACTGGGTTCCGTAGATAGAGCCGATGACCTTTGCCCGCTGCTGGGAGTTGAGGCCGATGAAGAACCAGGGGTCCTCCTGCTTCTGGAAGTTGATCCCGATCGAGTCCTTCTGGTCAAGCATCAAGTAAGTGAGGCCGAACAAGGCCTGTATCTGTTCCAGTCCCTGGGTGTTAGTCTCGTAGCTGTTGCCGTTTGGCTCCGTCACGATCCAGCCGTTACCAGCAACCTTCCAGCTGCCAGCGCGGGTCTTCTTCTTCTCGACGTAGCGGGTCACCTTGAGCCCATCCGCACGCTCTAGTGTTACCGCTGCGCGGGTGACTCCCGGTGCGCGGCGAATGAAGTCCATGGATGAGCCCTCGTTCTCTAGGCACCAGTAAATGGCGCGGAGTATCGAGCTCTTGCCGTGCGACGACTCACCGATCAAGACGGTTGGTTCAGGTCCGTCGGGCAGATCCACCTCGGTATAAAGATGGGACTCGAAGTTTTCCAGGGTCACCTTGACCACGCTGTAGTCGATGTTGGCATCTAGTGCCACACGCGGCGACGACGCCTCCATAACCTCCTCTGTCTTAGAGACAGCCAACTCCAGGACTTCCTTGTCCACTCCCTCGGTGCTAGCTACCTTGTTGATGATGGCGATGGCGTTGTTGTCCGCTATGCGCTCCACGGAGTCGATGATCTCGCGGACACGCTCCATCTGCTCCTCGTGTTCCCTGTCTTCATCTGCTGAAGACAGGTCGAAGAGGTCCCGTGAGCGAGGTGTGTCCAACACGATGTCCTCGATGAAGACCTGGCAGTCCTCTGAGATGTGGATCAAGGTCACAACGATGTCGCGGTCGAGTTCAGTTGAGGCTGCTGATTGCTGAGCCGGAACTCCAGGGTTACCGAAGATGCGGCCATCACGCTCCACCCAGCCGAAGCCGTTGTGTATGTGTCCAGCGATGGTCACGTCAGCGACTGTCCCAGCAGATACCTTGGAGATCGGCATCCAGTTCATGCCCTCACCAAGCGTCGTGTCGTAGAGGGCCTCGTGGACCATGAAGAGGTCGACGTCGCCGAACTTCTGCTTGAGCTGGAAGTTGCCCGGGTCCTGCAACAAGCGCAGGTCGTAGGACTGACCGCTGATGGCGACGGTGCGCCCGTTCTCCATTGTCAGCAGGTAGGGTTTCTTCCGCCCCACCAGGTTGATGAAGCCCATGTCGTTCAGGGTCTTGAGGCTGGTCCGGTTGTAGTTCTTGATGGCGCCACCGAAGACCTCGTGGTTGCCCACGATGCCGATGATTGGGATCTGCGCCAGTGATCGATCAGCGTACTCTTCCTTGCTGATGAGGCCGTTCTCATAGTCCTCGCGGTTGCAGACGGACTGCTTGAAATTCCAGTTGGCCAGGATCTGCTGCATGAAGGCATCCGAGATGCGTGGTTTGTCCAAGAAGTCGCCAGACTGGATGAAGGCGCGGACCTTGTGCTTGCGCCCCAGTTCCTGGATGAGCTCTGCCTTGCGGAACTCGGTCGCGTGGAAGTCGTCGGTGCGCTTTCCTGGGGCCTTCTCCTGATAGTGGAAGTCGCCGAAGTAGATTAGGTTGATGCCCTTGTCGAGGTAGTTCTCTGGCATGCCGTGTTGTAGCTTGATAGCGGCCACGCTCCTTTCCTTGGGGCCTTAGGCCCTGCTTACTCCCTATTGTATCACACCCAGCGCCCAGTGTCAAGCCCCACTTCTGTAGCTCATACAGATGAGGAGATACGCCCAGCCCCCAACATAGCCACCACCCACCCTATCCTTAATACAGACCAAGTCCAAAACAAGAAGGAGGACGCTATGGACCTATCCACTATCCAGGGCGGCAAGTACCCGCCCATTCTGACCTATTCTGAGATCGAGTCGCTCAACGGCACCAGTATTGCTGATGCGACCGTTGCCAAGCTCGAGACGCTGATCACACCCGGGACTGAAAGTCTTACAGTCCATGGGGTGCCGGCAGACCCCTACAACAACGGCAGCGTAGTCCTTGGCCTCATCGGCTTCGGGTTGCTGACCAAGCAGGACCGCCTCGTCATCACGCTCGATGGCGTTCGGCTGCACTAGAAAAAGGACCCAGGCGGGTCCTTTTTGCTTAGGTGTCGTCACCAGCCTGCTTATTACTCAGCGCATTGCTCAGGCGAGACTTCGTGATGGACTTGTGCTTGGCCGCCTGGAGGCGGTTGTCCAGGGCGTTTAGCTGATCGGCCAACTTGTCCTCTGTCGTGTAGTAGCCATACTCCCGGGCCAAGCAAGTTACCCCTCGCTTGATCAAGTCCAGGACAAGGTTTGCCATGCCACGGCCAGTATCAGATTGGAACCTGCGTAGACCCCCGTCGTCCAGGTCTATCTCAAGGACAGACAGGGTAGTCGATCCGTCATGAGTGACGCTGATGCGGCCGAGGTGCGCCCAACCCTCTTGCTTGAGACCGACTCTGAGCTCACGGCTGTCCAGGTCGACGTAGATGTCTCGATCGATGGAGCTATCGACAACGATGCCGCCCAT
>ERZ1032820.39-NODE-39-length-10364-cov-8.103405_pt1 | contig 10364 bp, 9 predicted proteins | sample MGYA00517093_ERZ1032820 | MGnify/ENA primary metagenome ERZ1032820 (study PRJEB33719, sample SAMN04262577) | wastewater metagenome | biome: sewage system; feature: wastewater treatment plant influent; material: sewage | place: Peru: Lima | collected 2013-01-29 ...
GGGGGGCTTCGGGCTGGATCTCTATGGACTACTTGGAGCACTGGATTCCCAGGGGGCCAAGATCCTGATGTCTGAGTTTGCCCACGACGTCTGGATTGCCTTGCTTAAGAGCGGATTGCTCAGCGAGCAGGTCTCCGTTATGAACTACAAGATCAAGGAGAAGCCTCAGATCGTGACGTCAAGCGTCATCGAGTCCTTCGGGAATAAGAGCATCGTCGCTACCGATAGCTTAGGCCTCTAGGCCTATAACAAGAAAAGCCCTGGGGATCTGATCCCTGGGGCTTCTTTGTTACTCTGCTAGCTCGCTCATGGAGACGAACTTTCCATTCTTGACGACCACCTCAAAGTAGGCTTGTTGCTTACCTAGGCGGTTGAGGTTGTAGACAATCTCGTCCAGCTTGTCGACGTTGGCCTTGGTTGGGGAAGACTCAACGACCTTCTTCTGGGACTCGAGTGCTCGCTCTTGCTCTGCAATAAGTGCAGCCTTGGCGGACTCTGCTTTGTCCTCAGCGGCGCTAATTTGCTGCTGGTTAGACTGGTAGAGCTCCACGTTCTCCTGGTAGAGAATGGCCGCGTACTGAGTGGACACAGCACTTTGGATCTCTGCTAGGCGGGTGGTGAGCTCCGCATTCTTAGAGACACGCTTAACCTTAGACACGTCAGTCCGAGCGTTAGAGAGCTGCTGCAAGTAGTCCTCGTACTGGCTCTTCTTGGTGAACTGCGACACGTCGATCTCATCGAGTGCTCGCTGTGCTGCGGCCTCGAGCGTCTCTTCTTCAGCTTGGCTTAGCCCGTAGACGATGCGGTAAGCGTTGTCGTTCAGGCGAGTTTGGTTCTTGGACTTAGAGTCTGCGCGGGCTGCCTCCTGGTCTGCAGTAAATACAGACGCGGTGAGTTGCTCTGCGGCCTGGGATAAGTCCTCCATAGCTGTGAAGGTGATTGAGTCGCCGTTCTTGATGACGGTGTCTGGCTTAACGAAGTCGCGCGGCTCCTTGCCAGCCAACAAGATGTTGGCCAGGTTGCGGCTGATGGCCTTGGACTGGTTGGACTCGTCGTTGTTGAGGTTGGTGTTAGAGTCTCGACCCACCCATACGGCTGTCGTGTAGTAGGCGTTAACACCCACCCAGTATGAGTCCTTGGAGTAGTCGGTTGTCCCGGACTTACCTGCCTGGAGCTCTTTCGGGTAGTTATCTGCCACGGCCTGCTGGTAGTAGGTCGTCCAGCCGGTTGCAGCTGTCTTCAAGATGTCCAGCATAGCGTAGCTGGCCTCCTGAGAGTAGATCTTGACCTTGCTGCGTGGGTTCTGGTAGACCACCTCACCTGTGACCGTGTTGCGTATCTGCTCCACGTTGGTAGGTGTAACGTAGTTACCCTGGTTGGTGAAGGCAGAGTATGCCCCAGCCATCTCCGTCGTCGTTACCCCGTAAGTGAAGCCGCCGATGGTGATGATGTTGTTCACGTCGTAGGGGTGAAGGCGGGCGAACTGCATCTTGGCCAAGTTGTCAGTCACCACGTTCATGTCTGTCCCCAGCGACGCGCGGATGGTAGTCGTGTTGAGGGACATGTCCACAGCGCGACGCACGGTCATGTTGCTGTTGCTGTAGCTACCCGTAGCGTTACCCACTGTCGGATACTCAGGAACCTGAGCATCAAGGATGGTGCTGTTAGGCGTGAGAGTCCCGGCATCGAAGGCGGGAGTGTAGGCGATGATTGGCTTGGCGGTAGACCCCGGCTGTCTGTATCCATTCCAGGCGCGGTTGACATAGTCGCCCTCGGTGCCTCGTCCGCCGACCACTGCGACGACGTTGTGTGTCGTGTTGTCGACCACGGTGACAGAGGCCTGGAGGTCCAACTTGCCTGTCTCAGGATTGATGTCCTGCCAGCCTGCTAGCTGGTTGTAGACAGACTGCTCGATCTGCTGCTGGATGCCCATATCGATGGTGGTCTGGATCTCGTAGCCGCCGCCCAAGATCTTGTCGATCTGCCGCTGCATGACTTGGCCTCGGAGTGTCTGGTAGGCTTGGTACTCCTCGTCTGTGGCGAACTTGTAGACCATCTCGAAGCCGTCCGCCTTGGCCATTTCCTCGGCAGCTCGGTTGATGGCGAAGGACAGGGCGTAGTTGTCCGTGAACTCGCGCTCGTTGAAGAGCTCACCGAAGTTGAGGACGGTCTCTTCTTTAAGGGCAGCCATGTACTGATCCTCGTTGATGACGCCGTTGCGCTTCATCTTCACCAGGATCTCGGCAACCTTAGCCTTGGACTCCTCTGGGTTGATGCTCGGGTCGTAGAGGGTTGGGTTGTTGGTCAGACTGATGACCACAGCCGCCTCGCGGACGGTGAGGTCCTTCTGGTCCTTGTTGAAGTAAGCCTTTGCTGCGGCGTTTACACCGTATGCGCCATGGCCAAAGTAGACGGAGTTCAAGTAAGACTCCAGGATCTGGTCCTTGGTGAAGCGCTTCTCAAGCTCCTGGGCGATAACCATCTCGGTCACCTTACGCTCTGCGCTGACCTCCGAGTTCTGGAGGATTTTGTTCTTGACCAGCTGCTGGGTAAGCGTAGATCCACCCTGAACAGAGCCACCCTTGAGCTTGTTGACAACGGCACGCAAAGTAGCCCAACCGTCAACCCCATGGTGAGAGTAGAAGCGCTCGTCCTCAACAGCAACGAAGCCGTCCTTGAGGAGGACGTTGATGTCTGCGATGGGCGTGTTGAGGTTGCTGATGGAGTTGAGCTCCTTGAGCACGTTGCCTTGCGCGTCCCGGATGATGGTTGTCCGGTCTGTCTCAAGAGTTTGCTCGTTTATTTGAGCTGAGATCTCGTAACCGTTGGTCACGTACGAGTAAGCCATGGGGCTGTACTTATTCCAGGCGTAGTAGCCGCATGCGCCAATGCCGCCTAGGGTGAGAATAGTCAACCCCAGGACGATGCGTCGACGCCAGGCCCGCTTACGCTTTTTCTTTTTGACCGTCGCTGTGCGACTGGCCGTCTGGCTGCTATTTGGCAAGGAAAGTCACCCCCGTCGTGTTCTGGTTGAGCAGGGTCTTGAGCTCACTGAAGAAGGAGCTTGACACCTGCAGGTCGGCGTAGTCCTCGGTGCTGAGCACCAAGTCCGAGATCTTGACGACCTCGTTGCTGTCTGATGATCCAGGCGCGGACGCATAACCGAGTCCGACGCTTGTTGTTTCGGACATGTCCAGGTCTGTGGTGCTGATAGAGTCCGAGGCCACCTTGGAGTATCCAGTGCTGGTCGTTGTCCGCTTGTAGAGGCTCAACTGCCCGCCGTTAAGCAGGATGAGCACGTTTGTAGATGAGTTGGCGCTCAGGTAGTCGCTGGCGATACCATCGGCTGTGCTTGTTGAAGACGAGGTGGTCGTTGATGCCGTCGTCTGCTCAGTGATGGTGCTCTTGCCGCGGGTGACAGAGTTGTCGTAGGTTACGGCTTCAGCCTCTTTGACCTGTTGGTTTAGCTCGTCCTTGTTGGCCTGAGCCGTTGCCTTGTCTGCCTTCTCGTTAGCCTCTTTGATCTTCTTGAGCTTGGCGTTCAGTTCATCACGTACCTCACGGTAACCGACTAGAGACACGTTTGCCTCGGCTGTGTAGTAGGCAGCCCAATCGCCCTCACTAAGTGCTCCCACCTCTGCAATAACTCCAGAGGCGAAGGTGTGTCGCTCGAGGATGAGGTTGGCTTCCTTAAGTACCTTGGCGCGTAGAGTCACGTTCTTGATGGCGCCAGCGTCTTGGATCAGTTGCTTGACGTCGTCAGGCTTGATCTCTGCATAGGTCTTTGCAGCCTGCACCCTTGCCAATGTCTCCTTGGCACGCGTCTGCACCTGTACCTGATCTAGGATGGACTTAGTCTTGCTCTCAACGTTGGCCCGAAGGCTGTCGCTGTGGATGCGGCTGATGTCCTTGCTGATGTCCTTGAGTTGGTCCGAGGTCACTGACTCGTAGATGGCTCCGGTGTAGCTGTTCTCAATCAAGCCAGAGACGTCCTCTTGTACCTGGGCGTAGATGCGCTGATCCTGCTGTGGGATCCACCACTTGGTGTAGGCCACGGGCGTAGCAACAACGACTGCAATAGCTGCAGCCGTGGAGAGGAGCACCTTCTTGTTGGCACGAGGCTTGGCCTTGTTGCCACGTTTCGTCTTGGGCTGTGTCTCCACAGCCTGGTCTTCTTTTGTCTTAGGCACGGCCAGCCACCTCCTTTTGCAGCTCTAGCAGCCACCAGCCACACATCTTAGAGTCGTCCAGTGAGTTGTGGGACTGGAGCCCCTTGATGAGCTCGGGTGCTAGGCGATGCTTGATGTTCTCCAGCTTGTAGGCGCCACCGCGAGATGGCCAGAAGGGGAAGACCTCCTTGGTCACCGTCAGTGTATCGATGCTGGTGATGTCGGGCATTTCAAGTCCGGCGCGGGTCATCTCAGACTCGAACATGCGGATGTCGAAGCCGATGTTGTGTCCCACCCACGGCAAGTCTCCGATGAAGTCTAGGAAGTCGTTGACCACCTCGTTGAAGTGAGCCTGGCCGTTAACGTCCTCTTGGGTGATACCGGTGATGTCCGTGATCGTGGACGAGATTGGTTTGTCGTTGCTTGGCGAAACGAAGAGGTCGAACTCGCCGACGATTTGGCCTTCCTCAAACTTAACGGCAGAGAGCTGGATGATGCTGTCCTCGCGGCTCAAGCCAGTGGTCTCCACGTCCATGGCTACGAAGTCGCGGACGTCCATGCCATCGGTGTCCAGCTTGTTCCACACCCACTGGTCTGTCTCAGCTACAGATGCGGCGATCTCCTGATAGACAGCTTTGGCCCAGTAGGCGGCGTCTGGAAGAACAGTGTCGCGCTTGAAGCGAGATGCGGGCGTGATGTAGAGCGCCAGCCACTTGGCATAGGCGTGTGCCTGGTCATCCATTGCCTTGAGGGTCGCTAGGGCCTCCTGGACTGTAACAAATTCAGGCAGGGAGAGGCTCGCTACCTGGTTTAGGAGGTCCGTACGGAACATCCCCTGGTCGTTGAACTCCACCGCGTAATCGGCGTGTTTGCTGCTCGTGATGCGCATCTAGTCCTCCTTGGTCGTGTTTTTGGGGCGTGCATGGCCCCGGGCTACGTCTATTTTACCATATCCAGCTCCTGGGGTCAAGCCCGTCGTGCCGCAATTAAGGGGTGTTTAAGCTCCCGAGGCGCCTCTATACTTGCCCTGTAACAAGAACAGGCCCTAGGGGCCTAGTAGAAGGAGGAAGACATGACAGAGAGGCAAGAGGGCGGAGAGCGCCCACATACTCAACTGCCCTCAGCAGTTGACCCAAAAGAGATCGTCCACTACTACGTGGACGGCGGCGTCCGAGATGGTGTAGCCGCATCGGTCTTCGTTAGGAAGGCCTTTAAGCAGCCCGTCAAGGAAGAGGTACGACGTGTCTTCTCCCGCAAGGTGAGCTCAACTGGATCTGAGATCCGAGCGATACGCCTAGCAGTTGAAGATGCCTTGTCCGAAGGGATCGATCCCAGCAAAGTGGTCATCCACACGGACCAGAAAGCATTGGTGCGACCAAACTTCCGACGAGTGACGCCAATGTCACTATTACGCGAGGAGTTGATCGGCCAGGGGTTCAACCTAGCCTATATTCCGTCGACTCACCAGATCGATGAGACGATGGGCTTGAGTCGCGTGCCCAAGAAGGTGCTCAACGCACTCCAGGTCCACAACCTGGTCAAGGACACGCTAGACCGCGGACATAACCGCTACCGCTACCACCTCAACAAGAAGCGGAAGCGCAAGCGCGAGCGACGCGACAAGTAACCCCAACCCCGCGTCGCTGCGGGGTTTTGCCGTCCTGCTATAGTTCGGCATACACTGGAGGCGCCACCTGCGCGCCCGTGAAGGAGGAAGACATGAATGAGAAGACGCAGGTGCGTGCCTTTCGCGACCAGCTCATCGAGAGCTACCGCGGACGACACGTCACCTTTAACAAGACAAGCCGGCAGGTCAACGGACGCCAACGCACCGTCTTCAACGACGGACCGCAGCTGACCTTCGACTCCGGCTACACCCACACCAACCTGTTCAAGATCCTGCTCCAGATGCAGAAACTTGAGCCAACGCGCGCCCAACTGACCAATTACCTGGTTAATTACGGGCTACCCGACGAACCGGGCCTGTACTTGCTAGAGGCAAAGGACAAGCGCATGGTCATCACGACCAAGTCAATCGCCAAGTCCTACGCCAAGGTGCTCTGGGAGATCCTCAACACCGACAAGGGGATGGATCTCTTCATCAAGCGGCTGGTTGCAGCTCCGCAGGTTAGCTTTAAGATCCTGTACACAGGGCCGGCCAACCACCGGCTCGGCGCCAACTATGCGGGCATGTACGACACCATGAACCCGGCTATCGTGCTGGGCGACAAGGGCTACAACTACCGCAAGTTCAACGCGGCCTACCGCAAGGGACTCGTCGCTGGGGGCAACTTCGTCACCCTGACGATCGAGAACCTCCTTGCCCAAGGTTCACGCCCGAGCTTTATCTCCGAGAAGGAGGCCTTGGCCTGGAACAAGGACTTCATCGAGACTGAGGTGATCCCGGACGACAGCTTCTCGTCCGCACTGTTTCAGACCATCGACGCCCACAACCGCGTCGAGTTCGGAGGATTCTAAGAGGCTCCCACGCGGGGGCCTCTTTTAGCGCCCAGCAGGCCTATACTTGGGCTGTATCAAACACAGGGGCAGTGGCCCCGCAAGAAGGAGGACACATCATGGCAGCAAAAAAGGAGCAGGTGCGCTCTAAAACACTCGCCGTACTAGACGCCTTGGGCATCGCCTACAAGGTTAAACACTCCCAGGCTAAGCTCAAGGTCTGGGACTCGCTCAGCATTGAGCTAGCCGGAGACTATGCCGGCTTCTGGACACGTTGGTCGCGTAACGTCAAGGGGCGCAACCACATCGACCTGGTTAACTACATGGTCCAGGAGGGCTTGGTAAGCCAGGAAGATGCCCAGCGCGTACTGGGTCACCCGATCGAGGGGACACTCATCGAGGTCAAGAAGGCAGAGGCCTATGACTTCGACGGCATGGTGACTAACCCTCGCACGGCCAAGATTGAGGCCTGGTTGACCAACGTCCGCCGCATCCACCCGGCACTCATCAAGCGCGTCATCGACCTAGGACTCATCGTCTGCGATGGTCGCGGCAACATCCGCTTCCTATGGAGAGACCCATACGGCAAGGTGATTGGTGCAGACGTACAGGGTATCGAGCGCAACGAAGAGGAATTCGGGAAACGCGGCTACCTCAAGCTGATCCTTCCTGGGTCACATGGCTTCTTCAACTCCAAGTCAGCCGATGTGGCCGACTACAGCGAAGTGGAGAACGTCTATTTGACCGAGGCGCCGATCGACATGATCTCACTCATAGAGCTTGGAGCCGTCAAGGACTCTGCTCGCGAGGACAGCTCATTCGAATTCCCGCGCCTCAAGCCTAAGTCACTCTTCATCTCCCTATCAGGGGCAGTGACTAAACTCGAGACGACCATGAACCGCTTGCTGGTCGAGTACAACCTCGACCCCCACAAGCTCCAGTCTATCGTCGTTGCAACTGACAACGATAAGGCCGGCAACGAGGCCTACGACTGGTTCTCGACTCACGGCTACAAGAATGCCGAGCGACTCATTCCTAACGACAACCAGAACGCACTACTCGATGGAGTGGTTGGAAAGGTTAACGACTGGAACGAGTTACTCCAGCGCTACAAGCGTGAGTTGAGTGGCGAATAAAAGGGACCCCTAGGGGTCCCTTTCGTCTGTCTTTGTTTCAGGCCTTGGCTACTCGCCGCTAGATCCGCTGGTAAATGTGCGTCACGCGCGTCTCGGTGCTTGGTGTAGCTGCTTCCTTGTCCTTGTTGAGGTTGTTGCTGATGGTGATCGAGGCAACGATCACGGACAGGCAGGTGGAGATTAGGGCGATCACCTTCTGGAGCGCGGTGAAGCCTTTCTTTGCGTGATCGACGACGCGCGGCGCGTCTGTCGTTGTTTCAGTCTGGGCTTCGCCTGGCTGCGGCAATCCCTTAATGCGGGCGGATCGGGAGTAGCGTTTCGGTTGTTGTTGGTCTGTCATGGGCGCGCCGTCCTTTCTTGAGTCTTCAATAAGACTAGTCCGTCCGCTAAAATTAGGGCATGAGACTGAATGCCAACACCCTAAAGCTCGTGGCCATCATCGCCATGACCGTCGATCACATCGCTTGGCTGACCTGGCCTGGACTAAATCCAGACCCAGGGGCGATTACACTTCATTTTCTGGGGAGGTTCACAGCGCCCATCATGTGGTTCTTCATCGCCGAAGGCCTCTACTACAGCAGAGATCGCTGGCGCTACTTTGGGCGACTTGCCGCTTTCGCTTTGGTTAGCCACTTCGCCTTTGGCTTTGCCTTCGGGGCAGATCCGGCTGCCATTAACGGCACCAGTGTTATGTTCCCGCTGGCCATGTCGGTGCTGCTCTACCAACTGCTGGATCTGGTCCAGTCGAAGCTGGTGCAGACCCTGCTGATCATCACCTTCTGTCTGCTCTGCTTCCCTGCCGACTTCTCCTGCGTGGCGCTCATGGCCCCCATCTATATCAGTCGCAGGCAGGGGGATAGAGACGCTCAGTTGCGCACCATGACCGTATGGATCCTGATCTATGTGGCCGTGTACGTCTTCCTAGTTGACCTGCGCTACGGACTGGTGCAGCTAGGACTCCTCATGCCTGTCTTTGCACTCCAGTGGTACAACGGTGAGCGCGGCCGACAGACCTGGCTGACCAAGTGGGGATTCTACGTCTACTACCCGGCCCATCTGCTGATCATCGGAGCTCTGCGCCTCATGATCTGGGGCGACATTCCCCTAGTGATCTGACCTTATAGTTGGGGCGTTAACAATGCCGGCCCAGCCGGATCAGAAGGAGGAACACCATGACAGACTACAAGAAGGCCTTTGGCTGGACAGAAGAGGAAGCAGCAGCTGCAGCAAATGCAGTCAAGGAGCCGGAGCAGATCGACGACGCAGTGGCTACGCCATTTCCGATCTCGATCACAAGAGTAGCTGGAGACCGCTACCTCAAGTACTACAGAGCCAAGTTTGCTCTGCCGAGTGGAGGCGTCAAGACTTATGAAATGGCGTCACGCCGCGAAATCTCCGAGGTGAATGACATCGGCGCTGGATCACATGCAGATGCGGTGACCATCTTTGCGGTCAGCGCAGACGGTGAGCGAATACTCGTGACTGATGAGTACCGCTTCCCAGTGAACGACTGGACCATCTCAGTCCCTAGCGGATTGATTGATCCCGGAGAGACTGCGGACCAAGCTGCTGTACGTGAGCTAGCCGAAGAGACAGGCTACTCGGACGTGACAGTCAAGCGCATCCTCCCAGCAACCTACTCGTCTGTAGGAATGACAGACGAGCGGGTGCAGCCCGTCATCGCCGTGATCAATGACAAGATCAACACTGGCACAGACTTGGGCTCAGCGGAGTTCATTCGCTATCGTTGGGTGACTCGCGAAGAGGCCCAAATCACAGCCGAGACCGCACAGAACGTGACGGCTCGTGCCCAGCTAGCCCTGTTGCTCTTCGCAGCCGGCCAGCTAGTTTAAGAGGAGGACCCGCCTGGGTCCTTTTTTCGTGCACAGAAAAAGGCCCCCGGTGAGGGAGCCTCTGGGTCTGTCCCTAAACCAGTCGCGAGCGCCAGATGATATTGAGGTTTTCGCGGCCGACCACTGACTTGACGAACTCGATGGTCTCGTTGTCGAAGGCAAGGGTCAAGGCCTTGATGTCCTTGGTCTGGAAGAGCTCACGCCCGTCGAAGACATAGCTGAGCTTGACCTGCTGTGTGTATGGCAGAGCGTCGGCCATCTTGCTGATGACGGTGCGCAACTGCTCGGCAGCCTTGGTCTTGTCGTTGCTGAGCTTGAGTTGGATGTGGTCGATTTCTGTGGCCAGCTTGACGTGTTCCGCGTCCTTGATAGAGGTCACGATGAACTTGCCACTGTCCTGGGTATAGCCGTTGACCAACACAACCTTGCCCTTGTAGATCAGGCGGCCGAAGTCACTGAACTCCTCTGGGAAGACAGTTGCTTCAAGCGATGCCGTCGAGTCCTCAAGGGTGAAGAATGCCATGGCCTTGTTGGTGCGGGTCATGATGCGGTGGCTGGACTTGATGATGCCGAGGACAGTTAGGTTCCGCTTGGACGGCTCTAGGTCCTCGATGGTGTGGTAGTTGTCATAGGACTCCGTTAGCTGGGCGAAGGCGTCAGCAGGGTGACCAGAGATGTAGAAGCCAGTGTAGTCGTACTCCTTCAGCAGGAGCTCCTTGTCTTTGATAGAATTAGGCGCAGCGGACTTT
>ERZ1032820.43-NODE-43-length-10117-cov-6.917909_pt1 | contig 10117 bp, 7 predicted proteins | sample MGYA00517093_ERZ1032820 | MGnify/ENA primary metagenome ERZ1032820 (study PRJEB33719, sample SAMN04262577) | wastewater metagenome | biome: sewage system; feature: wastewater treatment plant influent; material: sewage | place: Peru: Lima | collected 2013-01-29 ...
TGGCCAGCCCCACCTGCTCCTCTGAAAAGAGGAGGCAGATATCCAGATGAACAGGTTTGGCCAGCTGAGGGTCTAGGAGAAATTGCCAAGAGAGACCAAAGCGGTCTTCAAACCAAACATAGTGAGGATTGAAGGGATAGCCCCCCAGTGGCATGAGGATGCGGCCACCTTCAGAGAGATCCTGAAAGACACGGTCTAATTCGGCCTTATCCCGAAAATGAACCATTAACGAGGCCGATTCGTTTAGTTTGAAGTAAGGACCAGCACTAATAGCCGCCAGAGTCAGATTGGCCAATTGAAACTGAAGCAAGACCGCATTGCCAGAAGGCGTATCGGTCAATTCGTGGGTCCAGTCAATGTGACTATCGGGAATCAAGCTAGTGTAAACTTTGGCAGCCTCCAAGGCCTGAGTATCGAACCACAGATGGGGAATAATGGTTTGCATAGGTGCTCCTTCATATATTGACTTTTTTTCCAGTATAACATATTCGAATGAAAAACAGATTGAGGAGCCCCCATAAACAACAAAAGCAGCAGTCATGTCTGACTGCTGCTTTTGTGGAGATTATGAAAAATATTTAGGATTGAATACAGTATAACCTGAAAATCAGGAATCTGCATCGGTCCTAGGGCTGATTTTTTCTCTTTGACCACACTTCTTCCAGATAAGTGAGGGTCAGGTGGCTGGTATCTGGAACCAGGTCGATACTAGCTCCTAAATCTTCAGCTTTCCCAACTCCGACTGGCAAAGCTCCCGCAGCCTGGATGGCCTGGATACCGGCCTGGGCATCTTCAATACCGATACAAGCCGAGATAGGAACTCCTACTTGTTCAGCAGCTGCTAGAAAAATATCGGGTGCTGGCTTGGAAACGGCTATCTTGGCAGGATCCGCAACGGCATCGAAATAGTCTTCAATATCCATCTGCTTCAGCAAAAATGGTCCATTTTTTGAGGCCGAAGCCAGGGCAATCTTGATACCTTTTTCTCTGAGAGCCCGCAATAATTCCAGGATGCCAGGATAGATATCCCTAGGGCTGACCTTTTGAATCATGTCCACATAGTTGCGGTTTTTCCGATCCGCCAGTTCAGCAAATTCTTCCGAAGATACCGTAAGCTGACCCAGGTCCAGAATCTTTTGTAGAGAATCATCCCGGGATACACCCTTTAACTGTTCATTAAAGGAGCGATTGACACCCTCGATGCCTAGCTCTTCTGCCAGGGCCTTCCAGGCTAGATAATGGTATTCAGCTGTATCGGTGATGACACCATCCAAGTCGAATAAAACGGCTTTAAACATGTCTGTCCTCCTGATTGAGAGTAATAATCTGCACTTGATCTTTGAATTTGACCTTGAAAGTCATTTTCTTAATCTGCTTTGGCAGGTAGTTATGAAACTTCAGCTGTCCATCTTCCAGATGTAAGCCTGCAAAACCATAGACCAAACCCAACCAACTTCCACCCATATTGGCAGCATGGATGCCATGGCTGGCATTGCCCTGACCATCCGCCATATCCATGATGGCACTATCACTAAAGAAGCTGTAAGCCTCTTCGTCACGGCCCAGACGGCTAGCAAGAATGCCATGAATGGCCTTAGACAGGCTGCTATCATGCGTGGTCAGCGGCTCATAGTAATCAAAGTCCCGCTCCATCTGCTCGAGGGAAACTGGATAAAGCATGTGGGCCAAGAGGGTATCGGCCTGTTTGAGGACCTGGTGCTTGTAGATTTTGATAGGGTGATAATGGAGGAGCAGAGGATAATGGTCAGCTGGTGTAGTCTCGAAGTCCCAGACCTCCTTATCCAGTGACAGGTCATCTTGTTTGGTCAGTTTTTTCTCCTTATCATAAGGGAGGTAGATGGCCTGACTGGCCCTTTCCCATTCCTTGGCTTCTGCCGCATGTTCCCCAAAGCGCTGGGCCAAGACGGCTGCATAGGCCAGATTATGCTGGGCCATCTTATTGGTGTAATAATTGTTATTGACGAGAGCTGTGTATTCATCTGGCCCTGTCACCTCGTGGAGCTCAAAGCCTCTTTCGGAGAAAAAGCCAAAACTGAGCCAGAAGCGGGCAGTCTCATAGAGGACCTCCCGGGCTTCTGCGATAAAGTCCAAATCTCCCGTCACCTGTTCGTAGAAGGCAAAAGCATGGGCGATGTCCCCATTAATATGAAACTGGGCTGTTCCTGCTGGATAGTAGGCAGAGGTTTCATGGCCACTGATGCCCCGCCAAGGGAACAAGGCCCCCTCAAAACTCAGTTCCTTAGCCCTTTCTTTTGCCAAGGGAAGTTTGTTGAGGCGATAGGTCAAGAGGCTCTTGGCGATTTCTGGCTGGGTAAAGGTAAAGAAGGGCAGGAGATACATCTCTGTATCCCAGAAATAATGGCCCTCATAACCTTCCCCTGTCAAGCCCTTGGCCCCAAAATTAGTCAAACCATCCCGTCCAGCCGAAGTAAAGAGGTGATAGAGGTTCAGGCGAATCCCTTTTTGAAGGATATCATCCCCTTCAATCTCAATGTCCGAAACAGACCAGAATTCCTCAAAGATGGAGACCTGCTTGGCCTTAAGTTCCGCATAAGAGCTAGTTGAAAAAGAACTCTCTCTGGACAAGCGATAGAGCTGCTCAAAGGAAATTGAATCCCCTTCTGCCACCTTGTGAGTCTGATCATGGCTAGGGAAATCAAAGTAGAGGGTCATTTTGCTATTTTTGGTAGAAAAACGACTTCCCTCAAAGAGCAAATCTGCACTAGCTTCCCGAATCCGGGGGTCAAATTCCTCATCTGCCTTGGCTGCCAAATGCCGGGCTTCTTGGTGCAAGGTCAATTGGCCAGAAAAATTAAGGGCCGTCACTGTCCATTTTTGGGCATAGCAAGTCCTATCAGCATGACTGGCAAAACTTTCCAGCTCCACCCTGACCTGCTTGCCAGAGGCCGTCTGGCAGATAAACTCTTCTAGCAGGAGGCCCTGGTCAAGCTGGAGCTGGCGTTTTTCTGAGACCAAATTTTCTACAAGTTCCCCATCAATAGACATATCCAAGCGGCGAAAATCAAAGAGCTTGACCATGGTTTCGTGCTTCTTGGCATATCCATAGGCATTTTCACCGTAAATGATGTCATGGGATTCAAAAAAGCCATTGACAAAGGAGCCTGGGGTCGACTCCTCCGCTTCCACCGGCAAGCTGGCCCTCACGCCCAGAAAACCATTGGCCTGGGCAAAGAGGGTCTCGATATTACCAGGGGACCGGGTGGATAAATCTTCCAAGGTCACTATAAAATCCTGAGTCTTAGTCATAGGTCCTCCTACTTTTCACCATCCATCCGCACTCCCTGCAAGAAGTAGCGGTTGAAGATAATATACAAGATGATAATGGGTACAATGGTCAAGATGGACGCAGCCATGACCCGGATCCACATCTGCCCACCCTGGTCAGCCTTTTGCAGCATTTGCAAACCAACGGTCAGGGTAAACTTGCTCTGTGTCTTCAAATAGAGCATGGGCGACATGAAATTATTCCAGAAGGCCATGAAGACAAAGACTGCCTGAGTGGCAATAGAAGGCTTGGCCAAAGGCATAACGATGCGGAAAAAGGTCCCTGTGCGGCTGAGGCCATCAATCCGAGCCGCTTCTTCCACATCTCTAGGGAAACTGAGGAAGAATTGCCGCATCATGAAGATATTGCCAATGTTGACCGCCGCAGGCAGAATCAAGGCCCAGTAACTATCCAGGAGCCCCATATTGGTGATGATCAGATAGTTGGGAATTAAAAGCACCTGGGTCGGTACCATCATCATGGCTAAAATACCGTAGTAAATCTTACCTCGACCTGGATAATGCAGTCTCGCCAAGCTGTACCCAGCCATGGTATTGAGAAAGAGGTTGATGGTGGTCCCGATGGTGGAAATGATGAGGGAATTGAGAAACCATTGGATAAACATGGAACCTGATTCAGGACTGAAGAGATAGTCATACTGTTCGGTCGTGAAATGCTCTGAAATCAGGGACAGGCTGCCGCTAGTGATTTCAGACAAGGGCTTAAACGAAGCCGCCAGGGCCCACATGAAGGGATAGAAGGTAATAAAGGCGTAGCCAATCAGGATAGCATACAATAAAATTTTGAGCCCTCGGGTTTTCTTAGCTGTTTTCAATTCCATTCCCTCCATTCAATTTTTCTGCGATGCGGGTCACAATAAAGATGATGATGGCCAACAAGATAGCCAAGACAGCTGCATAGCCCATCTGGTGGTTTTGGCCAAAGGCGTATTGATAGATGAGCAGGGATACTGTCAGCGTGGAATTGACCGGCCCACCCGTACCTCCTGAGAAGATATAGGCCTGGTCAAACATCTGGAAGGTCCCGATAATACCTGAAAGAACCACATAGGTCGTAATGGGCCTCAAGTATGGAATGGTGATAAATCGAAGTTTATCAATGGCATTGGCACCATCCATTTCAGCTGCCTCGTAAAGAGAATGGGGCAAATCAACCAGGGAAGCCAAGTAGATGGTCATAAAGTAAGGAACGGTCGACCAAATGTTCATGGCCATGATGACTCGCAAGGTCCATTCTGTATCATTGATAAAGTTGATAGGACTATCAATGATCTGCAAGGACATCAACATTTGATTGATGGGCCCATTCTGATTAAAGATAAACATGAAAATCAGAGTCAGGGCTGCCGAACTGGTCAGGGTAGGCAAAAAGTAAATCAGGCGGAAAAACTTTTTCCCCTTGACCTCCCGATTGGCCAAGACATAGGCCATAATCAGAGCGATAGCTGTTTGTGCAGGAACCACAATCAAGGCAAAGAAGGCTGTATTTTGCAGGGCCCGAATCAGCTGCTTATCAGTCAGCAAGTTTGAAAAGTTTCTGAAGTCATTCCACTCATAGGTATGTGCAATCAGATTGACATCATGAAATGTCAGGTAAACTGCGAACAAGATGGAAAGTATAAAGAAGACAAAGATGACTAGCAAGGCTGGCGCCAAAAAGCTATAGCCCTGAATCCACTCTTCCATTTGTCTCTTGCTCGCCTGTGGTTTTGAGGTAGTCATATCCTTCTCCAACTATATTTTTAGAAAAGAAAGGGTGATGCCACCACCACCCTTTGAGCAATCTTATTTCTTAATCTTACTATTTGCATCTTCATCAACTTGTTTCAAAGCTGCTTCTAAATCTGCTTGGGCAGCCCCCTTCTTGAAGGCTTCAGAGATAAAGTTGCCATATGAGCTCTGGAGAGTCGCAAGATTGGTACCATTCTGCCAAGCAATCGCATATTCAATGGCATCTTGATGGACTTGAAGAGCTGGGTTTTCAGCTAAATTTTTGGAAGACTCTGCTACATCTGGACGAGTTGCTAGGGTACCAACAGCTTCTGTCCAAGAAGACATTCCTTCTTTTCCACCTACAAATTGAATCCACTTATCTGCTAAGTCTTTGACTTTTGTGTTTTTGTATTGACCCCAACCAACAGTGAATTGCATGGTGACTTTTTCACCCTTGTAGGTCATGTTTGGCAATACTTCAAACTTCAAGTCCTTGTATTGAGTCTTGAAGACTTGATAATTCCAGTTACCAGTCAAGGCAAGGGCAAATTTCCCAGTACCAAAGCCTGCCCCTTCATCACCAGCTCCCACTTGTTGAGGAGTTGCAACTGCACCCGTGTTAAAGAGGTCAATAGCTGTCATTAAGTTTTTGACGATGGTTGGATTAGAGGTATTGACAGTTCCATCTTTTTCAATTGGATTTTGGTCATCTGCTACCATATATGGCCAGTTACGAGCTAGATCAGCATTCAAGTTCATCAAATAAACTTGACCTTTTCCGTATGCTGCATCAATTTTCTCTTGTGCGCCTGGTGCCCATTTGATAAATTCTTCATAAGAAGTCGGTACCTCTGACAAAGCAATTCCGGCTTTTTCAAAAATAGCGGTATTTGCATAGATTGCTAAGGTCGATACATCTTTTGGTGCTGCATAAAGTTTGCCATCTGTTGAGAAGGCTGAAGCCAGGGTCTCATAGTAGTCGTCTGCACTCACCACATCGGAAATATCGTTTAGGACCCCTTCTCCTTGCAAATATGGATAGAAGCTAGAGTCAATGTAGAAGACGTCTGGAGCTGTTCCGCCCGCCAAGTCAGTTGGAAGCTGAGTGGTAATATCGGTGTATACCTTGGACTCTACCTTAACTCCGTTATCTTCCTCAAATTGTTTAATCAGGGTATCCAGAGCTGCATTCTCTGTATCGCTCCCCTTCCAATAACCGATGGTCAAGGTCTCTTTTCCAGAATCAGATGAGCCAGAACCACCCGAGCAAGCTGCCATGCTGACTGTTGCTGCAGCCAAAACACCTGTTGTCAAAAACTTTTTCCAAGTTTTCATATCTTAAAACCTCCTAGTTTTAATAAAAAATTGTTAACGAGTCTTGTAAGCTATGAGTTTCTCCCTTGGAGACAAACTCAATTGTGGGACCATCAGCATCTTTCTGAAGACTAAAGGAATCTTTCGAAACCTTGACGCTGATAGCCTGTCCCTGGTAATCAAAGCCGAAGTCCAAGCTGGTCCAGGCTGCTGGTAAATGGGGTTCAATCCGTAATTGGCCGTTAACCAGACGGACACCACCGTACCCGAAGACAACCATCTGCCAAATACCTCCCAGACTGGCTGCGTGGATACCTGGGTCTGACGATTTCATGTATTCACCCATGTCAATATTGCTGGCTTGCTGGAAAAAATCATAGGACTGGTCCAACTTGCCCAAATCAGCTGATAGAATGGCGTGAGTGGATAAGCTCAAGGAACTGTCATGGGTAGTCTTGGGTTCATAGTAGTCAAAGTTTTTCTCTTTCAACTCCTTATCAAAGAGGCCTTCAAAGAGGAGCAATAAGAGAAGGACATCGGCCTGCTTGGTGATCTGCATATCATTGACCTGTTCCAAATTATAGTCATGAAAGAGCGAATCAACCCCGTCAGCTTCCTTGTATTTGGTCAGATCGAGAATCTTCTTGGATAGATAAGTATCATCCTGAGGAATAATCCCTTCTTCTGTTGGTTGTGGCAGGAATATTTTGGCTGATTTTTCCCTAAGGCTGGCAACCAAAGGCTCCAAATCAAATTTCTCATCCAGTCGGGCATAAATATCTGGCTGGTCCTCTTTGAGTTGAGCAATCAAATCAATGACATAGACCATATTCCAGTGAGCGGTATAGTTGGTAAAACTATTGTTGTTGACATGCTCCTTGTATTCATCTGGACCAATGACATCCTTGATTTCGTAGTAATCTTTTTCTGCGTTGTATTCCAGGCGGCTGGCCCAGAACTTGGCAGTATCAATCAGGATTTCATAACCTTTTTCTCGGGCAAAACTTTGATCTCCCGTCACATCTAGGTATTGCTTGATGCCAAAGGCCTCATCTGAGGTGATATGCTGTTCGATGAAACCAGACCAAATTTTGGTTTCCTGACCGGTGACAATATCGGCTGCTCCCCAGACCGGGGTTACTTCGCCATCTGTCGGCCAGGCAGCCTCCCAAGGATATTGGGCCCCTTCATAACCATTGCTGGCGGCCTTTTTATGGGCTCCATCCAAGCCTAAATAACGATATGTCGCCAAACTCTTGGCGATTTCTGGATGGGTGAAGCTAAAGTAAGGAAGCATGAAGATTTCTGTATCCCAGAAGGTGTGGCCTTTATAGCCCTCCCCTGACATACCCTTGGCCCCAATATTCATCCGCTCATCGTGGGCCGGTGTCATGACATGGAGATGGTACTGAGCAAAACGGATGGCCAACTGGTCTCTGAAATTCTCCGTCTCAATCCGAATGGGATGCTTGTCCCAAATGGTTTGCCACTCTTTGGCCGACTCTGCCAGCAGGGCATCAAAGGACTGCTCTGCCAGAGCCACCATCTCATCCACAGCGACCTTGCGCATGGCCTCTAGGTTATGGTCTGCCAGGTCATTGTCAATGGAGGTATAGATGGAGGATCGTTTTTCAAACTGCGTGCTGCTCTTGCCTTCCAGTTCAAAGGCGTAGTTCATGTAAAAACCGCGACGGGTCGTTTCTGGACGAGATTCGCTCAAGGACAAATCAGCAAAGCGGTGTTCAGAGGTCTGCACGAATTGAATCTGACTTTGAGTGGTCTGGGGCATCATCTGGATAAAACGCCCTTCCATCAAACCCTTTTTCCCATCCGTAAAATGCTGACTGCCCTCGTTGGATAACTGTCCATTGATTCCTGAGCGAACCTTGACCGCTAGTGGCAGGTCTGATAGATTTTCGATGGTTACTTGACTGGCCAAGAAATGCCTGCGTGCCTTAGAAACAAAACGTCTAAATGTCAGTCGGACCGCAACATCATCTATTTCCCAAAGAAAGCTTCGGCTGAGTTCCCCCGTTTTCAAATTGAGGGTCTTGCGGTAATCACTCCAGCGCCCCTGCACAAGCGACAAGGCATGACCATTCAAGGTCAACTCCATGGCCAGCATATCGGGAACATTGGATCCCGTTTGCGACAGGAATCATCTATGAAAATGATCTGGATTATCCTGCGGCAAAGGCGCTTTCTGCTGAGATTGTCAGCGCAAGAAGCTTTGAGCCTGTAGACGATGCCCTTATTGAAAAGGCAAAGGAGCTTATTGATGCATGCGAGGGCGTTATATGTGACAGAACAGAGTTTGGCACGTATGAGCAGTTTAACAGCAGACTTTATGAGTATGCAGTCTCTACAGGAAAAATTATAAAAATTCCTTTTCATGAGGAACAATTGGCACAGCTTTAAGGAAGTTACTGTTCACATTACAGTTTAATATTCATGATAAAGCAACAGACTACCACATAAATTCAGACAGCAGGTATATATATGGCAAAGGTAATTATGGTACAGGGTACAATGTCCAATTCAGGCAAGAGCTTTCTTGTCGCGGGCTTGTGCCGTATTTTCAGACAGGACGGATACAGGGTGGCACCGTTTAAATCACAGAACATGGCGCTCAACTCTTATATAACAGACGAAGGACTTGAGATGGGACGGGCACAGGTGATGCAGGCTGAGGCAGCAGGCATTAAGCCTATGGTGTGCATGAATCCTATTCTTTTAAAGCCCACAAATAATACAGGCTCACAGGTGATTGTAAACGGAAGGGTGCTTAAGAACATGCCGGCGAGAGAGTATTTTGCATACAAGAAAACTCTCATACCGGATATAAAAAAGGCATTTAAAAAGCTTGAGGAGTATGCTGATATCATAGTGATTGAGGGCGCCGGAAGCCCGGCGGAGATAAATCTGAAGGAAAATGATATTGTAAACATGGGGCTTGCGCATATGGTGGATGCACCGGTGCTGCTCGTGGGTGATATCGACAGAGGTGGCGTTTTTGCTCAGCTTCTTGGCACACTTATGCTTTTAACCGATGAGGAAAAGAATCGTGTCTGCGGGCTTATTATCAATAAATTCCGTGGAGACAAGACGATCCTTGACCCGGGGATACAGATGCTTGAGGAGAGAGGCGGGGTGCCTGTCACCGGAGTGGTGCCATATATGGATGTACAGCTTGAGGATGAGGACAGCCTGACAGAGCGCTTTGACAAAAAGACAGATGGGCTTATTGATATAGCGGTCATCAGATATCCGAGAATATCAAATTTCACGGATTTCAATGTTTTTGAGCAGATGTCCGAGGTAACAGTGCGGTATGTGTCAACAGTAAATGAGCTGCGTCATCCGGATATAGTATTTCTGCCGGGAAGCAAGAATACGATGGGGGATCTTTTGTGGATGAGACAAAACGGACTCGAGGCCGCTGTCAAAAAGCTCTCCTGTGAGATACCTGTTTTTGGAATATGCGGAGGCTATCAGATGCTTGGGGCTTCTATAGCCGACCCCGACGGTGTCGAGGAGGGAGGCTTTATGCGTGGCATGGAGCTTCTTCCTATAGATACCGTTTTAAAAGACAGCAAGACACGGCTTCAGACAAGCGGTGAAATAGCACATGTAGATGGTGTATTGAGCAGGCTTTCAGGCTGTCACTTTCTGGGCTATGAGATACATATGGGTAAGAGCGCATATAGCACAGCTTCAGATGAGCAGGGGGCTTGTGCTGACAGGAAAAATGAGTTAAATAATG
>ERZ1032820.45-NODE-45-length-9926-cov-4.337149_pt1 | contig 9926 bp, 7 predicted proteins | sample MGYA00517093_ERZ1032820 | MGnify/ENA primary metagenome ERZ1032820 (study PRJEB33719, sample SAMN04262577) | wastewater metagenome | biome: sewage system; feature: wastewater treatment plant influent; material: sewage | place: Peru: Lima | collected 2013-01-29 ...
TTATCAGCAATATTGATAGCCTTGACAAATCTGCGGTAATTTTGGGTAATGAAAAAGTGGTACGCCCACGCCTGTCGGACGCTGAATTTTTCTTTTTGCAAGACCAAAAACGTCCGCTTGCCGACTTTGCCGAAACCCTAAAAACCCGAGTGTTCCAAGACAAACTTGGTACGATTTGGGAAAAGGGTGAGCGTATCGCCAAATTGTCCGCCAGTATTGCCACGCAAATCGGTGCAAATCCAGATAATGCTAGCCGCGCAGGTATCTTGGCGAAGGCGGATTTGGCGACCACATTGGTGGGCGAGTTCCCCGAATTGCAAGGCATTGCAGGAACTTATTACGCCCACAAATCAGGCGAAAAAGCAGACGTGGCGAACGCCATTAGCGAGCAATACCTGCCCAAATTTAGTGGCGATGAATTACCAAAAACGCCAATCGGCATCGCCCTTGCCTTGTCCGACCGCTTAGATACTTTGGTGGGTATTTTTGGCATCAGCCAAGCTCCAACAGGCTCAAAAGACCCATTTAGCCTAAGACGAGCAAGTATTGGTATTTTGCGTATTTTGATTGAAAATAAATTGCCGTTAAATCTAGCGAGCCTTGTGCGTGAAGCGATTGCTAATTTTGGCGATAAATTAACCAACGCCAATACCTTTGATGATGTCATGGAGTTTGTGGGTTCGCGTTATCGTGCCATGTACACCGAGCAGGGCGTGAACGTGGATACCATTCAAGCCGTGCAAGCCATTAACCCACAAAGCCCGCTTGATTTTGATGAGCGTATCCGTGCCGTGCAGGCGTTTCGTGCGTTGCCACAGGCACAAGTATTGGCAGAAAATAACAAACGTGTTGCCAATATCCTTGCCAAAGCCGACAATGTGGGCGAGAGTGTGCAGGAAAATCTTTTGACCGAAACGGCAGAAAAGGCGTTGTATCAGGCGATTTTGAGTGCCAAAGAGACGGTAAAACCCTTGCAGGATAAGGCGGATTATCAAGGGGTATTGACCGCCTTGACCGCCTTGGCAAGCCCATTGACCGAGTTTTTTGACAATGTCATGGTAAACGCCGATGATGAAAACCTAAAAAACAACCGCCTAGCCTTACTTGGGCAGGTGCGTACACTGTTTTTGAGCGTGGCGGATATTGGGGTGCTTCAAAGCTAATTCTGCATGTCACACCAAAAAAAGCCTTGCGAGACGCAAGGCTTTTTATATGGGTTAATAAAATCCGCCAGCAGACAGATTATTATTAATCATGCCAATTTTTTAATAGCAAAACCAAGCTCTGCCATTGTAGATTCTTGCTCTAGTGGCGCAAGGCTTGCTTTGGTGCATGGCTTATCTTTTAGGTAGGTTCGTGCGACACGTTTTAGATCATCGATACTTACCGCTAGGATCTTAGCACGCAGCGCCTGCTGATATGCCTTATCACGCCCGTGCAGCTCACCAAAGCATGACTTGACCGCCTCTCCTGCTGGAGATCCAGGCTTGTCCATGCCTGCGATGATGCCCAAAATCGCCTCTTCAAGCTTCTCATCGTCATGCTCGTTATTAAGCAGCCAATCAATGCTTGCCTTGAAGTGATCAAAAGTCGCAACACAGTTCGGATCGCGATAGCTGTAGAATTTAAATGCCGCTGCATTCGCATCAAAGCTCGCACCGCCGCCATACGCACCGCCTTTCTCGCGGATGGCAGCATGCAGATAGCCATTACGCAAGAATGGCGCAAGTACCATCAGCGCAGGTGCATCATCGTCATCCGATGTGGTCGCAGCATAGACCGCAGCGTTATGATAGACATTGGTTGAGATGAGCCAAGCGATGTCATCTTGGGCATTATCCTCAATGATCTCTGTCAAAGCATCAAAAGGCAGTGACGATGTCGATTGCTCACCAGATGCCTTACGATTCTTCAAGGTGCTGGCGATCTTATCACTGATCGCGGCTGCAGAGTCAGACTCACAGACCAAGATCACATCCTTAGACAGGCTGGTGATGGCTTCATGCAAGGCTGCCAATCGCGCACATAAGATTTCCCATTTATCTTCATTCGTATCTGCCAAGAACGCCTTTAACGCACTTAATGCAGGCAGCCCTGAAAAGGCATATTCAATCTTAGCAAGGCGGCTCATGTTGCGACTGGCTGTCTGCATGGCATAAGCGTGACCTGCACCTGTCAGACGTGATTGCCAGCTGGTTTGTTTTTGCTGCAAGAGCTCGCGAATGCGATCTGTCTCGGTGAATATCGTCTCGTCCAATACCGCACTCACCAGATTCACAGCGTCAAGTTTACGGTTAAGCGCACGAGTCGCTACCACAAAATAGCTGCTTATTTTGTCTTTATCCGCCACATCAGTTCGCTGACTGATGCGCGCCGTCACCCCCGATGAGCACGCTGCCTGCACCGCTTGGAATTCACGCGCGTCATGCTGATGCGTCCCCACTTCTGACAGCAGCGTCAAATAAATTGGCAATAATGGGTTATTCAAAATATCATCGGCAGCATCAGCCAAATCAGCGACCACCTGATAATAATACAGCCCATTCGTGCCTGCATGATATTCATACAACGTGCGCGTATCGCCATCGATGTTGATGGGTTTTTTGATGGCGTGCGTAAAGGCGACATCGCTTGGAACGTCTGACAGCCCCACCTTTGGCAACAAGTTCACATCATCAATCATCGCTTGGCGCACTTGAAGTTCAGCGGTTTTTTGTTGAATGGTGGAACGTGCCTCGTCGCTAAGTGTCTCATTGAGCTGATCAAGTGTCGCCTGCTCATCGTCGATGAGTCTTTGAGCTTTATCTTTGTCAGGTGAGGCAGTTAGGCGCACACGATGCGGGTTATCGATCAGGTGTTTTTTGATGAGTGATGGCACGAATTTAGGGTCCTTCGCCTGCTGTCTTAGCCAAGTCAGATGCTCATCAATCTGCCACACATCCAGCGGATCACCGCCATGCACCACCGTGCTAAACGCCTCAAGCATCAGAGTCAGACCATAAGGCATGCTGTCGCCACCGATGTGTCTTTGATCAAGCTCGATCTGATGCAGCACCGTCTCGATGGTCTCATCATCAACGCCTTCTGCAGCGACTTTTGAGAGCAGATCTAAGATGCCTTGCTCCACATCATCAGCATATTCGACGTCCGAACCACGCACGCCCGCATAGAACACCATCTCATAATGACTGTCATCCAAGCCAAGCAGCGGACTTGGTGCCACAGCCTGCGGATAACTCTCAAGATAAGCACGCAGCGGAGAGCCTGAGTGCTCCACCAAAACCCCCTCCATCAGGCGCAATGACAGTCTTTCACGCGGATCGCTGATGGTTGGCAGCAGCCATGATAGCACATGATGGGTCATCTGTTTGCCATTATCATCAGCGGTATAAGTATCGAAGGCTTGTACAGGCTGGGTCAGGCGAGTCTCTAGAGCTGAGGTAAATTTCTTGCCCATCTTAGGACGGCTAATGTCATCAAAGCGTGCCAAGACATCATTCTGCAGCTTATCTTGGATGTCTTTGGCAGGAATGTCGCCAAAGCTCATCACGATGGCATTCGATGGATGATAATGCGCCTGATGGAATTTCACCAGATCGTCGTGGGTCAGATTAACAATGTGCTTAGGATCGCCGCCAGAATTATAATGATAGGTCGTCGCCGGGAACAGATGGTGCGTCAGCGCATAATAAAGCTGATCGATCTCACCGCTCATCGCGCCCTTCATCTCATTAAAGACAATGCCGTGATATTGTGGCTTACCCGCTTCATCCAGCTCAATACGGATGCCCTCCTGGGCAAAATCCAGCTCATGAATATTGGGGAAAAAACACGCATCCGTGTACACAGACAGCAGATTAAAAAAATCATTCTTGTTCTGGGTGGCGAACGGATAAACCGTCCAATCCGCTGCTGTCATGGCATTCATGAACGTCTGTAAGGAACGCTTAATCATGCTAAAAAACGGATCACGCACAGGGTATTTTTCAGAGCCGCACAGCACCACATGCTCTAGGATATGCGCCTCGCCGCGCGACGTCATCGGCTGGGTGGCAAAGCCAATCATCAGTGCGTTCTCATCATTATCACATGCCAGATGATAATGCATGAGCCCCGTTTCTTTGTGTCGATAATATGCCACGTCGATGTTTAGTGCGTCGATTTTCGTTGTTGATATGAGCTCAAAAGCAGGATTGCTGGCGGTCATGAGTATCCTTAATAATTGTTCGTATAGATGAATAAAGTCATCAAAAATCGCTAGTTTAGCATAATTAATTCAAGGTGTTGAGATTTAAATCACACAAATCATCACACCTCATTTAATGCCGTCAAAATAAAAAATCGCAAGTAGTTTGCTTGCGATTTTTTATTTATCGAAGATTTAAGCTAAGTATTAATCTTCAACTTCACTTTTTAGGATTTCGCCAGTTTTGGCATCAACAGACACGTCATATTCAACGCCGCGATCCGCCAATACTTCTACATCAAAATGCGCGCCAAGACGATTGTCATGACCAAAGTCAACTTTCTTCACGCTCACACCTTTAACATGTGCCTGTGCGATCTCGCCTGCTTTGGCTTGGCTGATGTATTGGTCTTTGTTTTGTTCATAGATGCGCGCGTCATCGTCTGCCATGGCAGGCGCAGCGAACAGTGCTGCTGTAGTAGATAGCGCTAGCGCAGATAAAATACGTTTCATAACTTTCTCCTATTAGATCATGATTCTATTATAACTTAAAATTGGCAAATCAGTTGGTTTGATAAATCGAGGTTTTGTATTAAAAATATCAATCAAAAGGATATTTGATGATTCACAATATAATTTACCACATGAGCTTGTTTAATTTTTAAGCATATCTTAAATTTAACAAAATTAACTGACTTTGGGAAATAGGATTTGTTTAAGTTCTGTATCACTTTTATGCTGCAAATGATCGCGGCGCATGGCATAAAAAGCCACCCCCAAAACTACCCAAACTGCAAGGGCGTAACGCGATGGCGTGCTAAGTGCGCCCACTGAACCCGGCAGCAATAAAAGCAACAAAAAACCCACCGAAATTAGCATACCCAACAATCCAAATACCTGCTGGATTTGGCTTGGTGATTGGGCATGAATGCCGAACACCGACCCATCACGGCCCAATTTATAAGCGCAAGCACAGGTATAAAAAAACGTAATCGCAATGCCAACGCTCGTCATGTCCACAATCCACAACAGTGCCGCGCGCCCAAACCAAGGACTGATCAAGCACAATACCATGATGGCATAGAATGCTGTCGATGGCGTACCATGCTTAGGATTTAGCCTGCCAAATACCGGTGGTAACATCTGGCTATGGCTTAGCGTCAGTACGACACGGCTCGCCGCCACATAAAAGCCGTTCAAGCCCGTCAATACGCCCATGCTCACCGCCACCACCATGAGCGCAAGTCCAGACTTGCCCATCACCAATGAGATCGCTGCACCCGTCTCCCATGAGCTGCTGCCAAATGCCGCCATGTTATCCCCAAAGGCAAATGCCGCTGCCGTAATGACCGCAATGTACAAAAAGCTTGCGCTGATGATGCTTGCGATGAGCAGCTTCATGATCTTACTGGCGGAGAATCGAAACTCGCCTGCCAACTGTGGAATTCCATCAAACCCCACATACGCCCAAGGCGCAAACGCTACAATCGCACCCACCGCCGACCAAAATCCAACCTGTGCCGGTGGAGATAATGGCAATGATGAGCCTTGTGAGACAAAATGAGTACCCGTTCCGACCAACACCGTCGCCACCGCAATTAGCATGAGCATCACCGCCAAAAACTGCACGCGACCTGAAATGGCGGTATTCTTAGCATTCAAATAAGCAAAACCAATCAAAAACAACGACGATACCGCCACTTCAGGCGCATAAATCGTCCAGCCTGATATCTCATACAAAGCACCCTGCATCATGACCTCAGGGATGATTAGGCGAAGCACCAACGTGACTGCCGAGGCGTTCAGCGAGATGATGCCTGCATAACCCAACATCAGCGCCCACCCAGCGATGAACCCATGCGTCCGCCCAAACGTCGCCAGCGCGAAGGCAATCCCACCGCCCGTCACCGGCAAAGACTTGGTGGCATAGCCATAATTCACCGCGATAACGCCAATCAATAGCGTACCGATAATAAAACCCGTCACCACAGCCAACAGCCCCGATGAGGACAGCCACTCATAGGGCAGCACAAATGCACCCCAACCCACCGCTGAGCCCACCGCCATGGCATAGACCCAGCTGGCTTTAAATCCCTGTTTTGACTGACTAGATTCGCTCATTACCTGTCCTTAATAGATGGATTGCTGATCATGATGGTTGACATGTGCATACTGATCGACCCTCAAAGTTCATCACGCGGCATTGCTTGCGTAATAAGGCGCATCGCCATTTACCGTCGCTCGATGCATGATGCGATGTGCATCGCCATAATCGAACATCGCCTTATGCTGTGTGCAGCGATTGTCCCAAATTGCCACATCGCCCTCACGCCACTGCCAGCGCAGGTAAAACTCTTCTTTGACAGCATGTTCTGTCAAAAAATCAAGCAGCGCCCTACTTTCATCCTCAGACAATCCCTCAATATGCGAGGTAAATCCTTCACTAACGAACAAAATCGGCTTACCCGTATCGGGATGCGTGCGCACCACAGGATGCGGCACAGTTGGGTTTTTACGGTAGATTTCTTCTAGGCGCGCCTTTTCTTCATCGCTCACCCCACCGAAGCGCTCTTCTGGGAATGACAGGCGAATGTCATGTATGGCGGTCAAGCCTTGAATTTTTTGCTTGATGTCATCATCGAGCGCCTCGAAAGCTGCCGTACCACTTGCCCATAGAGTATCACCTCCTGACGGCGGGATTTTGACTGCGCGCAGTACACAGCCCAAGGGTGGCGTCTTACTAAAAGTCACATCGGTATGCCAAAGCTCGTTATCACGCAGGTCGGTTGCATGACTGTCTAGCACGATGACCTCAGGGATGTTCGGCACGGTCGGAAAGACAGGATGAATGTGCAAGCTGCCAAATGATCTGGCGAGCTTTACCTGAGCCTCAGTCTGCAAATCCTGATCGCGAAAGAAAATCACCTGATGATCAAGCAGCGCCTGCTTAATCTTGGCCAATGTCTCTTCTGTTAGATTGTTTAGATCCACACCGCCAATGACGGCGCCGATGGTTGGTTTGATCGGAGTGATGGTTAAATTTGTCATGGCAATTTCCAATAAAATGGGTTGATTATCAACAAAAGTCACAGTGCCATTATGTTAATAATAAGCCTGCCAAATTTAAAACAACAAAACCGAATTAAGTAAGTAGCGATCAGCATAACGACCATTCAAAGGCAGCATAATCATTTAAAAATGCTCATTGAACGCACAAAATCACACACAAACACCACGCCAATTCCGCCAAAATTTGTCAAAAATTTAGCTGACGATGGGTGGGAATTTTGTTATACTAAATCAAAAGGGCATATCGCCCATCACAAGGAGAATGCGATGTATCAACACGTTTTATTGGTTACCGATCTACGAGATGACACGGATTTGGTCGCGGCGAAAGCAAAATGGATTTTGGATGCGTCACCTGCTGCTCAGCTGTCGGTACTGCACATTGTTGAAGAGACCATGTTGGGTTTTGGCTATGAGCTGATTCCTGCCTCCGCCCTACATGAACAGATTGACAATGAACGCTGCCAAGAAGCGCGCACCCGACTGGCAGAAGTCTTGGCGCGCAACAGCTTGCAAGCGCACAACGTCAAAATCAAAACCGCCATCTCAGGGCGTAAAGGCATCGTTGACTATTGCCAAAACAACGCCATCGACCTCGTGGTCATCGGCCGTCATAAGCGCACAGGTCTATCAGCATGGCTGGCAGGCGCGACCGCAGACAGCATCCTGCCTGATGTGGATGCCGACTTACTTGTGGTACAATTAGCCGTCGAATGATTTAGTTTAGAATGCAGCCAAGATTATCTTGGCTGTGTTTTTATGTTTATTGTTTTATATTTTAAATTGATAGGATTTTTATGTTTGATATCATCGCCATTGGTAACGCCCTGGTGGACACCGAATTTAAGGTGAGCGACGACGCATTGACCGCCACAGGCCTGACTCGTGGCAACATGACGCTGGCCGAAGAAGAAGGTCAGCGCGCGTTATTTGACACCCTAAAAGACCAAGGCGTAAACCCTGCCAAGCAAGCTGGCGGTGGTTCAGCAGCCAACAGCATGGTGGCTTTTGCTTCTTTGGGTGGTCGTGCGTTCTACAACTGTCGTGTGGGCGGCGATGACATGGGCGATTTTTATTTATCAGACCTAGAAGAATCAGGTGTTACGACCGACGCAGATGTCGCCATCGACCCAGATGGCACGACAGGCTCGTGTGCTGTTCTTGTCACCCCTGATGGCGAGCGCACCATGCAGACCCATCTAGGCACGAGCAGCCTAATTAATGGCAACAACATCAATTTTCATACTCTGGCAGGTGCAAAATGGCTCTACCTAGAAGGTTATCTTGCCATGTCACCCACCATCGCCCAAGGCATCAGCACTTTGCACGCCAAGGCAAAAGAAGAAGGCGTTAAAGTCGCGGTAAGCTTCGCCGACCCTGCGGTGGTAAAATTCGCCAAAGAAGGTCTAGATGCCATGCTGTCAGGCGGTGTGGATGCGATATTCTGCAACCTCGAAGAAGCCATGCTCTATACTGGCACAGATAGCCATGAATCAGCAGTGCGCGCACTTGGTGAATTTGCGACCTTGGTCGTGGTTACCAACAGCGACAAACCTGCACTCATCAAACAAGGCGACGAAATCATCAGCGTACCTTCAGCCGTCATCGATAACGCGCTGGACACGAACGGCGCAGGCGACAACTACGCTGGCGCATTCCTATACGCACACACTCAAGGTCATACCCTGTCTGAATGCGGCGCACTGGCAGCGGCTGTGGCAGGTCGTATCGTGACTCAGTTCGGTCCACGCCTAAGTGCATCAGACTACCAAGCCATTAAGGCGGATATCTTAGGCTGATGCACGAACACAAAAAAGACCTGATATTATTCAGGTCTTTTTTGTACATCCCATGCGATTATTTATAATATGCGTTTTGAGTTTGAGAATGGTCGGTCTCATCAACCACGTGCATGAGCTCTGGGATTTGTTGCTTTAACTGCACTTCAACGCCTTGACGCAGCGTAACATCAACTGCACTACAACCTTGGCAGCCGCCGCCGAATTTTAGTACCGCGGTCAGTCCCGCCTCATCTTCGATCAAATCTACAAGCTCGACCATACCGCCATGGCTGGCAAGATTTGGATTGATCTCAGATTGTAGGACATAATTGATGCGCTCTTCAACGCTGGCATCTGCACCCACTTGAGGCACCTTTGAATTAGGCGCGCGGAAAGTCAGCTGACCACCGAAGCGATCTTTATTATAATCAATCACTGCATCATGCAGATAAGGAATGCTCGGCGCATCGATGTGTGCGGTAAACGCTTCAAAAGGAATCTGCAAATCTGCCTCATCGATCTCATCAGGCTGGCAGTAGCTCATGCAGCATTCGGCGCGCGGCGTACCTGGGTATTCCACAAAGATACGCACGCCAATACCTTCTACCTCTTGCTTGGCTAATAAGTCAGCAAGGTAGGCTTGGGCGTTGGGTGTGATGTTGATGTTGCTGGTCTATGGGGCGTTGTCTGTGTCACTCATGGCTGGCTCTTTTTGATTAAGTTATTGTAAAATATTAGAAAGTCATAAATCTTGACTAAATTAGTCGGTTTATTTGCTCTTTATATGGTAACATAGCACCATTTTATCAAGCCGATTAACAAAACTTTTTTAATTTTTTAAGGATAATTATGACGTACGAATTTGATTATTTGGTATTTATTGTGCGTTT
>ERZ1032820.50-NODE-50-length-9714-cov-6.304379_pt1 | contig 9714 bp, 10 predicted proteins | sample MGYA00517093_ERZ1032820 | MGnify/ENA primary metagenome ERZ1032820 (study PRJEB33719, sample SAMN04262577) | wastewater metagenome | biome: sewage system; feature: wastewater treatment plant influent; material: sewage | place: Peru: Lima | collected 2013-01-29 ...
TTGATTCGCATGCGTACGGTTACGGCCTGCGGCCTAACCGTACCTACGGGTTTGGTGAGTGCACGGCCATTGCGTAGGTACGATTGGCGCAGCGTAATCGTACGCATGAGTACGAACGCGCTTCGGACTTGTCGGAATAGGGCACATTCTGCTTGATTCGCATGCGTACGGTTACGGCCTGCGGCCTAACCGTACCTACGGGTTTGGCGGGGGTGATTGAAAAAGGCCGTCTGAAAACGTTTCAGACGGCCTTTGATTCAGCTGCGGCTCAATTGCGTTTAGGGTCGTTGGGGCGCAATTGCACCGCCAGTTTGTCGAGTATGCCGTTTACAAATTTGTGGCCGTCGGTGCCGCCGAAGGTTTTGGTCACTTCAATGGCTTCGTTGATGATCACCGGATAAGGGGTTTCGGGCATAGCGGCCAATTCGTGGCAGGCCATCAGCAGCACGGCGCGCTCGATGGGGCTCAAATCGTTTTCATCGCGGTCGAGCAGCGGGCGGATTTGTTGCATGTAATCGCGCTGGTTGGCGTGGGCGCCAAAGAAAATGGCGGTAAACAAAGGCTCGTCGGCTTTGGCAAAATCGCTGCTTTCGCGGATGTTTTGCGTCACTTCGGCGGCGCTGCTTTGGTTGAGCGCGGCTTGGTAAAGTGCCTGCACGGCAAATTCGCGGGCGCGGCGGCGGGCGGTTTTCATAAGGGCTTCCTTGCAATAGCGTTCAGACGGCCTGTTGGCAAAATGCTTGCGCCAACAGGCCGTCTGAACAAAAAATTAATCGTCGGCACCGATTAAGGTGTTGATCAGGTTGGCGCATTCCACCGCCACCACGGCGGCATCGCGGGCTTTTTCTTCGATGCGCACATGCGCTTGCTCATCGTTTTCGGTGGTGAGCACGGCGTTGGCAATCGGGATGTTGAAATCCAGCCCCACGCGGGTGATGGCGGCGCCCGATTCGTTGGCCACCAGCTCGAAATGATAAGTTTCGCCGCGAATCACGGCGCCGATGGCCACCAAGGCATCGTAGCGGCCCGAGGCGGCCATGTTTTGCAGCACCAGCGCCACTTCCAGCGCGCCGGGCACGGTGGCGATGGTGATGTGTTTGGTTTTCACGCCCATTTCTTGCAGCTTGTCGGTGCACACTTGCAGCATGGCGCTGCCGATTTCGTTGCTGAAACGTGCTTGCACAATGCCGATGCGCAGGCCTTTGCCGTTGAGGTTGGGGAGCAGGGTTTTCATGGCATTCTCTCTATTTTAATTAAGGTGGGTTTTGGGCTATTCAAGCCGGCGGCCGTGCATAATGATGGCGGCGGGAAAATCAGTCTTTCGGCTGCCAGTCGGCCACGGCTTGAAATTCGCCTTGTTCGTTTGATTCCCAAGCGCTGCCTTCGGGTTGATTGATGAATTCGTTTACCGCCGGGTTGCTTTGGGTGATGTCGCTGATGCTGTAAACGGTGAAATTATCGGGGTTGTCGCAATATTCGTCGGTTTCGTCGCCGCTGAAAAAGCGCCAGCCGCTGTCGTTTTCAAACACCGGCGCTTCGCGATACATAAAGCCCACCGGCGCGCCTTCTTCGCTCACGGCTTTGGTGGCGATGCAGCGGCCCAGCGCGGTGGAAAGGGCGGAGGCAAATTTATTCATAATGTTTTTTCAGACGGCCTGATGATTGTAAAAGTGGATTTTACACGATTCGGCGGCGTTTCGCACGGTTGGGATGGGGTGCGGCGGGTGCATGACATGCGCTGTTGATCACAGAGGCCGTCTGATACCAATTCAAAAAAAGTAAGCTAACAAGGCGGCGAGCCGAAGACAGTACACCTAGTACGGCTAGGCGAGCCAACGAAGTTAGGTTATTTTTTTTGGATTGGTATGAAAAGTTTCAGACGGCCTCTGTGTGAGGGATGCTGTTGATTCTAAATGTAGGGCTGTTTAAGCATGTTTGCTTTTGAGCGAGCCCAGATAAATGGCAAACAGCGTGAGCGCGGCGCCGCCCCATTGCAGGCCGTTGATGGGCTTGTGCAGCCAGAAATAATCAATCAAAAGCGCGGCCACCGGCTCGCTCAAGAGCAAAAGGCCGGTGAGGGTGAGCGGCAACAGCGGCACAGCATAGGCAATCATGCCCCAGGCCAGGCATTGCATCACGGCGCCGTAAATCAGAATCAGGCCGACATCGTGCCAATTGGTGGGATAAAGATTGCTGCTGTTGAAAAGCAGCGAGGGCAGCACCAGCGCGGCCATGCCGCCCAGGCTCACCAACAGCATCATCGGAAACAGCGGCGTTTTTTCGATTTTATGGGTTTCGCGGATGAAAATCATCGAGAGCGCCAGCATCGCGCCCGAGGTGATGCCGCTCACAAAGCCCCACACGGCCGCGCTGTTGTGGCTAAGCTCGGGGCTGCCGATGAGCGCCACACCGCTGATGGCGATCACGAGGCTCAATAATTGCAACGGCGTTTGGCGCTCGCCGAAAAAGAAAAAGCCGATGGCAGAGAGAAAAAAGATTTGCAGGCTGTTGAGCAGGGTGGAAATGCCCGGACCCACGGCATAAATGCTTTCGTGCCACAGCGCCAAATCAAAGCCGAGAAACACGCCGGAAATCAGCGCCATTTTGACGGCTTTTTTGTTTTTGGGCAGGCGCTGGCCGAAAAAACGCGCCAGCAGCCAGAAAATTATTCCGGCCACGGCCAAACGCCAAAAAGCGATGGCATAAGCGCCCACGGGCACGAATTTCACAATCAGGCTGCCCAGCCCGAATACTACGCAGCCCACCACCAGGCTGGCGGCGGCGTTGCGGTGGGAGGGCGCGGCGGTGGGTAACATATAATCGGCTCGTTCAAGGTTTTCAGACGGCCTGTATCATAACAGGCCGTCTGAAATAATGAAAATGAAAACAAGTTGTGGGTGGGATGTTTATGTCCGGCATTTGGCCGATAGGCTGAAGCTTGGCGGGCATCGCGGGAAAGCTTGCTCTTCGAGCAAGTGTCGGATTCGAGAATCCGACCTACGCCATGCTCATTCAAACCAAGGCCGTCTGAAAGCAAAGTTTCAGACGGCCTTGTGTCGACAATCAAAAAAAGCTTAATCGAAATTCAACACCGCCGAGGTATACACCTCTTGCACATCGTCGAGATCTTCCAGCGCATCGATCAGCTTTTGCATTTTTTCCGCTTCTTCGCCGCTCAATTCGGTTTCGTTTTGCGCGCGCATGGTCACATCGCCGTCTTCCGATTTGAAGCCGGCCGTTTCGAGCGCGGCTTTCACTTCGGCCCAGTTGCCCGGTGTGGTGATCACTTCAAACGAGCCGTCGTCGTGGGCGGCCACATCTTCGGCACCGGCTTCGAGCGCGGCTTCCATCAGCGTGTCTTCATCGAGGCCGGGGGCAAACAATAAATAGCCTTGGTGCACGAAATTAAACGCCACGCAGCCATCGGTGCCGAGGTTGCCGCCGTTTTTGGTGAAGGCATGGCGCACATCGGCCACGGTGCGGGTTTTGTTGTCGGTGAGGCAGTCGACCATCAGCGCAGCGCCGCCGATGCCGTAGCCCTCGTAGCGCAATTCGATGTAGTCGGCGCCCTCGAGGTTGCCGGTGCCTTTGTCGATGGCGCGCTGCACGTTGTCTTTGGGCATATTGGCATCCCAGGCTTTGTCCATCGCCAGGCGCAGGCGCGGGTTGGATGTGGGGTCGCCGCCGCCCATGCGGGCAGCCACGGTGATTTCTTTGATCAAACGGGTGAAGATTTTGCCGCGTTTGGCATCTTGTCGGGCTTTTTTATGCTGGATATTCGCCCACTTGCTATGGCCGGCCATGTGTATTCCTTGCTGTATCCGCGTGGCGGAATGAGGGTTTGAAACGGGCGTATTTTAGCATAAAAAACGGTGCGGTATTTTGGTAGTAAAGTTTCATGATTAAGCCTTTTTGGCTGTGGCCGTCTGAAAGCCTGTTGGCCGGATTTGATGCAGCGCAAAACGATATTTTGATTTTTTCATGTAAAATCACGGCTGTTTGGTGATTGTTGGCGGCATTTTATTGGCAAGCCAGTGAAAATCAATTTGAAATATTGTTTCATAAAGCATGCGGGAGCGAGGGATGACAGAAGAACTACTCAATAGCTGGGTGAGCGCGGTAAACCATATTTTGTGGGATTATCTGCTGATTTACGGCTTGATCGGCATCGGGCTGTTTTTCACGCTTTATCTGGGCGTGCCGCAGATTACGCGCTTTGGCGAGGGCATGAAGCAGGTATTTGGTGGGCTGTTTCAAAAACGCGAAGGCGGTAAAGACCAAAAATCGCTGTCGTCGTTTCAGGCGCTGGCGGTGGCGATTTCGGCGCAAATCGGCACCGGCAACGTGGCCGGCGTGGCCACGGCCATCACCGCGGGCGGCCCGGGCGCGATTTTCTGGATGTGGCTCTCGGCGATTTTGGGCATGTCGACCATTTTTTCCGAAGCGGTGTTGGCGCAGAAATACCGCGTGGTGAGCCACGGCAAATACATCGGCGGCCCCGCTTTTTACATCACCCACGGCCTCACGCCCAAGCTCGGCTACCGGCCGGCGCGGCTCTTGGCAGGCGTGTTTTCGGTGGCGCTGATTTTGGCGCTGGGCTTTATCGGCAATGCCACTCAATCCAATTCCATCACTTCGGCGGTGACGGTGGCGTTTGACTTGCCGCCTTTGGCGGTGGGGCTGGTGATTGCGGCGCTGGCGGCGGCGATTATTGTGGGCGGCATCGAGCGCATTGCCAAATTTGCCCAATTTGTGGTGCCGTTTATGGCGCTGGTTTACATGATTTGCGCGCTGGTGATTTTGGTGCAGTTTTCCGCGCACATCGTGCCGGTGGTGCACCGGATTGTGGTGGCGGCTTTCGACCCGGCGGCGCTGGGCGGCGGCCTGGCCGGCATTTCGGTGCGCGAAGCCATCCGCTTCGGCGTGGCGCGCGGGCTCTTTTCCAATGAAGCGGGCATGGGCTCCACCCCGCATGCGCACGCCACCGCGCAAGTGGCGCACCCGGTGCAGCAAGGCATGGTGGCTTTTATCGGCGTGTTTATCGACACGCTGCTGGTGTGCACCGCCACCGCGCTGATTATTTTGCTCACCGATGCCAATCTGCTCGGCCTCAAAGGCGCGGCGGTCACGCAAGAGGCGTTTCACATTGCCTTTGGCCATTGGGGGCAGAAGCTCTTGGCCGTGTGCCTGACTTTTTTTGCCTTCACAACCATTATCGGTTGGTATTATTTCGGCGAATCGAATATCCGCTATCTCTTCAAACACCGCGGCTTGGGCGCTTACCGCACGCTGGTGTTGTGCGCCATTGTGCTCGGCGCTTTGGGCAAGGTGGATGTGGTGTGGAATATGTCGGATATGTTTAACGGCTTTATGGTGATGCCCAACCTGCTGGCGCTTTTCCTGCTGCGCAAAGAAGTGCGCGCGGCTTATCAAGATTATTTGGGGCGGAAAAAATCGGGGCAGCCGATGAGCTATCCGTATGAGCAGCATTTGTAGATTGGCTTGACATACAAGGCCGTCTGAAACTTTTTTCAGACGGCCTTGTTGTTTTATCATTTGGTATAAAGGCACTAAAAACATGCTGTTCTTCAGGGCGCAAATGCTTTTATGATGCCGTCTGAACGCACAACCCGCATTTGTGCCCCAACCATAAAATCAAAGAGAGAAACCATGCGTATTGAAAACAAAATGTACCGCAGCCTCGGCCGCTTGAATAAATTGCCCGCTTCTTGGCGCGAAGCCGTGCAAACCCGCCTGATGGGCCGTTTTGTGCCTTTTCTGGGCACGGCCGGCCTGCGCTTTGAACACATCAGCCGCGAGCAGGTGCGCGTGAGCGTGCGCAACCGGCGCGCGGTGCAAAACCACATCGGCGGCGTGCACGCCTGCGCGATGGCGCTGTTGGCAGAAACCGCCACCGGCTTTGCCACACAAATGAACACGCCCGACGACAAGCTGATTTTGCTCAAATCGATGAATGCCCAATATGTGAAACGCGCCGAGGGCAATATGTATGCCGTGGCGCACATCAGCGAAGAGATGGCGGCGCGTCTGCAAAACGAAGAGCGCGGCAATATGATTGTGCCTTGCGAAGTGGGCGACGAGAGCGGCGAAGCGCCGGTGCTGGTGGAAATGGTGTGGGCGTGGGTGTTGAAAAAGCGCGATTAAAGTGCCTGCGGCGTGGTTGTAGACAAAGATGTTTTTGAATCTGGATGCATCAACGGAGTGGCTGTCTGAAACGTTTCAGACGGCCTTCGGTTTATGTTGCAAATGATTGCAGCGGCGTAGGTCGGATTCTCGAATCCGACACTTGTTCGCAGAACAAGCTTTTCCCTTGTGCCCGCTAAATTTCAGCCTATCGGCCAAAGCAAAAATTCAAGGCCGTCTGAAACATTAATCTTTCAGACGGCCTTTTTGCGGATAACGGCACACCTACAGCAAGCCCAATTTCTTCAACAAAGCTGCGTAGGTCGGATTCTCGAATCCGACACTTGTTCGCAGAACAAGCTTTCCCCTTATGCTCGCTAAATTTCAGCCCATCGGCCAAAGCAAAAAATTCAAGGCCGTCTGAAACATTCATCTTTCAGACGGCCTCTTTGCGGATAACGGCACACCTACAGCAAATCCAACTTCTTCAACAAAGCATCGCTGCCGGCGCGCACGAGCGTGTAGGTTTCATCGAAATTGCCGCTATACCAAGGGTCGGGCACTTCGTTGTAGCCCGAATCGGGCAGCAAGTCGGTGAGCTTGAAAATTTTGTGCGCTTGGCGGCCGAAAAGGCGTTCGAGCTCGGTGAGGTTGTCGTCGTCCATCACAATCAGAAAATCGTAAGCATCGATATCTTGGCGGCGGATTTTGCTGCTGCTAAAGCCTGTGGCGGCAATGCCGTGTTGCTGCAAGGTGCGGCGCGTGCCCTGATGCATGTTTTCGCCATCGTGCCAGCCCGAAGTGCCGCAGCTTTGCACATGAATGCGGTGCGCCACGCCGGCTTCGGCAGCGCGGTGGCGCAACACATATTCGGCCATGGGCGAGCGGCAGATGTTGCCCAGGCACACAAATAAAACAGCGTGGTTTTTCATCAGTGGTGCTCGGCAAATAAAGGGTTGTGACCGGGCAGGTTGAGTGCCTGCGCATAAGTGGGCAATTCGGTGCGTTCGGGCAGCGCATCGTGCAGCAGGCGGATGTGTTCCACTTGGCATTCCACCATCAAATCCAGAAAATCTTGTTGCACGGTTTCGATGCGCTCCACCGGCGAGAGCGGCCAGGCAAACACTTGCTCGGCCACTTCAAAAGCGCCATCGGTGGCGTTGAAGCCAAACAGCAGCGTGCCGCCTTGCTGAGCGGCCATCACCACGCCCACGCGCGGGCTTTGCAGGCGGATGGCGCGGATGGCATTGGCGGCAAACACGTCCAGCGCCATGCGTTGGCGCATATGGCTGCCCTCGGTGAGCGCGGCCAGCGGCGTGGCGGGCTGAAGCGGGTTGGCAAATAAGGTCAGGCCGCTTTGCGTGAGCGCCTGCTGCCACACCTGCATCAGCGGCAGTGCGGCCTCTTTCAAAGGCAGCAAAGCGGCTTGAAGCGCTTTGCTGCCATAGCCCAACGCAAACACCACCTGCACCGACTGGCCTTCGGGAAAGGCCAAATCGGCCTGCGGCAGCGTGGCGGCAAAGGCCGCGGCGGCTTCGCGGCTTTGCTTGGCGGCAAACCATTGGCCGGCGTTTACCGCCGCCAAATCTTGCGCGTGCACAAGCTTGGGCAGCCAATCGGCCTGTGCGAGCGGGCGCAAGGCCGGATAATCGGCCAAGCAGGCGGCCAGCTCGAGCGCGGGTGTGTCGGCAGGGCGGCTTTGCGCCTGTTTGCAGCCGGCCACCAGCACCACCGGCAGCGCAAACCATTGCACTTCTTCATCGGTTTTGGCCTGCAAAGCGCTATCGAGGCTGTTGAATAAAGCCTGATAAGCAGCGGTGTCGGGCGCCATGCTCATGGCCACCGACAAACCCAGATAATGGTTTTGCTGCAACATGGTGTAGATGCCGGCCGCCAGCGATTCTTGCGCCAGCCTGCGTTGTGCGATGCTGCTGCTTTGCGCAATTTGGCCGGCATAGAGCAGCAATTCGTTTTTCACGGGGTCGGTAGGATAGGGGCGGGTGTCGGGCAGGGTGTAGCAGTTGGTCATGATGGGCAGCCGGCGGGTTGAAGTGCTGCGATTATATAGCGAAAGCGGTGTGCGGTTCTATAGGGCTTTATGGCGGGTGGAAGGCGCGGATTTTTTCTGTGTAAAGGCGCTTGCAGGCAGATGAAAGTTTTGTTACGGTAGAGCCGTATTCACATAAAGAAGGAGCGTTGATGGATATATTGATTGCATTTTTGCCGTTCAGTATTGCATTGGCTGCCTGTGGCTTGTTGAAGCCTGTGATGTACAAACCATCAAACACATCTGCGCAAACGGCGTATCCGTCGATTTAAACCCGCAGGCAGTTACTTGGTGCAAAAAGATGATGCCGGCAGCGGCCGCTTAAACAGCAGGCCTCGGCAACCGAACGCCACTCGCGGCGCGCACGAAGTAAACAGATTTTTGCAATAAACCGTTTTCCGATAAGCCGCACGCGGCGCGGAAACTTGGCTGAAGCACGGTGATGATGCGCCCCACACTGAAAACAGTGATTTTCTGCAACAAGCGTTATCCAACGTTAAAGTCAAACATTGTTCTTCCACCCAACGCCTTGTTTTGAAACAAGGCGTTTTTCATGTTTGTATTGAAAGGCCGTCTGAAACCTTTTTTCAGACGGCCTTTGTTTGGTTTTCGTGCTGTTTGCTTACATTTTTCTTTAATCGTTAATCCTGCCAAGTGTGGGTGGTTGAGTTGCACGCTACGTCGGGCGGCGGGCTTTGATTTGCGTGTAGGGTGTGTGCCGTGGGCACGCACGCGTTTGGCGGGTTGATGGTTTTGATTGAAAGGCCGTCTGAAACTTTTTTCAGACGGCCTTTGTTTGCTGTTTTAATGTTGACGGGCTTCTTTAAAACCGTGCTTCAATGCACCATCAACAGCGCCACGGCGGCGGGGGATGCCGCTGATATGGCCGGCCTTGGTGTTTGGTCGTGCCGCATGATTTCCGGCGGCAACCCAAGCTGCCAAAGAGCCAGATTTTAGCCGGTGTTGCGCAGGCCTTGTGCCACGCCGTTGATGGTGAGGTGCACCATTTGCAGCAGGTGCGGGTTGCCGGCATCTTGGCGCAGGCGTTTGAGCAGCGCCACTTGCAGGCTGCCCAGCGCGTTGAGGTAGGGGATGCGCAGGGCGAGCGAGCGGGCGAGGCTGCGGTTGTCGCTGAGCAATTCGCTGCTTTGCAGAATATCCAGCAGCGCTTGGCGGCTGAGCAGGTATTCGGCCTTAATCATGGCGAAAATGGCGGCGGCTTGCTCGGGCGATTGGCTCAGGCCGGCGTATTCTTCGGCCAGGGTGATGTCGGTTTTGGCCATCACTTGCTCCATGTTTGACAACATGGCCTGAAAGAAGGGGTTGTGGCGGGCATGCTGCTGCAAATCTTTCAGACGGCCTTCTTGCCGGCAAAGCTCGGCCACGGCGCTGCCGAAGCCATACCAAGCTGGCAGCATCAGGCGGTTTTGCGTCCAAGAAAACACCCACGGGATGGCGCGCAAATCTTGAATACGTGCCAAGGTTTTGCGGCTGGCGGGGCGGCTGCCGAGGTTGAGGGTGGC
>ERZ1032820.51-NODE-51-length-9613-cov-5.379891_pt1 | contig 9613 bp, 8 predicted proteins | sample MGYA00517093_ERZ1032820 | MGnify/ENA primary metagenome ERZ1032820 (study PRJEB33719, sample SAMN04262577) | wastewater metagenome | biome: sewage system; feature: wastewater treatment plant influent; material: sewage | place: Peru: Lima | collected 2013-01-29 ...
TATTAACGAAGCCAAATTAATAAAGCCAAGTATTTATTCTTATGTCTCATTCAAATAAGCTTTTTAAATAAGCTTTTTTTAATAAGCTTTGTGGGATCCAAATATGACAAATAACAATAAACCATCATTGCTCAAAAACACGTTAAATAAACTGCGTAAAACATCACTACCTTTGGCGCAAAATGCCAGCTTAGCGATGGCGGCAGGCACCATTACCGGCAATTCAGTGCTGTTTAGTCTACCGCTTTGGGCGATGGGCGCGGTAAAAACATTAACGGGTCATACATTGGCCGATAAATCCGTGTTAAAAATAGCCAATCACTGGATCAATACCAACAATCGTTTGATTGAAAATATCCTGCCCGATATTGATTTTCGCATCAACCTGCCTGATGACTTGTCGGTCGATGGCAAATATATTTTGCTGAGCAATCACCAATCTTGGGTCGATACCACTGTCATTCAATATATCAGTGAAAACCGACTGCCGTTAACGCGGTTTTTTGCCAAATACGAGCTACTGTATATCCCAATTGTGGGGCAAGCCTTTTATTTTTTAGACTTTCCGATGATGAAACGCTACTCGAAAACAGCGATTGCTAAAAATCCAGCGCTAGAAGACCGCGATATCATCGAAGCCAAACGCGCTTGTCAAAACTTACTCGACAAGCCTTTTACCTTACTTAACTTTATCGAAGGCACGCGGTTTACCCAAAAAAAACGTGACTTGCAACAATCGCCGTATCAATATTTGCTAAAACCCAAAGCGGGCGGCATTGCACTTGCATTGGGTGCGTTGGGTGACAATTTAGACGCCGTGCTTGATATGACGATTGTGTATCCTGACGGTATTCCTAGCTATCAGGATTTGTGGCAAGGTAATATCAAACGCATCGGGGTGGATATTCAAAAAATTGCATTGCCAGATGATTTGCTACAGCGCCTCATGGATGGCAAATACCAACAGGATGAACAAACCAAAATAGATATGTACCGTTGGCTCGATGGCTTGTGGCAACAGAAGGACCAACGCATCCAAGCGATGCTCGATGATTTTACAAGTCATCCCCAGCAACACATTATTAGCCACACATCACTAGTGACACATCACTAATTACACGACCAGTTAAACTCTCAGGTGAGTCATGCAAGGTATCACCACTTACCTACCTTGTACCCACTCACATTTTTTGCGGTATTGACCCCATTTTGAGCAATTTTTTATGCCAACTGCTAATTTACACCCAAAGTCCAATCCAACACCAAGCCCGAATATTAGCCAACCGCTCGCTGCCCACCCTGCCAAACCCAGTCGTTGGCAGTTAGCCTACGATACCATCATGATGGTTGCCATTGTGTTGGACTTGCTGCTCATGGGGTTTGACGCTTTGATGCTAAGTAGCTTTATGGCAAAAATAGCAAGTTGGCTGGGGTTTGTTGACAGTATCGTCAGTTATCAGCAAGGATGGCACGAGCCGCTCAAAGTGGCAGGGGGTCTGTTTACCATCTTTTTGGTAGCAGAGCTTGTGGTTCGTTGGTTGATTGCCATCGTCCAAAAACGCTATTACCGCTGGTTTTTCTTTCCATTCGTGCATTGGTATGAAGTGTTGGGCTGTGCACCGCAGCTGCGCGCATTGCGACTGCTGCGCGTCGGCGTGATTGGCTATCGTCTGCATGAACTTGGCTACAAAGTTTTGCCCGCCAGTTGGCTTGCCACGATCAAATTTTATTATCAAATGATTATGGAAGAGATTTCTGATCGGGTGATTTTAACTGCGATTGACAATATCCGCAGCGAAATTAGCAACGCCGATGGGCAGTTGGTCAAAAACATCATCGACAAGCATCGGGATGACATACAAAAGGTCATTGTCGAAGTGCTGCAGCAAGAAGCCACACCGTTATTACAATCCACGCCCGCCCATCCTGCCATCTTTGCCAAACCTTTGGCAGAACAAGTGGGCATCGCCATTCAGCAAGCGCTGACCGATACGCCCGAGCTGCACCGCATATTACGCTTGATACCGATTGCAGGTAGTCTGATAGAAAACCAAATGCACAGCATCGGGCAACACATTGGGGAAAATCTGACATTAAGCTTGACCACCAACCTTACCAAACCGCAAACGCTCACGCTGATGTATGAAGAAATCGCCAAAAGCTTGGTGCAAATTGACGTCACTAGCCCTGCGCTAGAAAAATTAGTTAGCGATATTATTGATGATAGTTTGACGTCACTTGCCAACCAAGTTCGCATTCAACAATGGAAGCACCAAATACGCTGATTGAATCCACCAATTTGGCTGGCAGCTAACGGTTGTGCAACGCTTTTTTTATCGCCCTATTACGGCTTTGGTTGCCAAACAATAAATAGCGCGGTGAATGGTTGTTGTTTTAAATAATACTTGCTAATATGCGGTATGAATCGATTTTGATGTATAAAAAGTTATTATAAAAAGGTTTTTCATGACACAGCCCGCTGCCCTTGACTTGACCCAAGATAGTTCATTACAAAACTTACAAAACCTACCTAACGTATCCGAGCAGGATTCACCGCAAAGTCAGCAGCCAGCCAATCCTTTACCCCCCGACCCAGTAGCCACTAGCGTGAAACTTACGGGCAGACTACTGAACTTTACCCGCCTAAATATTGAAGGCAATGACATCAAAGTAATTTTGACAAAGATTGCACAAAAGCTAGGTCGTCAACGCCAGTCCAACTTACCGGTGATTGTCAGCTGTCAACAGCCATTAAATTTAGCCCAGCTTTGGGGCGGCTTATGGGTGCTAGGGTTACAGCCGATTGGGTTGGTCACAGGCGCCAATGACACCCAAGCCAATGAGCTTCGCATTGCCATTTTTCCAGCAGATGGGCAACGCATTGACGGCAAAGCACCAAAAAATTTGGCGACGGGTAGTGAGCGAAAATCAGACAGCACAAAAAGCAACCCATCCTCTCAACATATTGCGCAATCCCCTACCCAATCACTCACATCCGACAGTCAAGCGACTGAACGACAAAATCAAACCGCCAGTGATATCGCAAGCAATGATACCACAGCTGCACCTGACAAATTTGTCGCCTCACCGCATCACCAATCGCAGCTTGAAGGCGATTTGGTGCATAGTCAAATGTTGCGCTCAGGTCAAAGTATCAACCATGTTGGGGGTGACGTGATTTTGACCAAAGGCATCAATGCCGGCGCGGAAGCCATTACCGATTATAGCCTACACGTGTATGGCAAAGCCGAAGGGCGATTGGTCGCAGGGGCGACGGGCGACACCAATGCCAAAATATTCTGTTTGCGTTTTAACCCGTCACTGGTATCAGTTGCGGGTACTTATTGCCTAAAAGAAAATATTCCCACTGAGTATTTGGATAAAGCGGTACAAGTCAGCTACTTGGATGGACAAGGTTTGGTGTTTGAATTGATGGAATAACAATCACCTAAACAACCACTTATACCACAATCTATGCAAAAATCGTCAATCGCTCGATTAACTTCGAAAAGTTTTTTATGCTAAACTAGTCCAATTAACCAAATTTAGGCTAACTAAAATTTAACTCTTAATTTTTAACGATTTACGTTAATTTATATCCATATTTTTCAAACCAGTTTAGCGTGAATGTGTGTATGGCTTGAATGATTCAATACTGCCTCACTGACACCGTGCTATGAATAGGAGTATGCCAAAGTGGCAAAAATCGTTGTTGTAACTTCAGGAAAAGGCGGGGTAGGTAAAACCACCACCAGTGCCTCTTTCGCTACGGGTCTCGCCGTTCGCGGCTTTAAAACTGTGGTGATTGACTTTGACGTGGGTCTTAGAAACCTTGACCTTATTATGGGCTGTGAAAACCGCATCGTGTATGACTTTGTTGATGTTATCTCAGGGAACGCGCGCCTGTCACAAGCGTTGGTAAAAGACAAACAGCTCAATAACTTGTTTATTTTACCTGCCAGCCAAACGCGCGACAAAGACGCCTTGACAGACGAAGGAGTCGCCGAAGTCATTAATGAGTTAGCCAAACAATTTGACTACATCGTGTGTGACTCGCCCGCTGGTATCGAGCGCGGTGCCCAGCTTGCTATGTACCATGCCGATGAAGCCATCATCGTGACCAACCCAGAAATCTCGTCGGTACGTGACTCAGACCGTATCATCGGTATTTTGCAAAGCCGTACCAAAAAAGTTGAAGAAGGTACAGGCGTGGTACGTGAGCACTTGGTCATCAACCGCTACAACGCTGAACGTGCTGAGCGCGGTGAGATGATGGATATTAATAGCATCTCTAATGACATTCTAAAAGTGCCGCTACTTGGCGTGATTCCTGAAAGCAATAGCGTACTTGAGGCATCAAACCAAGGTGTGCCTGTGGTGCTAGATCAAAATTCAAAAGCCGGTCAAACTTATGATGACATGGTCGCTCGTTTCTTGGGGGAAGAACGTCCCTATCGCCATATCGAGGTGAAGAAGAAAAGCTTCCTACAACGCTGGTTTGGAGATTAGGCTATGGGATTTTGGAGTAATTTATTTGGCGGTGAGCAAAAGTCAAACAGTGCCAATACTGCCGCAGAGCGCCTAAAGGTCATCGTTGCTAGCGAAAACCGCTTGCACAATCGGTTAACCCCAGAGCGTATCGAAAAAATGAAACGTGAGATTTTGGCAGTGGTCAATACCTACGTATCAGGTGTCAACATTGATGACGTCAATATTCAACATCACAATGAAGCAAACATGGAAGTGCTGGAGATGAATATCAGCTTGCCTGATAGTACACGCCAATAATTCATATTGCGCTTAATCTAGATTGTTTTTAATCTAGGTTGCATTTAAAAAATTGTGACTAAAAAGCCCATGATGACATGGGCTTTTTTATACTATGGGCTAACTTAGCGCATACGGCGAATTAAATGGTCTTTTTGGATAAATTGGTGATACAGCGCGCCGATGACATGCAAAGCCGTGAACACCAAGAGCAACGTCCACAACAGATTTTTATGAATTTTTTCTAACGTGCCTGACCAATCACTGTTTTCACTGACAAAGGCTGGGATATCAAATAGCCCAAACATACTCACCCCTTCCCCATCAAACATGACAGAAAACCAGCCCGCCAAAGGCATGGCAAGCAAAATCAAGTACAGTGCCAAATGGGTTAAATGCGATAGTTTATTTTGCCATTTTGGCATCGGTACATCGGCGGGGGCTTTGGTGACAAAACGGTTGATGATACGACCTATTGTCCAAAATAACACACTGAGTCCAAACGCTTTATGCAAATCAAAATAGGTAAAGTCAGTTGCATCTTCATTCAGCTCAATCATTGCCCAAGTTGCAATCAACAATACCACACTAATCCAATGGAAGATACGTGACGATAGCGACCATTTGTTGACACCGTGTGGGGCAATCGGCTGTGGCGCTTCATTTGCAGGAAATAATGCCATAATGGATTTTACCTTATCATGATTTGTTTTGGGTTATTCTAGCAATCTTTTAACAAAATAAAAGTAACAGACTGTTGGCAAAATAGCACGAAGGCGGACTGCATCTAACCATCTAAATCCACCAAGAAATGCGAGAGCTTGTCCAAATCTGGCACCACACACAAATCACCTGCCAACATGACTGGCTGAAAAATATAGGCGTGCTGTAGGCTATAGTCTGCCAAATTCGGTGCGCGTGAGCTTTCGACGAGCTCGTCATTTTGCGTGTTTAAGGCGGTTAATAAATCAGGGTAGTGAGTCGCTAATTCAGCTTGATAAGTGGCGTCATCAGCGTCTTTGAGATCGGCAATACGCACAGAATGAAAAGTCACTTCGCCGTGGATTTGTAAGGCAAGACGATGGATGTCGGTGACGCTTTCTAACACCACTAAGTGGTTGGGCTGAGCATCTTTTGGCAACAAGTGATACACCGGCACTTCTTGACCGCGCCAAAGATAATTCCAGATGCGCTCATCATAGTTATCAATACTCAAAATCAAGGCTTGCGGCACAATCCAGTCAGGCGAACTGCTAGAAGGAATTCGAGCAATGGTTAATTGACCTGTGGTGATACTTAGGACGCCTACATCTTCATCTTGCTTAAAGTAACGGTTTAACTCGTTTGCCATGGCTTGCTCATTTTAGTGATTAATAAGTAATTTAGCGGTTATCTTAGGCAGCCTATAGCATTAGCCACATAAGGCGATTAGCTGCTCGGCTAACTGCTTAGGGGTGCCAACAAAAGTGACTTGATTGCTTTCAATCATGCTTTGTGGCTGGCTGGCGCAGGTGCTGCTATCAGGGGTTTGCGCCCAAATAATACTGCCATTTTTTTTGACCGTCGCTGCCATATCACTACCATCATTGCCCATACCCGAGAACACGATAGTGATTAAATTGTTGCCAAACGCTTCGCTGCAATTACGCATGACCTCACTGATTGGCGGTTTGTAACTGCCTTGCCAAGGTTTACGCTGCAAAATCACCCGTCCATTGGAATCACACACCACGCTGTGGTCAATCGGTAAAATCAAACAACGCCCTGACAATAACTTTTGGGTATTGGTCACTATGTCACAGCGCCACTCGTTGTGACGATTTAAAATTCTTGGCAAGGTGTTGAGCATATTTTGGTTAAAGTGCTGCGCTAGTAACAGTGATACTGGCAAATCTTCGGGCAAATTATCTAAAAATTCCTTAATGGCGAGCGGTCCGCCCATCGATGCCGCGAGCAATACCACATATTTCCACGGTTTGATTTCACCCTTGGCAGCCTCATAGTGCGCTAGCAAATCGCTACGTTCTAGCATTATAGCGATTTTTCGCTTGAGTTGGCGTTGCCATTTGGCATATAACAGACTTTCATTGAGATAAGGCGCAGTGACAAAGCCCAGTAATACAACCTTAGTCAAATTGACATTCAGTTGTTTTTCAATATTTTGAATCACGGCGTAATCGTCTTGGGTATCGACTAGCCACACATCGACTTTTTGCTGAAAATGTTTTTCTGTCAGCTGTGATGCTGCCAAGCATTCCACGATTTCAAACCCCCATGAACGAATAGTATCGCTAAAGGCAAGCCGTTGCTGATTTTCCTCAGCAACGATAAAAAATCGCGGCGGTGGTGAGTGCTTTGACAGCATGAATGATTGTATCCTTTACATGGTCAGCTTAGTCAGTTTTTGCTTGTTGGGTAAAGCGTGCTAACGTGTCTAACAGCATTTGTTCTTGGAATGGTTTACCCATGTATTCATTTACCCCGATACCAAACGCGCGTTCACGGTGTTTTTCACCGGTACGCGATGTAATCATGACAATAGGGATATGCTGGAGTCGTGGGTTATGGCGAATATGGTTGGCGACTTCAAAGCCGTCCATACGTGGCATCTCAATATCCAATACAATGACTTCTGGTAGCATTTCTTGCAGTTTTTCTAGCGCATCAATACCATCCGTTGCCACTTGGGCCTCATAGCCGTTACGTTCCAGTAGGCGCGAGGTGACTTTACGTACAGTTACTGAGTCATCGACAATCAGTACCAGCGGTTTGTGCGCTTGTTTGACCGACTTATTGGCTTTTTGCTGCTCGACTTTGGCGATATTGCTGACATTACGCATCAATGCCACCAAGTCAAGAATAAGCATGACCGAACCATCACCCATGATGGTAGCAGCCGAAATGCCATCGATATGTGAGAGCTGACGACCGAGCGGTTTGACGACAACTTCGATACGAGAGCCTGCAATCATATCCACTTGCAGCGCCATGCGCTGACCTAAGTCAGTACGAATAATAATCACGGGTACACTACTTGACTGGTGCGCTAGTGCGTCCACCGGGTCGCTACCGTACAAAATCTGATTGAGATAACGCAGACGATAGGCTTGTCCATCGATATTGATACTATCGGCATTCTTGGTATAAAAATTAGCAATCGCATCGATATTGACCCGCATCACACGTTCAATTTGCACTAATGGTACAGCAAAGTATTTATCGCCTGCCCTAACCATCAAGGCATCAGACACAGCAACTGTCAATGGTAAACGCATGGTAAAGCGTGAGCCTCTGCCACTTTCAGAGTCGACGGTGACTACACCACCCAGCTGTTTGACCTCACTTTGTACCACATCCATACCGACACCACGGCCTGAGATTTGTGATACGGATTTGGCGGTGGACAGACCCGCGTTAAAGATATATTGCATGATATCAAGTGTTTTTAGACTGGTATCTTTGGCAGAAATCAAGCCTTGCTCAATCGCTTTTTGGCGTACAGCGTTCACATTAATACCGCGCCCATCATCGATTAAGTTGATAACGATTTCACCACCTTCACGCAGCACTTCAAGTGTGATTAAGCCTGTTCTTGATTTACCACTTTCAATACGTTCTTGCGATTTTTCGATACCATGGTCAACGGCGTTACGTAGCATATGCTCAAGCGGTGAGGTAATACGCTCAAGGATATTACGGTCAATTTCACCTTCATCGTTTAGGATTCGTAGTTCAACAGATTTGCCAAGCTCAGTGGCTGTTTGGCGGACGATCCGTTGCAGGCGTGGCGTGATACGCGAGAATGGCACAGTACGTGAGTCCATCAACCCTTCTTGTAAATCAGTCTGGGTGCGTGATAATTGCAGTAGCAAGTTTTCGGTTTCACGGGTTTTATCGAGCATGGTGGTTTTGATGTCTAACAAGTCCGATGCCGACTCCGAGAGCGATTTTGACAGTTGGTTGAGCGCTGAATATTGGTCCATCTCTAACGGGTCAAAGTCACTTTCTAACGCATGCTCATCACCAATTTGTGACAAAATTTGAATCTCAAGCTCGGTTTCCATACGGCGTAGCTGATCTGCTAGACGCTGGACGGTTGCGCCCATCTCTTCGATATTGTTCGATAGACTCGATATACCCATCTCGATTCGTGAACGGTTGATCGCGGACTCACCCGATAGGTTAATCATGCGCTCCATGGTACTTGCAGAAATCCTAAGCATCTCAGCATTAAGGTTCGATTGATCTTGCTCAGATTCAAAGTTACTGGTCATCAGCGGCATGATGCTTAGGTCGCGCTGTTTGACTTCTAACGTGTCTTGCCCGAGACTACTGCGATAGATATCAATCTGTTCAATTTGGCTGGCGAGGTTAGCATTGGGGATTTCTTTTAAGCTATCAGGTTTTCGCGAGAATTGTTGCAGCGCTGCAACCAACGCTACCGGCGTTTGTGGGTTAAATTTGTTTTCTAAGACATAAATCGCACTTGCTAACCAGTCATGACACACCGCTAATAGGTTACCAATCATCCGAGTCGCAGGTTTGCGGCGGCTGCCTAGCTCTTCGTAGATGGTTTCCATTTCGTGCGCCAACGTGGCAATCCCTTCTGCACCGACCATTCTTGCGCCACCTTTGATGGTGTGCAATTCACGTTGCAAGGCTTGTAATGCTGCAAGATCACTGTTATTACTACGGAACTTTTGTAAATGCTGGCTGCTGCTATCAATCAGCTCTTTGGCTTCTTCAAGATACACTTTTAAGATATCTTCATCAGGCTCTTGACCTTTCCAAGTCTCTAAACGACGCTCTTCAAAGTTGTTAATAATTTCTTCGATGTAGAGTGGAT
>ERZ1032820.55-NODE-55-length-9484-cov-8.012090_pt1 | contig 9484 bp, 10 predicted proteins | sample MGYA00517093_ERZ1032820 | MGnify/ENA primary metagenome ERZ1032820 (study PRJEB33719, sample SAMN04262577) | wastewater metagenome | biome: sewage system; feature: wastewater treatment plant influent; material: sewage | place: Peru: Lima | collected 2013-01-29 ...
TGCCGGCCGCTTGTGGGGCCTTGATGCCCCGTTTGAAGGTCCAGGCACGCACTTCCTTTTCCCCGGCTGTAAAGTAGGTGCCAAGCCCCAGCAAATGGTAGGCAGCCCGAGTCAACTTATCCACACCGGATTCGGTCAAGCCGATAGCTTCCAAAAATTCTGCCTTGTCTTCGTCATCCAACTCTGCAATTTCTTCTTCAGCACGCGCTGAGATGACCACTACTTCTGCGTTTTCTGTCGCTGCAAATGCACGGATTTGTTGCACATAGTCGATGGCATCTGGGTCTGCCACCTTGTCTTCATCCACATTGGCCACATAGAGAACAGGTTTGGTGGTCAGAAGGAAGAGACCTTTGACAATCTTTTCCTCTTCTGGGCTGAAGGTGACTGTCCGAGCTGATTTCCCATCTTCCAAAACAGGTTTGATTTTTTCCAAAACCGCAAATTCTGCCAAAGAATCCTTGTCTTTCTGAGTACGAGCCATCTTTTCCACACGGGCATAGCGTTTGTTGATGGACTCTAGGTCAGCCAAAATCAGCTCCAAATTGATGGTTTCAATATCTGCAATCGGGTCCACAAAAGCATCTTCACGGCCCTGCTCCCGCATGACATTTTCATCGTCGAAGGCCCGAACCACATGGACAATGGCGTCCACCTCACGGATATTGGCCAAGAATTTGTTACCAAGTCCTTCGCCTTTTGATGCGCCCTTGACAATCCCTGCAATATCTGTAAACTCAAAGGTTGTTGGGACGGTCTTTTTTGGGGTAATCAACTCTGTCAACTTCTGTAAACGTTCATCCGGGACCTCTACCATCCCCACGTTTGGATCAATGGTCGCAAAGGGATAGTTGGCAGCCTCTGCTCCTGCCTTTGTAATTGCATTAAATAGGGTTGATTTACCAACGTTTGGCAAACCGACGATACCTGCTGTTAAAGCCATCTGTTCTTACTCTCCAATTAAAAATTCAATCATGACTATTATAGCAGAAAAGATGAGAAAAAGCTTGTCCAGTGACAAGCTAATTTTTTATTTTAAGACATTTAACAAGCCATAGATAAATCCAGCAATTGGAAATACAAGCCACCAATAATTAGCTATGAATTCCCAAACATTCATTGGTCTATCTTCTTTCTTTTCATTCACTGGTTCTGCTTCCTTCCCCAGGATCAGAAAATCCAGACTGACCTCAAAAATTTCCGCCATTTGGATCAGTTTCTCCACATCCGGTGTTGCTTCACCATTTTCATATTTTGAGATGGATTGGCGTGAAACAAACAGTTTTTGAGCCAAGTCTTCCTGCGATAGATGGTTGGCAGTTCGTAAGTTTTTAATCTGTTGTCCTAGTTGAATCATGGCCTTCCTCCTTCTTTTTCTAAGTTTATTATATCCTAGAAAATAGGAGTTGACTAGCAATTTTTAGGAAAAATCCGCAACTCAGGGTTGCAAAACAGCAAAGAATCCTCAACTCACTAACTGTACCTGGCTTCCAGCCAGTAAGTCTCCCAGATGGCGCTTGTCCTTTCTAAATAAGGCCATCAAGAGCAAGATACAAAGTAAAAGAAGACTGAGTCCTGTGCAGATATGACCAAAGAGGCTGGTGTAATTGGAATAAATTCCAGAAATGGTTCCCATGTGGCCCAACTGCCAAGGTAGAAACTTGATACTATTGCGAATCAGGGCTGATGAGAAAGGGGATTTTTGATATACAACCCTTAAACCTACCTTTTTCTTACCCCAGCTACCACCCTGACCGTCCATCCAGCTAAAGATGACAATCATCGGAAGAACAGATGTAAATGTGGCGATGAGCTGAGACTGCAGTGCTGTAAAGACAGGGATTTCACCAAAAATGAGGAAATAAAAACCAATACAAACAAGGGCAAGACAAGCTAAATAGGCTAAAATCAGGAAATAATCAAAGAGGAGTTCTTTGAGGCGGGTAGAAAAAGGAATAGGATTATGTTTTAGCATAGCAGTCTCCTTTTACTTTCATCCTAACTGATAGATAATCTTTTGACAAGCAACCTAGCAGTAATATCCTGTCAAAGTTGCGCAACCAGCACTTGCTTTTTCTATGAAAAAGGCTGATTTGTCAAGTTTTGTAGGGTTGCAGAAGCATCTTATAAAACCTTCTTCATCTTCCGCTCAAAATCATAGCGGCTCATCATGACCACATGGTCGCAGTTGGTGCAGCGGATTTTGATGTCCGCCCCTAAACGGATAATTTCCCAGCAGTTGGCTTTTTTGCCTGTCGACTTAATGGTGCAGGCATGGGGCTTTTTCATTTCGACAAAGGATCCTAAATCGTACATGATAACCTCCAAATAGCTTTTTTATATTATACCATAGAAAAACTCCCTTCTGGGAGTTAAGTTTAATTTGTACGTACTGGGGTAATCAGTTGGATAAAATCTTCACTCTCTGCATTCGGCACCAGAGTAAAGGGACGAATAGGGGAGATAAAGCTGATTTTTACCTGCTCATTGCCAACAGCCTTGAGGGCATCGATGAGGTAGGTAGGATTGAAGGAAATCATCAGATCTTCACCATTCACGGCTAGAATATCCAATTCTTCATTAACCTTTCCGACTTCTGGAGAATTAACATGGGCAGAAATGACCCCATTTTGAATTTCCAGCTTCACTGTTCCATTTTGCGTAGCATTGGAAAGAAGGCGGGCCCGTTCCATAGCATGGCGCAGATTGGCTGTATCAAAGATCACTGTCGTATTGAAATCTTTTGGAATCAGACGATCCGTGTCAGGATAGGTTCCTTCCAACAATCGTGTGTAAAAACTGATATGCTGGCTTCTAAAGAGCAGTTGATTATTGGAGAAGAAGACTTCAACTGTCTCGATGTCATCTGAAAAGACACTGGTAAATTCTCGGAGGGAGCGGCTTGGGATTACCACATCAAAATTATCCCCAGCGGTTTCTAATTGAATCTTGCGTTGGCTCATCCGGTGAGAATCTGTTGCCACTGTTTTGAGGGAATGATTGTCAGTGAGAACAAAATGGACACCTGTCAAAATAGGACGACTCTCTTGGGTAGAGGCTGCAAAGGCTGTTTCATTGATAATGTCCTTGAGAACCTTGGTTTCCAAAATAAGAGGTTTGGTAGTTGATACCTCCTGCAGGCGTGGATAGAGTTCCGCTTCTTTTCCTTTGAGGGTGATTTCGGATTTGCCACTTGTTAATAGAACTTGTTTTTGCTCAATCTCTTTTAAGTCCAACACAATGTCTGGCAAACTGGAAACCACATTGATGAAGAAGTTAGCCTCTAACAAGATGGAGCCGGTGGATGAAACCAGCAGGCCTGCATTTTCATCTTGAACAGAGATGAAGTTTTCAATGGAAATTTGTCCATTTGAACCCGTCAGACCAATTCCTTCCTTGCTGACTTCGATTTTAAGAGTGGACAAAACAGGAATGGCATTCTTAGAAGAAATAGCTCTCTTAGTGGTGTTTAAGGCTTGGAGAAAGACAGCCTTATTGATAGAAAAATGAATCATGGATTCTCCTTTATTTATAAATAATAAGGTTAATAGTAATAGTAGTACCTGTTAATCCTGTGGAAAAACAGCACAAAGCGCGTGAGACTAGGATGATAGACTTGTTCACAAAATGTGGAAAACTTTTGAACTTTCAAAGACTTTTCCACATTAGCGAATTTTATTGCGGATAGCAGTCAATTCAATCTCCAGCTGATCATCTTCAGCTAGCATGGTTTTAATCTTATTGTAGGCATGCATGACAGTTGTATGGTCACGGCCTCCAAACTCTTTACCAATTTTCGGAAGGGAGTTATCGGTCAACTCACGGGCTAAATACATGGCGACCTGTCTAGCATGGACGATATTTTGGACCCGTTTGGCCCCCTTGATTTCCTTGAGACTAACTCCGTAAAATTGGCCAACTTCTGTCTGGATTTTATCAATAGAAACAACCATGTTTTGTGGATTGGTTTGCTTACGAGAACGGATAGCTTCTGCTGCCACATCTACTGTGATTTCGGTCAATTTACGCATGGTAGCTAGGAGATGAATGTCCTTGAGGGCACCTTCCAGATCACGAACATTGGAGTGAAATTGTCCAGCCAGATAAGCCAGGGTATCATCGGTAAATTCATAGGGATAAGTTTCACACTTGTTGCGTAAAATGGCAATCCTAGTTTCAAAATCTGGTGGTGTGATTTCGCTGGTCAAGCCCCATTTAAAACGGGTTACCAGGCGCTCCTCCAAGTTATCGAGATAGTCAGGATTACGGTCGGAGGTCAGCACAATTTGTTTGCTATTTTCATGTAGGGCATTAAAGGTATGGAAAAATTCTTCCTGGGTAGAGGCCTTATTGCGCAAGGATTGGATATCATCAATAAGAAGTAAATCCAGATTGCGGTAGGTCTTTTTGAAATTATCCATGTCATTGAGACGCAGGTGTTCCAAAAAGTCATTGATAAAGGTTTCAGAGGAGACATATTTGATGCGGGCATTTGGCTTGTCTAACAAGACCTTATTTCCGATGGCATTGAGCAAGTGGGTTTTTCCCAAACCGGGTCCACCGAAGATAAAGAGGGGATTGTAAAGTCCACCTAGATTATCTGAAACTGCTAGGGCAGCAGCCTTGGCCCATTGATTGTTGTCTCCTTGAACAAAATTATCAAAGGTATACTGAGGTTTGATATCTGGATGAGTAAAGCTGTTTGTAGCCAGATAAGTTGGATTAGAGTCTGCTACTTGGGAGTTAGTACTTATCTGAGGTGCACTTTCTTCTTTCAAAACAGGCTCAAATTGGTATTCGGTTTTGAGATGCTCATTATAGATTTCAAAACCAGCTGTTAACATGACACTCTTCATATTTTCTTCCCAGAAGAGTTTCTTAAAGGGGCTATCCAAGAAAATAGTAGCACTATTTCCGTTGACACTCACCAAGCGAGCACCGGAAACAAAGAAGTCAAAGGCAGATTGTTTCAGATTGTCTTTGGCTAATTGCAAGACCCTCTCCCAAAATACTTGTTCCTGGTTCAATAAAGGACCTCCTTTCAGATTTAATGTCCTATTTAGTGTATCATATTTGAAAAAAGTTTTCCACAAGTTTGATACTTTTCCACATTGTATATAAAAGTTTTCCACAGAATGTGAATAATCAATAAGGATTGGCTACTATCAGCCTTTTATTCATACTAAAGGATTGTGTATAAACTGTCTATACTTTTTTCCTATTCACAGGCGTTTTTCAAATTGTTGATAAGTCTGTGGTATTCTTCTGTATCAGCAAAGGAGAGTTTGATGTGCCCAGAGGAGTCTTTTTTTTGGTGAATCTGTACATCCACTCCCAGCATCCGGCGAAGATTTTCTTCCTCAACCTGGATAAAGGTATTCTTTTTTTCTTTTCTTCTGGTTTTTTTGAGTGTTAATGCCTCTTCCAGAGAACGGACACTCATATCCTTTTCTAAAATTTGTTGGAGCCAGCTTTCTTGGTCTTCTGCTGATAATGGAACTAGGAGTCGGGCATGACCTTGGGAAAGTTGGTTAGAGGCAAGGGATTGTCGGAGTTTATCAGATAGATTAAGGAGGCGCAAACTATTCGAAATATAAGGTCTGGATTTTCCCATGATCTGAGCCATTTCTTCATGAGTTAAGCCTCTGTCTAATAATTTTTTATAAGAAGTAGCTTCTTCGATAGGATTGAGGTCAGCTCGTTGTAGATTTTCAATGATAGATTGGTAAAGCATATCCTCGTCAGAGAGTTCCTTGATGATAACAGGCACCCTGGTTAAGCCAGCTAACTGACTAGCCCGTAACCTTCTCTCTCCTGCTAATAATTCATAGCCGATAATGGTTGATTTTCGCACAATAAGGGGTTGAATCAAACCGTTGGCGCGGATTGATTGGGCTAATTCTTCTAGTTTTTCTTCCTCAAAATGGATGCGAGGTTGATAGGGATTTGGTGTAATCTCACTAATTTCTATATATTTCAGTTCTTCCATAGGCTTATTCTAGCAAAAAAAATCTAACTTTACAATTGTGTAAAGTTAGATTTACAGTGTCTATCAAGTTAATTGTTGGATAAGTTTTCAGTTGAATGTGTCAGTTCAATTGTAACATTCTTTTCCTTGCCATCTCGATAAACAGTTACTTGGATACTGTCGCCAATACTGTGCTTGTAAAGCGCAGTCTGAAGGTCACTGCTGGTCTCAATCTTCTCTCCATCAATGGCTGTGATGACATCATATTGTTGTAATTTTCCATGAGCAGGAAGACCTTCCTGGGTGGAGATAATGAGGACACCAGATGTTAGGTTACTATTTTCCAAACCAGCTGTTTCTAGTTGGCTGCTGGACAGCTGAGATAGATTCAACATCTGAACTCCCAAGGCTGGTCGAACAACCTTCCCATTTTCTTCCAATTGCTTAATGATAACAATCACATCATTTGATGGTATAGCAAATCCCATTCCTTCTACAGAAACATTTGAAGTAGCGCTGGCAAAGGTAATTTTACTAGATGTGATCCCTATCACTTGTCCTTGGATATTGATAAGGGGGCCGCCTGAATTACCAGGGTTAATAGCTGTATCGGTTTGGATGGCATTGGTAGAGATGGTTTGCCCATCTTCTGATTTACTGGTTACTGTGCGACTTAAGCTAGAGATAATCCCCTGGGTCACCGAATTGGCATAAATTGCCCCTAAAGGACTACCGATTGCGATAGCTGTTTCACCAACATTGATGGTGCTAGAATCGGCAAATTCAGCAACTGTTGTGATTTGATCAGCAGCAATTTTAATCACTGCGATATCGGAGTAGGTATCCGATCCCACCAACTCACCTCTCACCTTTTCACCAGAAGCTAATTGAATATCGATTTGATCAGCTCCAGCAATGACATGTGTATTGGTTACAATGTAAGCATCATCACCATCTTTTTTATAGATTACACCAGAACCTTCGCTGGATACTGCTAATTCATCAGAAGAATCTTGGTTCCCAAAAATAGAAGCACCATTACCAGAACCTTGCTTGTAACTGATGACAGAAACAACAGCATCTTGAACTTTTTTAACCGCCTCGGTCACCGAAGTCTGATTATCATAATTTACCTTACTAACGGTTACCTTTTCAGATGTCTTAGTTGTCTGTGTTGTTGTATTAGTCGTTGTTTGGAAGAAAGAAACCGCTAGCCCGCCTACTAGTCCACCTAAAAAACCGAATAGAAATAAAATGGCAAATTTTAGATTTTTTTTCATGAAACACACTCCTCCTATTTTCTTCTATGCTACTTCTTTTTTCTTAATTATAACTTAAAATTTTCAAAACTTCATCCACAATCTGTGGATAACTTTTCACTTTATGTGTAAAAACTCCTATTTTTCAAGGATAAAATCCTTAAAAAATAAAAAAATCTTCTATTCACTTGTGGATATGTTACAATACTTTTATGAAAACAAAAGTCATTTGTATGGGAAAATTGAAAGAAAAATATTTAAAAGATGGGATTGCGGAATACTGTAAGCGTCTCAGCCGCTTTACCAAGCTTGAAATCTTGGAACTAGTGGATGAAAAGACCCCAGATCATGCTTCTGCTGCTGAAAATGAGAAGATTTTGGAAAAAGAGGCTGATCGTATTCTCTCAAAAATAGCCGAACGTGAATTTGTTATTGCTCTTGCTATTGAAGGGAAGCAATTTCCGTCAGAAACATTTGCTAAGGCAATTTCAGAAATTACTATCAATGGTTTTTCGGATGTTACCTTTATCATTGGAGGTAGCTTGGGACTGGCTCCAGCTGTCAAAAAAAGAGCTAATTTACTCATGAGTTTTGGAAAATTGACATTGCCACACCAGCTCATGCGCCTAGTCTTAATGGAGCAAATTTACAGGGCTTTTATGATCCAAGCAGGAAGTCCTTATCATAAGTAGTTTCACGTGAAACACAAGGTTTACACATATGTCAAGATTTAAAAATTATAGGATATTTGAGGGTTTACGAGTAGCTACCGTTTTGACCTTTATCAGTGGCTACTTAAATGCCTTTACTTTCATCACTCAAGGTGGACGTTTTGCAGGTGTCCAGTCTGGAAATGTCATCTCTACGGCCTATTTTTTAGCACTAGGGGAATTTCAGCAGGTTCTCAATTTTTTAATTCCCATTGTGTCCTTTGTTTTAGGACAATTTTTCACCTATTCAACTCGGAAATGGTTTTTAAATAAAGGATTTTACTGGCATTTTGGTAGTAGTTTGGTGATGACTGTTTTCGTATTGATAGCAGTTGCCCTTACACCCTTTGTTTCCCACCATATTACCATGGCTATCCTGGCTTTTGTGGCCTTAATACAGGTGGAAACCTTTCGAAAACTCCATGGTTCTTCCTATGCTAATGTGATGATGACAGGCAATGTTAAAAATGCAGCCTATCTCTGGTTTATGGGATTGGTAGAAAAAGATAAGGATCTTCAACGTAAAGGCAAGGATATTCTTTACATCATTCTGAGTTTTATGATTGGTGTAGTGGTGTCCACGCGATTCTCTCTCTTATTTGGAGAACATGCTCTTGCTATCCTCTTGCTTCCTCTCTTTTATGTAAATCTTCAATTATGGTATGAAAAAAATCCTAGGACCTCCTAGGATTTTTAAATGATTCCAGCAGGATTCGAACCTGCGACCGTTCGCTTAGAAGGCGAATGCTCTATCCAGCTGAGCTATGGAACCCAAAACTAAGCCATTTTATTCTAACCTAAAGAATCTATAATGTCAAGGAGTAAAGAGGCTTGACAAAGTGTCCGAACTATATTATACTAAAGACTGTCTTACAAGATGGTCCGTTGGTCAAGGGGTTAAGACACCGCCTTTTCACGGCGGTAACACGGGTTCGAATCCCGTACGGACTATATTGCATTCCGCCATAGCTCAGTTGGTAGAGCGCATGACTGTTAATCATGATGTCACAGGTTCGAGCCCTGTTGGCGGAGTCACTTATAACACCTTGCAGTTGCAGGGTGTTTTTTTCATGTTGAAAGAGGCAAGAATACAATTCTGCCTCTTTTAAGTGTCTTTGAATCGGGATAAAGTGAGTTTCCTTCTCTGTTTAAAAAGAGAATAAAGGAAAAATAAGATAATACCAGCCAAGGAGGACAGGAGCCCGGTCCAAAAACCTTGTGGTACAAAGGTTAAGACCACAGTTCCTTGACCTTTAGGAACATCTATTTTCATAAACCCTTCCTGGGCTCGGTCAATCTGAACTGGCTGACCATTTAAGGTCGCAGACCAGCCTTTATCATAGGGAAGGGTGAATAGTAAGGAACTCTCTTTAGTTGCATTATAATTTGCCTCTACCATATTTTGGTAGGTCTTTACCTCAACTTTTTGGCTCTTAATAATACCCATAGCTGCTTGATAGGCCCTAGTATCCAGATGGTAAAACTGTGGCTGATCAAAGGAAACCTGACTATTGTATGGAAAGCGAACCACTACATTAAGATTCTGA
>ERZ1032820.59-NODE-59-length-9435-cov-7.691578_pt1 | contig 9435 bp, 2 predicted proteins | sample MGYA00517093_ERZ1032820 | MGnify/ENA primary metagenome ERZ1032820 (study PRJEB33719, sample SAMN04262577) | wastewater metagenome | biome: sewage system; feature: wastewater treatment plant influent; material: sewage | place: Peru: Lima | collected 2013-01-29 ...
TCTTGCTTCCCCATTGTAGGCGAAGGGATTGCCGGTTTCATCGGTTGTCGTTTTCGTTGAACCATAAGGATGATAACTTGAGCTCGCGACTGCTTGACCATTCTTGGTCAGTCCTGTGACAGAGCCAGATTGGTTGGTCAGGTACTGGTAGCTATCCCCCATCTGGTGGTTGAGGTAGCTCGTTCGCCCATTGCCATAGGTGTAGGTCTCACGGGCCTGCATCTGGTCATCATAGGTTTGGAGAACCTGGGCATGTTCCTGGTTGACATCGTTGATGTAGTTGCGCACCTCATAGTAGTTATAGGTGTCGGTCTTGGTGGTGTATGGGATGAGGACATCCTGGACTTCGTTGGCATAGGTCACGGGGTCCTGACCAGGCAGGTTCTTCTCATCTGGCGGATTGACCACCAGACCTTCCTTGGTCGCCCTGTCCTTAGCCACCTTCTGATGGTAGGCCACAGAGATGGTGTCGAAGGTGTCGATCCAGTCGTAGCCTTGGCTGGTCCCCAGACTAGAGAAGAACTGCACCACATTCTGCGTGAAGCCATACCAGAAGAGAGAGTTCTCCTCGCCATTTGGTGAGGTTTTCGGAGAAGTCGCCTTCGGTTTGCGCTGGAAGAGCTGGTAGGTGTTGGTGGCCTGCGTGCGGCTGGCCATGAAGACACGGTTGCCGTCTCCGTCATAGAGGGCCGCAAAAAGCATGCCTTCCTTGTCCTTAACCGCCAGGAGCCTATTCTCCGTATCGTAGATATAGTCTAGGCTTTCATCTTTGCCTGTGGACTGGATGCGGTTGCCGTTTTGGTCATAGGCATAGGCAAGAACCTTGTCACCTGTCTTGACCTGGGTCAGGCGGTTGTTGGCATCATAGCTGAACTCAGACTTGGTTTCCTTGCCATCTCTCAGCTCTGTACTGGTCAGCCTATTTCCAGCCAGGTCATAGGTATAGCTGAAACTAGCCAGTTCCTTACCATCCTTATCAGAGATAGTCATCGTCGCCAGCTGACCGAGACTGTCATAGCTGTAGGCTTGGACTAGAGCTTCCCCGTCTTGGCTGATGGTTTCCTTGGTGATGAAGTTGCCATCGTCATACTCGTAGGCGTAACTGGAGATGAGCTTCTTCTTGTCCAGGTGGCTGATGGAGGTTACTCGGTGGCCGGCATCATAGGTCAGCTCACTCCTGCTTCCATCAGCTCGCTTGATGGTGGTCATATCCCCGGCTTCATTGTAGTCGTAGGTTGTCACCTTGCCATCCTTATCCACAACCTTGGTCAAGCGGTCTAAGGCATCATAGCTGTATGTGACCTCACTGCCATCTGGGTAGGTCAGTTTTTGGATATTGCCATAGTCATCATAGTCATACTGGATGAGGCTGCCATCTCCTTGACGGACTCCGGTGATTTCCCCTTCTTCATTATAAACGTAGTTGGTCACCCCCGTCAAATCACTCATAGAGACTCTGCGACCATCCGCATCGTAAGTATAAAGGACTTGTCCTTCCGATTCTTGCGAATACTTGGTTGTAAGCAGTTGATCCAGCTTGTTGTAGTCATAGCTGATGGTTTTGCCATCTGCTTTTTTGACCTTGGACAGCTGGTTATTGACATCGTAGGTATAGGTTTCAACTGTTCCCAAAGCGGTCATTCGCTCGACAACATTTGACAGTTGGTCATAGCTATACTTGGTGACTTGGCCATTGCCATTGGTCACCGATGTCAGGTTACCGACACTATCGTAGGTGTAGCTAGAAGTCGATGCCTTCTCTCCAGACCCCTTGGTCGCGGTCAGTAGTTGATCTTCCTGGTCATAGGTATAGGATGATAGACGCTGACTGCCAGAGGTGGCTTGGGTCAGGTTGCCATTGCCATCGTAAGCATAGGAGGCTGTCGCACCCGTTCCTGTAGTGACCTTGGTCAGGCGGTCATCCTTGTCATAGTTGTACAAGGTGGTTTGACCGGCTGTATCTGTTTCTGCTGTCAGGCGATTGAGGGCATCATAGGTCTTGGTCTGGCTTTGGCCAAGTGGGTTGACCAGTTTTTCCAGATTGCCATTTGGATCATAGGCATAGGTTTCTTCTCGCTTGCCATTGATGGTCCGTTTGGTCAACTGTCCAACTGGGTCATAGCTGAGTTCAGTCTTACGGCTAGTTGGGCTGGTGATGGTTTTGAGTTGGTCTAGCTTAGTGTAGTCCAGATTGGTCTTGGCACCGCTTGGTGTCGTGACGGAAGCCAGGTTCCCGGCCTTATCATAGGTGTACTTGGTTTCCAAGTCCAAGGCATTTTTCTCAGTCAGAAGACGACCTGCCACATCATAGCTATAGCTGGTGCTTCTGTCTGATTGGTCGGTTTCCTTGGTCAGGTTTCCTGCTACATCATAGGTATAGACCTTGGACAGGCCTTGTGGGGCGGTTTGTTTTTCCAAGCGGCCCAGTTTGTCATAGCCGTAGGTAAAGACAGCCTTGTTGGGCAGGGTCCGTTCTGTTGCGCGGCCATAAAGGTCGTTGACATAGCTGGTCACATCACCGCTTGGGTCTTTTTCGCTGGCTAAGCTGCCTGTCGCATCATAGCTGTAACTGGTGACACCACCTGTCGGTTTGGTCATGGTGCTGACACGGTTCATGGCATCATAACTATAACTGGTGGTATGGCCTTCACCAGTGGTCGATGTCAGAGTATTGCCCAGTGCATCATAGGTGAAGGTCTGTGTCGCTCCTGTTGGGGCAACCGTTTCAGTTAAGCGGCCCAGAGGATCATACTTGAGGGCTTTTTCATTGCCCTTTGGATCCTTGTAGAGGACTAGGTGTTGATTGGCATCGTATCCATAGCTGGAACTATGGCCATTGGCATCCGTGATCTTGGTGAGATTGCCCAGGACATCATACTCATAGTTAGTTTCATTGCCCTCTGGGTCTTTTTCCGTGACAACTCGATTGAGGGCATCGTAGGTGTAAGTCGTTTCACGGTCCAAATGGTCCACTGTTTTGCTCAGATTGCCATTCTTATCATAATGATAGGTCGTGGTATGGCCTTCTACGTCCGTTTTGGTCGCCAGATTGCCGACTTTATCGTAGCTATAGCTTTCACTGCTGCCATCTGGGTAGCTTGTTTTGACCAACTGATTGTAGCTGTCATAGGTGTAGGTCGTGACTTGTCCAAGACTATTGGTTTCTGTCAAGCGGTTACCTGCTCCATCATAGGTATAGCTTTCGTTTAAGTCTTGATTATCTTTGGCAGTAAGGATACGGTCTGCTGCATCATAGGTGTACTCTGTCACAAGTCCGCTGGACTGGGTTTGTTTGACCAGGCGGTCTAGGGCATCGTACTCATTGGTGATGGTACTGCCATCTGCATTGACCACTTCTTTGACCTGGGCAGTTGCCGTATAGGAGATTTTGGTGGTGTTGCCATTAGCATCTTCTACTGCGACTGGGTAGCCAAGTTCATTATAGGTATACTTGGTTTTCCCACCGAGGGCATCTGTGACCTCCGTCAGAAGCTCCATCTGATTGTAGGCAAATTGTGTGCTATTGCCCAGTCCATCTGTGACTTGACTGACTTGGTTTTGACCATTATAGACTGTGGAGGCTGTGTAGCCCGCCGCATCGGTCACAGAGCTGTGGTTACCGTTCTTGTCGTAGCCCATGCTGGTGGTATTACCAAGTGGGTCTTTTGTAGACAAGAGGCGGCCAGCGCTGGTATAGTCGTAGCTGGTTTCCTTACCCTTAGCATCTGTAAAGGTGAGGACATTTCCCATGGCATCATAAGTGTAGGAAACACTTGATTGATCTGGGTAGGTGATAGTTGTCACGTTTCCAGCTGCGTCGTAAGTATAGCTAGTGGTGCGTTCGCCGATGGTTTCTGTCAGTTTTTGACCGAGGGCATCATAGGTATAGCTGATGGTTTGCCCTGCCTCATCCTTGTAGGAGAGGATTCTTCCGAGCTTGTCATAGCTGTACTCTGAGCTAGTACCGATTGGGTAGCTGACCTTGGTGAGGTTTCCAGATGCATCATAACTATTTTGGGTCACCTGGCCAAGGGCATCCGTGATGGTGGCAATTGCCCCAAAACGGTCATCATAGGTTAGGCTACTGCTGTGACCTGCTTCGTTGGTCCTGGTGAGAACACGCCCCAGTCCATCCCGTTTTAATTGTACCGTTTGACCAGCCGCATCGGTTTCTGTCAGCAAACGACCGCGGCTATCGTAGGTATAGGTCGTTGTCTGCCCTTGCGCATCGGTGATGGACAGCTGATTGCCCACGCCATCATAAGTATAGGAATAGCTGCCGCCTTCCCCATTAGTCGCTGCAATCTTGCGGCCAAAGCCATCATAGCTAAAGGTAGAGGTATTGCCATTGCCCTCTGTCACGGCTGTGACCTGGCCGGCACCATCAAAGGTATAGGTGGTGGAGACACCATCAGGATCTGTCTCGCTGGTCTTTCGGCCTTCCGCGTCATAAGTATAACTGGTCACTCCACCACGTGGGTTGGTAACTGAAAGGAGCTGGTTATGGGCATTATAGGCTAGTGTAGAGACGCCACCCAGTGGATTGGTCACTTGAACGAGGTTCGCACCTGCATAGGCAAAGCTGGTGGTTTGACCGAGAGCATCCGTTGTGGAGAGGATTCGGCCTTCCTTGTCTACTGTATAAGTGACTGTTGACCCATCTGCCAGAGTGGTAGAGACTAGGTTGCCGTCTTTGTCGTAGCTGTGGCTGGTGGTATGGCCATCAAAGTCAGTTTCTGACAAGAGGTGGTTTTTGGCATCGTAAGTTGATGATTTAACAGCTCCATCATAACGAGTTTCGTTTAGAAGATTGCCATTTTCATCGTACTGATAGCTGGTGGTTTGACCGAGTTCGTTGGTTTCACTGGCCAGGCGGTTCGCATCGTCATAGGTTTTTGTCACACTGGTTCCATCTGGATATGCGATACCCGTAGTCCGGTACTGTTTGTCATAAGTGTAGGTGGTGCTATTGCCATTGGCATCGGTTGTGATGGTTTGTCCGTCACTATATGAAAGAGTTGATACTGCACCCGAACCATCTGTCTGTTTGGTCACTCGGCCCTGGTCATCATAGACATTCTCCACAACCTTGGTGCCATTGCCATCGTACCAAGCTGTCATGAGACCTTGGTCATCATACTCATACCGAGTAGGCACTCCTGCTGCATCGGTATAGGTGATGAGTTGGCCGTTTTCATCGTATTCATAGGTGAGGGTAGAGCCGTTTGGAAGACCGATGGCGCCAATGTAACCCTCTTCATTCATGGTTACATTAAAGTGGAGACCTGTTGGGGAAGTGATTTGAGTCAGGTTGCCATTTTCATCATAAGTAAGGCTCGTTTTGTTTCCTTTTTCGTCCGTTTGACTGGCTAAAAGTCCGTGGAAATTGAAGACTTTCTCTACTTGGTCGGTATCGGTGATATGGTACTCTTTGACCTGATACTCTTCTTCTCCATTTCCAAAATCAGCCTTCTTGGTTTCTACATCCTTGATGGTCAATGTCAAGTCATAACCTTCCGGTGCCTGATACGTATCTCCGTCCTTTTTAAAGGTCAGAATAGAGCCATCTGAACGGGTATAGTAGAGATTGCCTTCTTCATCGCTGGTTATTTGCTCATTGTAGGCAAAGGACCAACCACGACCAAAGAGGCTATTCATACCAGCTGCTTTGGAGTTATAAGCACGGACAATTTCAAAGTTTCCACCCAAGTCATTGATGGACACATCTGTCCGATCCAGATAGAAATTCCCGGTATTTAAGTTAATAGGTTCAAAGCCAAACTCACAATGCAGACCACGACCCATGAGAAGCATATCCACCTCTGATTTAACAGCATCATTTAGCTTTGGAGGATTATATGGTTTGGTAGCATTTTTCTTTGGATTGCGGATAAAGAGGGTATTGTTCTTGACCAAAAGCATGTCTTGGATACGGTTGTCGTAAGCAATCTGCTTAAGAGGGACACCATAGTAAGCTGCGATTTTTGGCAAGGTATCGTACTGGGTGACCTTGTAGATGATAAAGCTATCACTGGATTTCTTCCCACTGGTCTGCCCATCTTTTTGGCTTTCCGCATCAATGGTGTAAACTTTATTCAGTTCTGGTTCTGTAAAGGGAACAATGGTTTGCCAGTTGGATAGTTTGTCCTTATACTGGGTTGTTCCTTTTTCAAAAGCAGAAATAAAGTTAGAGGTATCAGGGTATTTGTAGGAGTAACTGCCTGGCACTTGACCGGTATAGTTTTTTCCTGCATCACTAAGGTTATAAGTGACCGTTGCCCCAGGACTTGTCAAACCATCTGCAAAAACACCTTGGAATTGGAGCTTCCCAGACTTTTCAGTCTTGACCATATTGCGTAGGTTAATGGTTGTGTTGCCAATTGGATAGTTGACATCGACTGGATCTGGCACAGACCAGTGAATCGTAATACTTGGTGCTTTATCTGGTGTAAATCCGCCCTGTGCATTGTTGGCCACATTGGCTTCGGTCGTGTAGAAACCACCACCATAATCACCTTCATTGGTTGCTTTTACCACAAGACCGTAGTTTGGGTAGAGTCCCTGCACCCAACCATTGACTGTTTCTCGAATATCAAAGTGGTGCATGCCCAATTTAGCTGGACTAAGGGCATTTTCGCCAGAAATCTCATCCTCCAGGTTGAGGGAGGATAGCCAGGTGATGGTATTGATATCAAAATCCTGTTTCACCCGATAGGAGGCAAAAGTCGCATTGGCAGTTCCTAATCCGTCTGAATATTGGTATAAGTTCAGAGTTGCACTGTCAATCTTAGCTTCTGATGGGATGCTTTTCTGAAAATCATAATTGACCTTAAAATACATACGGCTGCGACCAATGTCTGCGACACCTGGCATCCCCATATTTGTAGCAGTAATATAGCCTACAAAACCATAGGCGCTTCCTAGGAAGGTGCCACGAACGGAACTGGTAACAACATCTAAAAGGTTTTCTCTTGGAACCGTTACAGTTGGGTCAATGCGAACAGGATAGCTACGGCTGCTGTCTCTCAGCCATTCTTCACTGGCTGTGACTGTCAATTCGTATTGCTTTTCAGCCTTTGTCAGTTCAAGTGTAATATCATTACTTTCCTCCCCAGCTGCATCCACCATAACAGGTGCTGTTAAGACAAAGAGAACGGTATCCTTTCCTTTTTCTTTGACCAAAACTTGATTGTTTTCGAGGACGACATCATAGGAAGCAGCATCCAAACCATAAGTGAAACTGTTCTTTCCTTCCCACTGGGCCAACACAATCTCTTCTTTGACACCGTTGGCCTGAACAGTATATTGGACATCTGTTGCCCCTTCTACGTTGTTGTAGAGGAGAGCATTTTCTTGGACGGTTGCATTTTCATAGGTTTTATCCAGAGGATAAAGGGAGATTTTGTCACCCTGACTGATAATATCAATCGGTGTCTCCTTGTCCACTTGGCTTGGCAAAACAACCCCGACTGGCGACTCTTTTGGCAGGTAATAGTGTTCTCCATTGGCGTGATAGGAATAGAGGTCAAGGTCCACAGGAATCTCCTGACCATCCTGGTTCTTATAGGTCTTGACTTGACTGCCAATATAGGTCACAAAACGGGTCTCGTCTACCTTGTAGAGCTGTTCCTGCCCACTTTCAGCAACTGGTTCTCCATACTGTTCACGAAGGGATGCTTCTTCTGCACTGATGGTTTCTTCTGGAACTTGGGGCTGTTGGATGGCATCCCCACCATCTGTTTGGGACTGTTCCCTTGTGGTTGTCTGGTCTGCTTGTTCTGGGTTATTTTGATTTTGATTTCCCACAACTGCATCTTGAGCCTCATCTACTGAGTCATTGTAATATTCTTCAGCCTGCGTGGTTTCAATCGCATTTTGAATTTCCTCAGCATAAATGAGCGGACTATTGGTTAAGACAATCGTCAGCAGCATCATCCAAGAACATACTTTTCTTATCTTTTTCATATTATCTCTCATCCTAAATATTTTCTTTTTCTTTTATCACAAAAATATACACAGTCCCTAGTATCAACAGGCTATCCACTATAAAAAGGAGAATATCAGCCAGTTGGGGAAGCAATTAACTGAATAGAAGAATCTTTCCAACTAGTAGAAGACTGAGCCATAATAGCCTTTGAAATTCCTTCTTCCTAAAAACCACTTCTCTTCCCTGATAGAAACAAATCAGACTATAAAGCGCTGTCAGTTTGATGGTGACTTGTAGCAAACTGGATAATACCCAGATAAGGTTTTTGGCCAATGTATAGGAAATGGAGGTATGATCATATAAGAACTGCCCAAGAAGACCTATGATGAAACCTACTGCGACCGAAAGGACAAGGGATATCCCAAGGACCTTAAGTACGCGATTCTCTTGATTGTAGTTCTTTAAGAGCCAACTAAGCAACCGAATGAGTAAAATAGCACCTCCGATAAAAAGAATCGCCCCAATCACTCCCAATATAAGCGAGATTCCCCTATCCTCCGCCCAGGGTTTCCATACTCCAACTCCTAGGAGTCTTTGACCGATACCGAAAGCGAGAAAGCCCAAGACTAACCCACTATAACGCCTCTGTTTTTTTATAAAATCCATATTTATTCATTTCTCCTTATCGCATGTAGGACAAACCTCTTTTGATCTGTTTGTGCATCGCAGGTTGATAAAATCAGCAGTTTATCTTTTTCTATATCAAAAGATATACTTCTGTAAAAACCAGCTTGATTTCTTGCTTGACTCTCAATGTTGGCGACATATTCCTTAACCTTTTCCTTCTCACCAAGTTGAAAAGTATGATAAAGGTGATCATCACTGAACTGGTAGGCCGCAAAAATGTCATAGGTCAGCCTCGTATCCGCAGTTTCCACAACAATAGTTCGATATTGTTCAAATGTTGTTTCATCTGCGAAATTAGCTAAACTGCCAAACATAGAGCCATCCTGTATGGCATGACCGTAAATAATGGTTACAGGGTCCTCAAAGGTTTTTGAGTTGACTCTTTCTGTAAAAATGGCTCCATAATAGGTACTGTTATGTTCTAAATCATGACTGAGATAATAGGTATCATCACTTGGGTGTTGGGCAACTGGGTAATCAATATTAGTCCCTTCAACATTTAGCCAGGCATATACATCTGGATTGGCATGATGCCAATTTGATAATTCATCCTGTACAGATTGGGTTAGTTGACCTTCTTCCAACTTTTTTAATCCATAAAATGCAGCAACACAAATGCCAATCAGGAAAACTAAACCAAATAATTTTCTAAATTTTTTCATATCTCCACCAAATCTTCTTCGTTCCCTCTTTTTTATACTCCACTCATTTTATCATAATTTATTGGTAAAGAAAAAGCTTTTTTTCAAAAAATGAATAAAAAACCACCCCTTTCGGGGTGCAATCTTTCTAATCTTCCATGACCAGGAGCATGTCCTTGT
>ERZ1032820.65-NODE-65-length-9216-cov-7.914966_pt1 | contig 9216 bp, 7 predicted proteins | sample MGYA00517093_ERZ1032820 | MGnify/ENA primary metagenome ERZ1032820 (study PRJEB33719, sample SAMN04262577) | wastewater metagenome | biome: sewage system; feature: wastewater treatment plant influent; material: sewage | place: Peru: Lima | collected 2013-01-29 ...
CTTCAAGAAAACTTTTTGTATTCAGGTTTTCTGCAGTAATTCTCACTTAGCATGTTGTTTATAAAGAGCGACGGCAGTCGCTCCACCTTATGATTTCCTTTGATACCCCCCCTTCCACGCTCGTCGTTTTCTGCAAGAAAACGATATGTAATCAGGAGTTCCTCTGGGACTCTCGCTTGAACGAAAAGTGACACCGCAAACGAAGGTCACAGAGATCAAGAAAATAAGCTTTCCGAAATGCACGGAAGGCTTTTTCTATTGATAAATCGATTAGAAAAACTTCTAGTTGTGAGATGCTCTTTTTGAAAGCTGATTTCCGAACAATCCCAGTGATTCGTTAAAAATAGTTTCAAAAAAAGATATAATAAGGCAGTAAACATCATGAACAGGAGGGTAAATCATGAGAAATAATTTTAAAATGCTTGGGGTCCTTTGCTTACTGTCGCTAGTTTTGGTAGCTTGTGGAACCAAAAACGACAAAGATGTGACCAGTGAACCAGAGAAAACGATCACAACTGAGGAAAAAAAGCTGACAGTTGCCGAATTTTTAGATGAGGCTGAAAAAGCTAACAATGAGGTGGAAACAGTACATTTTGACATGGATCTATCTCTCCAAGTTAATACCAATAAAAAAACTCAAGAAATGCGGGCAGATATCGACTATGGCAAACAAGGAGATACGATTCAGCGAGCCAATGCCTTGATTGATGAAGTCAATAACGGTCAGCCTGTTTATCAAGAATATATTTTGCCAGGAGGCGATGGAAATCCAGTTTATTCTCGAACCAGCAAGGATGGTGCTTGGAATAAACAATCAAGTGATGGTCACTATTTCATCCAGCCAGGTTACTTTAGTTTTCTTAAAATCCTTTACTCAATGGAAAATGATTTAGAATTGACAGAAAGTGATGATGAGTACACCCTGGTTCTAAAAAGTCAGAATGTTGACTTGCTCTCTCTGTTCAAAGACGAATTGAATCTATCCATTACTGGTGTGAGCCAAACAGAAGTAAATAAAGTCTTTGAAGTTACCTTTGACAAAGATAATTATTACATGACTGGCTTCAAGATGACGTTTGACTATGAAGGCGATGCTGGTGAGTTGGATATGGATATCGAAACGGAGTTTTCTGATTGGAATCAACTAGATGATTCAACCTTCCAGGCTCCCGATAATGTTTCATTATAGAAAAAAAGACTGAAATGCATTTGAGTGCTTTCAGTCTTTTAGTTTATAAATTTTCATTGACATAGCGGACGAAGTGGTTCCACCAAGAAAGTGGCCAACTAGCCTCGGAAATATTTTCTGCAACCACCATCTCAACACTTGGCTGCGAATCTAGGTAGCCCGTTCCAATCAGATCCTTATCAACCAAACTCAAGTTTCCCAAGCTATAGCCCTGCTGAACAGGAGCATCGAGAGATGATATTTTTTCATTGTATTTAGCAGAAACTGGAGCAGTTGCGCCCTTTCGGATATAGGCATACAGGTCATCTGCAGCAACGGCCTCTACTTTCTCTTTCTGTCCATTAAAAACAGTAATAGAACTCGATTGATAAGGTTTCCCTTTTTCGACCAAAGGAGTCAGAGTAAAATTGTTTTTGATGTAATCAATCAACTGATTGGTAGCCAAAAAACGATTATCAGGATATTCTTGCCCATCATTGGCATTGAGGACAACGGTCACAATCTGCATCTTCTTTTCTTGGAAGCTTGCTACAAAAGAAACGCCACCAGTTTCACTAGCTCCTGTTTTCAACCCATCTACTCCTGAACGAGCATAAGTTCCTGCCTTAAGCATTTGGTTGGTGGAAGAGTAGAAGGTACCGTGAAAATTGAAATCATATTGGGAGGTGATGTCTAAAACTTGAGGAAAATCTATTAACAAACGACGGGCAACAATAGCTACATCCATTGCGGATAACAGGTTTTCATCATTTTCACTTGAACCAGGGTAGCGCTCTTCCCCTAGATAACGATTGTTCAAACCTGTTGCATTGACCAATTTCGCATCTGTAATGCCCCATTCGGTCAATTTAGCCTTCATTTTATCAACAAAGGCAGGCTCACTGCCAGCTACTTCCTCAGCCAGTGCAATCGTTGCACTGTTGGCTGAAGCGATCAAAGCTGCCTCCAGCAATTCCTTGACAGTATAGGAACGTGCTTCTAGGCTGACATTGCTGACAACGGTTCCTGTCAAACTATAGGGGTAGTCACCAATGTCTACAACACTGTTCAGGGACAATTTGCCCTCTTCAATGGCCTCATAGACCAAGTAGACAGTCAGTAAGGTTGTGATAGAGCCAACTGGAGCAGGGGTCTGAGCATCTTGTTCATAAAGAATTTTTCCACTGGGGACATCAACTGCAATCGCGTGCTTGGCTGGGACTGAAAAATCCTCTGCTTGGACTGGCCTCACAAACGAAAAGAAGCTAATGCATAAAATCAAAGCCATTCTAACCAACTGTTTCATAAAATTCCTTCCAACATACCTCTCATTTTTATCATTATACCACAAAATTCACTAAAAACTATTTGATGGATAAAATAATCAGAAAATTCCAAATATACTTAACTTACTTTACAATTTTTCTATCTAATGATATAATCGAACATGAACAATTTAAGAATTGTTTAAGAAAAACAATCAATAACAAACTTAAAATAAGAGGAGACCATTATGCAAAAGAGAAAAATGGCAGCTATTGCTGGTGTTACTTTGCTCTCTACTAGTTTTTTAGCAGCTTGTGGAAACGCTTCATCTAATAGCGGTTCAGGAAAAGAAACCACTTATTCCTATGTCTATACCGAAGATCCAACTTCTTTGGACTATATCGCCTTTAACCGTGCCCAAGTCTCAAACATTGTGACCAATATGGTGGATGGTTTGCTGGAAAACGATAAGTATGGGAATCTGATTCCATCTCTTGCAGAAGACTGGAAAGTTTCTAAAGATGGCTTGACCTATACCTACACCCTTCGTGAAGGCGTAAAATGGTACACCGCTGAAGGTGAAGAATATGCAGATGTCACAGCGGAAGACTTCGTGACCTCTATCAAGCACGCTGTAGACACAAAATCTGAAGGTCTCTATATCATCCAAGGCTCAATCGCAGGCTTGGATGATTATGTCAATGGTAAATCAAAAGATTTTTCAACCGTTGGTGTAAAAGCTCTGGATGAGCGCACAGTTCAATATACTCTGAATGAGCCAGAACCTTTCTGGAACTCTAAGTTGACCATGTCGATCATGTTGCCAGTCAATGCTGATTTCCTTGAGTCCAAAGGAAAAGACTTTGGTAAGTCTGAACCAAGTGGCATCCTCTACAATGGAGCTTATCGCATCAGTGCCATGACTTCTAAGTCATCCATTGAGTATGTGAAGAATGAAAATTACTGGGATGCTGATAATGTAAAAATTGACAATGTGAAGTTAACTTTCTATGATGGACAAGATCCCGAGTCCTTGATCAAAGGCTTCACAGATGGAAACTACACGAATGCTCGTGTTTATCCAAACTCATCCAGCTATGCTTCTGTTAAGAAACAATATGCGGACAATATTGTCTATAGTTTGCAAGATGCAACAACGTATTACACTGCTCTAAACTTGAACCGGACCAACTATGGTCATACTGCTAAGACAACAGATGCACAGAAGACCTCAACCAAGAAGGCCCTTCTCAATAAAGACTTCCGTCAGGCCTTGACCTTTGCCTTTGATCGCGAAAATTATGTTTCACAGAATGTTGGTAAGGATTCGACTGATAAACCCTTGCGTAACCTGATGGTTCCGCCAAGCTTCGTCAGTGCTGGTGAAAAATCATTTGGCGACCTTGTAACAGAAAAAGTTGTTTCTTACGGTGATGAGTGGGCTGACGTAGACTTCTCAGATGCGCAAAACGGTCTCTACAATGTGGAAAAAGCCAAGGCTGAACTTGAAAAAGCAAAAGCTAGCCTTGCAGCAGAAGGTGTAGAATTCCCAATTCACCTCGATATGGCTGTTGACCAAAGCTCTGAAATTGGTGTGCAACAGGCTTCTTCATTGAAACAATCTATTGAAGCAGCTCTTGGAACAGATAATGTCGTGATTGATCTTCAAATGGTCGATGCAGATACCTTCCAAAATATCTCCTTCTATACTGAAACACCAGAGCAAAATGACTATGATATCTCTTATGGTGGTTGGGGACCTGACTATCAGGATCCATCAACCTATCTGGATATCTTTGAAACCAATTCAGGTGCGAGTGCAACTAAGATTGGTATTGATGCCAAGTCAACCGATATCATCACAGCGGTTGGTTTGGATAAGTACAACGAACTTTTAAAAGCAGCTTCTGATGAGAAATTGGATGTTGTCAAGCGTTATGAAAAGTATGCAGAAGCTCAAGCCTGGTTGACAGATAGCGCTATTGTGATTCCTTATACATCAGTAGGTGGAACACCAAGTGTATCCAAAGTAGTGCCTTACACTGCAGCAGCGGGTGATATTGGTATCAAAGGTGGAGGCGCTCCATACTACTTTAAGTATATGGAAGTCAGCACTGAAACTAACAAGGCCGAGGATGTCTATGCTAAACGCGAAAAATGGTTGAAAGAAAAAGCGAAATCAAATGCAGAAGCACAAGAGAAGCTTGCTGACCATGTAGAATAATAAAGGACTTTTAAAGAACTTTTTCAAAAAGGACTTTCTCTACGAGTTTTAGAGGAAGTTCTTTTGAAATTTGGAGAGGAAACACAAAATGAAGAAGTATGTTCTAATGCGGATCTTACGCTCTTTATTCTCTCTTTTTATGGTAACCACTCTGATTTATACGATTATCTATACAATGGTACCTAGAAGGAAGATTTTTGAGAAAGATCCAACATACGTCAAAGTAGCGAAAGATCCGGATAGTAGAGCGGACTATGTCAATACCGTTTTTGAGAAAATGGGCTATATTGATTACCTCAACTCCAAGGAACTTCACGAAGCTGCTGAGGAAGAATACGGCAGCACAACCACTGATCCAGCTGCTAGTAATAAAAAAATGTATGAAAAGTACATCGCAGATTTGGGTAATAACTGGGAACTTCACCAGTTCGAAGGTAGTCAGCTCTTTTATGCTACTAGAGAAATCCCTATCTATCAACGGGTGCTTGACTTTTATGGGAACTTGATTCAGATTGATCATACCAACCGTATCAAGGATGAAAAAAATCCAGACCTAGAGCGCTACCTGCGCTTTGAAAAGGATCCGTCAGTTGGTTGGGCCTTGGTTGGATCGGGTACTAAGCATAAGTACCTCCTCTATTTCAACGGACAATTTCCATTTATTCATCAACAATTTGTGACTCTAGATATGGGCTTATCTTATCCAACTTACGCCAATATCCCAGTCTTGGAAGTCCTCACTCAAGGTCAAGGGAAGACTCTAGTAACAGATGTAACCTTCCCAACAGGAGTAACCAAGCAGTCCTCTATTGATATTTATAGTCGGACTTACAAATCTCCGTCCTCTGCGGATAAACAGGATATTGCCAACTTTGGAGAAGGGGACGCTTATACGGCTACAAAGACTCGATATCAAGACCCATCTATGTTGGTCAATTCATCTATTATTGGCTTGATTAGTGTGGTGATTTCCTATTTCGTCGGTATCCCTTTGGGGATTCTCATGGCTCGTTATAAAAACAAGGTTTTTGATTCACTCACTACGGCCACCCTTAGCTTCTTGATGGCCTTGCCAAGTATCGCTTTTATCTATATTTTTCGCTTCTCACTTGGAAAGCTATTTGGGTTACCAGATACCTTCCCAGTTTTGGGAGCTTCTGATCCCAGGTCCTACCTATTTCCAGCCCTCCTTCTGGGCTTGTTGACCATTCCAGGGACAGCGATTTGGATCCGTCGTTACTTCATTGACCTTCAAACCAGCGATTATGTTCGATTTGCCCGCTCTAAAGGGTTGTCAGAGTCTGAAATTTCAAGACATCATATTTTGAGGAATGCCATGGTACCCGTTGTGAATAGCATTCCCTATTCAATTCTCAGTGTTATTGTCGGAGCTACCTTTACAGAGTCTGTCTTTGCCTTTCCAGGGATGGGTAAAATGCTGATTGACTCTATCAACGCAAGTAACAATAATATGGTTGTTGCCCTGTCATTTATATTTGCAGCCTTGTCTATCTTTTCACTTCTTTTGGGTGATTTGCTGATGACAGTGGTTGACCCACGTATTAAGCTAGATGCGAAAGGAGGAAAATAATGTCAACTATTGATAAAAGTAAGTTTCAATTTGTCAAACGTGATGATTTTGCCTCCGAAGTGATTGATTCGCCAGCCTATTCCTACTGGAACTCGGTATTTCGTCAGTTTTTTAAGAAGAAATCTACCATCCTGATGCTCGTCATCCTTATTGCCATTGTACTGATGAGTTTCATTTATCCCATGTTTGCCAACTATGACTTTAGTGATGTAAGTAAAATCAATGATTTTAGTTCCCGCTACAATTGGCCGAATGCCAAATATTGGTTTGGTACAGATGCCAATGGACATTCCCTCTTTGATGGCATTTGGTATGGGGCTAGGAATTCCATTCTCATTTCCCTTATTGCTACAGTCATCAACTTGGTGATTGGGGTTATTGTCGGTGGAATTTGGGGTGTCTCAAAAGGCTTTGACAAGATTATGATGGAAGTCTATAATATCATCTCCAATATTCCGTATTTGCTGATTATCATCATCATGACTTATGCGCTTGGGGCTGGCTTCTGGAATCTGATTTTAGCCTTTTGTATCTTCGGTTGGGTTCATGTTGCCTATTCTATTCGTGTGCAAATCCTGCGTTACCGTGATTTGGAGTATAACTTGGCCAGCCGTACTCTAGGAACTCCAACTTTTAAATTGGTAGTGAAGAATCTTCTGCCTCAGCTTGTATCGGTCATTGTGACCCAGGCTTCTCAAAGTCTGCCGGGATACATTTCTTCGGAAGCCTTTCTATCCTATTTCGGGATTGGCCTGCCAGTGACAGTGCCAAGTTTGGGACGACTGATCTCCAAATACGCTCAAAATGTAACTACGAATGCCTACCTTTTCTGGATTCCGTTGACAGCCCTTGTTCTCGTTTCCTTTTCACTGTTTATCGTTGGTCAAAACCTATCTGATGCCAGTGATCCACGTACCCACAGATAAGGAGAAAATATGACAGAAAATAAAAATGTAATATTATCCGCCAAAGATGTGGTCGTGGAGTTTGATGTTCGTGACCGCGTTTTGACCGCAATTCGTAGCGTCTCACTAGACCTTATCGAAGGAGAAGTCTTAGCCATTGTTGGTGAATCTGGTTCTGGTAAATCGGTCTTGACCAAGACCTTTACAGGAATGTTGGAAGAAAATGGCCGTGTGGCGTCAGGCAGTATCACCTATCGTGGTCAAGAATTGACTGCTATCAAGAAGCACGAAGATTGGGAAAAAATTCGTGGTGCCAAAATTGCGACGATTTTCCAAGACCCTATGACCAGTTTGAATCCCTTGGTCACCATTGGTCGTCAGATTTCTGAGGTTATTGTCAAACACCAAGGAAAGTCGGCTTCCGAAGCCAAAGAAATGGCCATCAACTATATGGAACGAGTTGGAATCCCAGAAGCAAAAAAACGCTTCAATGAGTATCCCTTCCAATACTCCGGAGGGATGCGGCAACGGATTGTGATTGCCATTGCCTTGGCCTGCCGCCCAGATATCCTCATTTGTGATGAACCAACAACGGCCCTAGATGTGACCATCCAGGCACAAATTTTGGACTTGCTGAAAGAGTTACAAAGTGAATACAATTTTACCACCATTTTCATCACTCACGACTTGGGTGTGGTTGCCAGCATTGCCGATAAGGTTGCTGTGATGTATGCTGGTGAGGTGATTGAATTTGGTACGGTTGAAGACATCTTCTATGATCCGCGCCATCCTTATACTTGGAGTCTGCTTTCAAGTTTGCCTCAGCTAGCAAATTCAAAAGGAGAACTCTTCTCCATTCCGGGAACTCCGCCATCGCTCTTTACGCCAGTGGTGGGAGATGCTTTTGCGCCTCGTTCCGAATTTGCGATGCAGATTGATTTTGAAGAAGCACCGCCAATTATCCATGTGACCGAAAGTCATTGGGCAAAAACTTGGCTCTTGCATCCAGAAGCACCAGTTGCTGAAAAACCAGCTGTTATCCAAGATTTGCATGCAAAGATCAAGGCAAAAATGTCAGTAGAAGAGATTAGTTAGGAGGGAGAAATGACTGAAAAATTAGTTGAAATTAAAGATTTAGAAATTTCTTTCGGAGAAGGTCACAAGAAATTTGTTGCCGTAAAAAATGCTAATTTCTTCATCAATAAGGGAGAAACTTTCTCTCTTGTTGGTGAATCTGGCTCTGGTAAGACAACCATTGGACGTGCCATTATCGGCCTCAACGATACCAGTGCAGGAGACATCCTATATAAAGGAGAAAAGATCAACGGCAAGCTCTCACGCGAGCAATCACGAGAGCTTATCCGTAAGATTCAAATGATCTTCCAAGATCCAGCTGCCAGCCTCAACGAACGAGCAACGGTTGACTATATCATCTCTGAGGGGCTCTATAATTTCAAATTATACGACAATGAAGCAGACAGACAAGCTAAAGTTCGAGCTATCCTCAACGATGTCGGTCTCCTGGCTGAGCATCTGACCCGTTTTCCGCATGAGTTTTCGGGCGGACAACGTCAGCGGATTGGCATAGCCCGTGCTCTCGTTATGCAGCCAGAATTAGTTATTGCAGACGAGCCGATTTCTGCACTGGATGTTTCTGTGCGGGCCCAAGTTCTCAACTTGCTCAAACAACTGCAAAAAGAGCTTGGTTTAACCTATCTCTTTATCGCTCATGATTTGTCTGTTGTTCGCTTCATTTCCGATCGGATTGCAGTTATCCACAAGGGAGTAATTGTTGAAGTTGCAGAAACGGAAGAATTATTCAGAAACCCAATTCATCCTTATACGCGGTCTCTGCTTTCTGCAGTTCCAATTCCGGATCCGATTTTGGAACGTCAGAAGACTCTGATTGTGTACAACCCTGATCAGCATGACTACAGTGTTGACAAACCAGAAATGGTTGAAGTCAAACCAGGTCATTATGTCTGGTGCAATCAATCCGAACTTGCCCAGTACAAAAAAGACTACTTATAACCAATAAACAATGGTAGGAACTTCAATTTTA
>ERZ1032820.67-NODE-67-length-9186-cov-7.771657_pt1 | contig 9186 bp, 8 predicted proteins | sample MGYA00517093_ERZ1032820 | MGnify/ENA primary metagenome ERZ1032820 (study PRJEB33719, sample SAMN04262577) | wastewater metagenome | biome: sewage system; feature: wastewater treatment plant influent; material: sewage | place: Peru: Lima | collected 2013-01-29 ...
GATTAACATTCTTCAACTCTACTTGAGTGTTTACACATAATTATTGACAGTATCCCTGTAGAGATGGCTTGACCTATCATAGATCCTACCCATGCACCAACTAAGGTACCAACAACTGGGATTGGAATCAGACTTCCCACATAAGCGCCTGCAATAGCTCCAGTTACACTAGCTCCAGCATGCACAGCTCCATCAACCAGGGCACCAGCAGTATCCTCTCCTCTAGCTTTGCTAGCTTGATAAGCTGTGAGACCATCCAATCCTGCAATCAAGCCACCTAGCACTCCCACACTCTTTACAGCTCCTTTGAAACCTGTTCCTTTTACAAACTTACCTGTACCATTGACAACCCCATCTAATTGTTTCGCCTGTTTAACAATTTTGAAACGATTCACATCTCCCATTACTTGCTTCCACGTTTTAAGCCCTGTTTTAGTACTCTTGACTGCAGAACGCCAAAACGTTCCATTCATAATTTTCTTATAACTCGCAACGCCTTCCGCTCCTGCGACCATTCCTACTGTAAACCAGCCAACTCCACTAAAAATCTGTGCAACATCTATCCCGTTTTGCGTCTCAAAATCCTCAATCGCATTGCTAACTTTTTTAGGCACTTTTGTTTCCGGATATCTTTTAACATAAGCCGCTATCGCTACAATATCCGCATCCGTCAAATCTTGGCCACTCTGTATTTTCTTGAGGGCAGTTTGATAGCCTTGTACCACTTCCTCCCTCTTCTTCCACTGGCTATTCACCGTCTCTACCCAAGTCATATCCTTGGGCGGGACAAAACCGGTAGCTGGGTTGTAGTTGGAAAAGCTCTGCTTGACCTGGTTGAGCGCCGACATCAAGGCTGTCTCCAGGCTGGAAATACTCTCGAAGCTTCGTGCAGAGGCGGTATTAAACTGATAGAGTTTTCGCAGTTTTTCGCGCAGTTGGTTGAGTTCGGTGACTCGGAAACTGACTGCCATTGTGCCAATGTCTACCTTAAACATTATAGCAAAAAAAGAATCCCCAGGGCTAGGTTATTGGAAAATATCAAATCACCTAGGTGGTCTCTATGCAATCGTGATTCTTCAACAATTATACTACAATTTTATCACACAAAAAGAAATCAGCTAGACAATGCTAGATGATTCCATAAGAGTATACAATTCGGTCTTCTTTAGTAACTTTATCAAATTCTTCTTAATGAGCACACAGTTAATTTCAAAATCATTCCACACCATGGTTTGAATGGTATGATTTGCTATAATTTTTAATATTTAGAAGTGTAGTCTTTCACCCTGCCAATGTCTAATTTTGGCTACTGCTTCTCTTTATTATTCAACAAACATTGTTATTTTTCAACTTTTCCTTTAGGAATTTCTGGATTATTATCTCGCCATTCTTCAAAAGCATCCTGCAATCTATCTTCATTCTCAGATTCATATCCTGTAAAAACAATTTCACTAATGTTTTCTCGGTTAAAATATACAATTTGTTTTGGATCTAATCCTAAAATGTGACTTATACCTGCATAATCAAAATATACCTCCGTGCCATCCATATTTAGAATCGGTTGTCTTGAAACAATCATTATTTCAAGCTTTCCTCCATTCAGATAAACTACTGTCCCCATGGGTAAAAGTTTATTTGAGTTCATTACTATCTCCTTCATTTTTTAGTCTTACTTCAAATTGGTACTCATCAACCAAATCTCTCGTATCCAGTCCCATGTAAAATAAATATACAAAAATACATTCTACTAAACCTAATAATCGCAACTGAACAAACAGTGAAACAATAAAAAGAGGTAATACTAAAACACTTATAGTGAAAAAATATTTTATTTCTTTAAACATACTACCAATACCCCTTTCCACTTGGCATATAACGAAATGGAGCTACCCCCCTCACATCTCCAATTCTTTCGAGTTTTCCGCCCTTTCTTGTGATAAATTGTTTAAAACGAAAATCCCTAACTTTAGTTAGTAACAACACAAAAACGACGGAAATGAATAGAATGATGCTAATATTTAATAGAGCCTGAACTAGACTAAAGGGAGTATTGGAAGGCCCCAACAAGTACTCTCTAGGAATTAGCCTTGTTACAATTGTTCCACCTACAATTCCAAAAAAAATCGCAGATACATGCTTTTTTCGCTCATTATCTGTATTCAAAATATAATCTCCAAGCGGAATAGTGCTACGATAAAGCTCCCAGTATCTTCGCGATGACAGTCCTAGATTCCGACGCATCACATATTCCTCTCCTTCAGGTGTTACCAGTATATACCAACCTCTTATTACAGATTTCCTCTCCAACGATAGACTATGGATAGAAGCAGAAATATTCATAAAATCATTTTTCATTCAAATTACCTATCCCCCTTCTTAATCAAATGGATTGATGAAACTAAGAGTATCAGAGGCTGTATTACATAGGTTGTTCCACCCATCTACAACAGCTTCACCCACATTATCTTCAAACTCTTTTACTTCAGGGAATTCCTCTCTTAGCCAGTCATTCACCATATTTACACCAATCCCCACAGCAATACCTACTCCTACAACTGCGGCTGCTGGCAAGGAGGCTCCAGTAGCAATTACACCGATTCCGGTTAAAACTGTTGTAACTCCTACAGTTGCAATTGGTGTTATAACAGCTGTAGTTGCACCCGTCACAATCTCCTTACCCCAAGCTTCTTCCGCAGTATCTCCTGAAGCCATATTGATGCCCGCTCCAACCAGAACTCCTGGACCAAATGATATTGCCTCGCCTAAGACGGCATTGACAACCCCTGCTTTAACTGAATATTTTGCGACCGACTCTGCACTTTCTCTAACAATAGCCTCATGAGTTGCGCCGGGGATTTTGCCGATGATTTTGCCTACGCTATTTGTAATTGAATAACGATTGGCGTAGATATAGCCAGCATTCTGAAGCGCAAAATTTACTCCACGATTAATGATACCTTCCTCAACAGTTTCACCTATGTACTTATAGTATAGTTTTCCTGTTAATTCATCGACACCAAGTCCGGCTAAAGCGGACACTCCATAGTTTTCTATAAATTCGTTAATTGGATATGCACTCTTCACTTGTTCTGGCAATTCAATATTAGGATATTTTTTTACATAAGCCGCTATCGCCACAACATCCGCATCCGTCAAATCTTGTCCATTTTTGACCTTGTTAACCGCAACATGGTAGGCTTTAACAACTTCCTCCCTCTTCTTCCACTGGCTATTCACCGTTTCTACCCAAGTCATATCCTTGGGCGGGACAAAACCGGTAGCTGGATTGTAGTTGGAGAAGCTCTGCTTGACCTGGTTGAGCCCCGACATCAAGGTTGTCTCCAGGCTGGAAATACTCTCGAAGCTTCGTGCAGAGGCGGTATTAAACTGATAGAGTTTTCGCAGTTTTTCGCGCAGTTGGTTGACCTGGGGCTGCATCGTATTGATGGTCCCCAGGACACTGTTGCGAAGGGCTGGATCACTGTCAGGGTCTCGAGACAGGATGCGATAAGTGTTTAGGGCAGAACGCATGCTGCTTTCATACTGGCGGATTTGAGCTTCTAACTCCTCACTATCTAAACTTTCACTGCAATAGGAAGCATATAAACGCTCCAGGGAAGATGTCTTCTCACTGACACATTCACTATAAAGGATGCTGGCTTGCAGTAAGGGGGTGAGTACACTGGCCGCATATTGTTTGGCACTGCTATAAGCGTTTCCTTGTAGGTTATCAGCTCCTAAGAAATCATTTAAGGCCATGACTCCTTGATTGAGTGCGGTGACTCGGGAACTGACTGAGCTGGAGACAGAGGTGCTCTGAGCACTCATTGACCCCATATCCACTTTAACCATCTATCTTTTCCTTTCTCTTTTCTTCTTCTAGACGTGCAAATTCCATTCTCTTTTGGTATCGAATATCTTCTAATGCGTCAAAGGCAACTTCTTCTTGTGATTTCAATAGAGTCTTTCGCTCTTCAAAATGAGCATCTATATCCCTCATATATCGGCGAACGGAATCAATGATATCATTGGTAACAAGAGTATCAGAAGGTGTGCGAGTAAAGGTCAAAACTTGGTTGAGGTGATAGATGGTCTCCTCTGCTGATTCTAACACTTCTTCTTCCAAATGCTCTAGTGCTATCTTTTTCTCACTGAGGTCTTCCAGAGTTGCTTGGAGACTCTTTTCAGTTTCTTCGATGGATCCTATTCTATCTGCTGCCATCATTCCACCATCAATCGTTGAGAGCTCCCTGTGTATGGGAGGGGGCCTTTGCTCGACGCAATCGTATCCATTGGCGAGGCAGGTCCTTGCAATGAGCTTGTGATGGATTTGGATAAAGATTGGTCTATAGCCTCAAACTCGGAAGCAGTAGAATGAATCAGATTTACAAACTGAGAAAGGGTTGCTGCCACCTGGGAATTATAGGTCCCTTCTCGGCTAATATGTGTTGAAGCATCTGAATTCCCCTGATAATTTGAAACTGTATCTTTTGCACCCGTAGCAACACCTGAGATGCTGGCTGAACTATTTGTAATTCCAGTTGCTATATTTGAAGCACTGCTGAGATTACTTTGTATCGTCATTTACTTCACTCCTCCATAGGTACTGATTTTCAATAGAATGGATTCCCGACGATTATGCAAATAAACTTGGTCAGCCATTAATCTTGGTTCCTTACTATTATAAACTTTTTCTAAGAAATTTTGGTCCAGTAAGCGCATGCCTAAGACGATGTGTTGAACATCTGCTCGTATTTTTTTAGGAATGGCATCACTCGTAACGCCAACATATTGGTAGGGACTGCCGATGATAAAGAACATTTTAGCCCGCGGTCCATGTTCAAACAAGAAGGTCCAATCCTCTAATGTGATACTGGTTTCAGTCATAAATTCGGCTAATTTTGGAATAAATATCAACCAAGGTTTCAGACTTTCGGCCGGCTTTTCCAATCGTTCTTTTAATTCAAAGGCTAATTGTTGGCTAAAGTTCTGCAAAATTTCTTTCTCTGCTAAATAACTGCTTACCTGTTGTTGGTAGTCAGTGTAATCTTTTGTAACATCCACTAACATCACCTTGTATTCTACCATTAGCCTTGTTGCAATGTTTAAGAAATGATGTGTGATTGTTTGCTGCCCTTCATCATTATCAGAAGTCAGCAAAATATGTTTCAGTCTAGTCAAATCGATGCCGATTGCTTCTACATTTTCAAATTCAAGACCCAGAGGCATGATTCCTTCCTGAAGAGTCTTCTGAACACTCGAACGACTCAGGAAATCTTCGATGGTCAGTTCATCTGGCACCATTGGAATAAGATCTGGTCGCTTGCCTGTCCATAGGTTTGATAGGCTTTGGACTTCCTCTCTTAATTTATCAATCAGCTCCAGATCATTATTAGCTTCTATTGGCAGCGCCAACTGCACACTATCAATCGATGTTTCTCGCTTCATGACAGCACGGCCTTTGATATCTTCAATATCTGCTAAATCAGTCCTGCCCACCGCAGAACGAACATCCGAAGGGTCATTTTGCTTCAGGCTGAGTTGGTGCTTGAAGTTACTATAGAGTACCGCCCGAAGATTGGCTTGACGGCTGGCTGTCATAATCAGATGCACACCGATGGCCAATCCTTCTCGAGAAATCTGTATCAATAGCTTGAGAAAATCATTCTCAATTGGCTCGCCCTTAACGGCATCATAATTATCCAAAACCAGCACGATATCAGGAACTGTATCCTGGCTGGTACGGCGATACATCTCGATGGTCGCAAGACCAGCACTAGATAAGAGTTTCTTCCGTTTAGAAATTTCCCTCGTGACGATGCGAATTAATTTATCCAGCTTTTCAACCTGATCCATCAAAATCCAATCTGCTACATGCGGGAGTTTACTGAGGGCTGCCAAACCATTGGTTCCAAAATCTAATAAATAGAAGTTGACTTGACTTGGTGAATAGCTCCTAGCTAGGTCCATAGTGATGGTTTGTAGGAAGGTCGTTTTACCTGTTGCTGGTGCCCCATATAGGACCATACTTCCATCCTTACTGATATTGAAGGCAACTGCTTCCTGCTTTTGTTCGTGTGGAACATCTGCCTCACCTATGACTGCAATCAAATCTCGTTGCGGGAGTTTCCACGAAATTGCTGCATCTACCTGATGCAACTCAGGCAAGTAGATTCTTTCTTTCAATGGTGGCAACCATGGCTGTGGCAGGGCATTGATTCCCTCTCTCTCCGTCAGTTGCTTGAGTTGATGAACCACGGCATCCAGCTCTGTGGGCACTTGGCGAATATCCTCAACTTCTTCTAGTCCAGATAAATCTTCATTCAAAATTTCATATTGACCGAGGTCATTAATCGCATAGATGGTATGGTCTTCAATTCCTTGCTCATCCTTTTCAGGCTGGTAATCTGCGCCAGACCAGGCTGATTGGAAGAGTTCATAGACTTCATTATTGCCAACTTGAAGATAAGCTCGACCAGCCTGGGTGATATCTGCCGCATCTGGTGTTCTCAGGATTTCTTGTGAGTCTTGCCGGTCCGCCACTTTGAGGGCGAGCTTAAAGCGCGAGTTGGACCAGATTTGGTCATTAACCACTCCAGTTGGTTTCTGCGTTGCCAGAATCAGGTGAATACCAAGCGAGCGACCAATACGGGCTGTCGATACCAATTCAGTCATAAAATCAGGCTGGTTGGCCTTGAGCTCCGCAAACTCATCCGAAATCAAAAAGAGATGGGGCATCGGTTCAGAAACTTCCCCAAGCTTGTATTTCTTTTGGTATTGGTTGATATGGTTTACATCATTTTCCGCAAAAAGACGCTGTCTGCGTTTGAGCTCCGCATTGATTGAAACTAGAGCCCGCATAGACTGAGCACCGTCTAAGTTTGTGATGGTTCCCAAAAGGTGAGGTAAGTCTTTGAAGAGATTGGCCATACCACCACCCTTATAGTCAATAAGTAGGAAAGCAACATCATGAGGGTGGAAATTGACAGCTAAACTGAGGATGTAGGATTGAATAATCTCTGATTTTCCTGAACCAGTTGTACCAGCCACCAAACCATGAGGCCCGTGAGCTTTTTCATGAAGGTTGAGGTAGACAATATCGTCCTGTCCACGCAATCCCAAAGGAACAGAGAGACTCTTATAGGGACTGTTTTTACCCCATCGCTCTAAGATGTTGAGTTCTTCAACAGTTTCAGCTCCATACATTTCCATAAAGGTTACAGAGTCTGGAATAGATGACTTGAGGTTTTGCAAATGATTCAGTGGTGCTAAGCGTCGAGAAATTCGCTCTTTGTCATAGTTTTCAGGAAAATGATCGAGTGCAAAGTCTATTTCTTTCAATTCTCCTTCTTCCATCACCAACTGACCTGTATTGCGGTCCTTGATATTGACAATGGTCTTAATATTTTCAGACAAAGATGACAAGACGTCTTGCACAAATATCAGGCTGCAGCCAAGTTCTGTTGGATCCTCAGTAAAGAATTCCATAATGACATGGTCAAGAATTAATTTCTCATCTGTTACCAACACCACATAATGTGGACTAAATAGCGTCCCTTCCTTCGTAGACTTCTCTTCCAGCTGATTCTTGCGCATTTTGAGAATCTGATTGAGACTTCCCAAGACCTGATCACGTGTCCGCTGATTATAGACAAAACCACGTACATTCATTTCCTGAAGACTGGCATGCGGCAACCACCGCATCCAATCCCACTGCTCTTTTTCCTCTTCAGGCATGATTGTAATAAACTGCACATCGTGATAAGAATGGAAGAGAGCTAACTGATTGACCATCAGCTGCAGTTGCTCCAGCACCAATGGCCGTGGTCCGATATAGCCGACAGGTCCATTTGAAAGATTCGCCACAATCGGCATGTCAGGGATGGTCAGATATTTATAGTAAAGGGCATAACCCTCTGATTCTAGGGCATCCTTCTTGCCACTGCGTTCCTGCTGAGAATATGCCAAGTTATAACTGGCTGGTACCTCTCCCAAACCCAGACGATAATAGAGGAAATCAAAATGTAGGGGTGTTTTCTCATAAATCCGGTGACTGAAGCCCTGGGCTAGTGCATCCAATGTCCCAATTGCAGGATAGTGGTAGAGCTGTCCATCTTTTTGGGCACGAGCAAGTTCGTTTAAAGCAATGGCCTTATCTGATAGATAATGACGGTAGCTATCGATGCGCTGTGTTAGGTCTAACTTGTATTGCTTGCGATTCTTGAAGTAGCCTTGAATGGAGAAAATCATCGTGACAACACTCATGGTCATCGTTGCAATGATATAGAGTCCTCTTGGCTGGAAAATCGAAATCAGAATCGTCACACCCACCATCAAAAGGGGTGGTACAATCAGCTTAAGCAATTCATCCTTTGGCTTATTTGGCTCACTGGCAGGAGCATTGAGCATCACCTTCTCTTCCGAACTTCGATAGATAATTCGGGGTGAGCGATGATAATCAGGATAGTCCGGATAAAAATCATACTTGGACTGTGCAATTTCTGCCAGAGCAGGAGAAACGGTCATCTGACCAGAAAGCATGAATTCATTTGGAAAAACCTTGATGGTATTGCCTTCAAAAGCTAATTCATCACCTAGTTGTAAGATTTGATTTTCTACACGTTCCCCAAGCAACAAGTTATTGAGATAAAGTTGACCAGCAAGAACTGTCAAAGACCAAGTTTGATCAGTTTTTTCAAGCAAAAAGCTAGAGGAATTTGATTCAAGCTGGATATCAGATCCCTTCTCCTGCCCAACTAGGATTTGGCGCTTTTGCAAAGGATCATATAGTCCCTTCTGAGAGCTTGCCAAATAGATGGTCAAGCCAAAAAGGTCTTGACCAAATGGTAGGAGCTGCTGTTCATCATGGACAGAATAATAAACTCCGTCCTCTTCCAAGCTAATCAAAAACTGGTCAGGCATGTCTGAAAAAACCAACTGAGCATGTGCTCGGTCAGAAATTTCATAAGTCTTTCCTTGTTCTAATACCAAATGGTATCGTTTTTGACCATGGTAAATAATCAAGGTATCAGTCCTGCCGACAGTCCTTCCCTCCACTAGATTTTTCTGGCTTGAAGAAGACTGACCATCTTTTCCTTGTATCAATTTCAACTTTTTCTCCTGTTATGAATCATTAATAACTCTAATTTATTTAGCTATTCAAGCAATCTATTTCACATATCCAAC
>ERZ1032820.68-NODE-68-length-9170-cov-4.242128_pt1 | contig 9170 bp, 8 predicted proteins | sample MGYA00517093_ERZ1032820 | MGnify/ENA primary metagenome ERZ1032820 (study PRJEB33719, sample SAMN04262577) | wastewater metagenome | biome: sewage system; feature: wastewater treatment plant influent; material: sewage | place: Peru: Lima | collected 2013-01-29 ...
ATTGTAAATTGCTCTTAAATTTTATTTAAAGATAATAGGGATGGGTGAATAATGAGCTGTTCAGATGAGACCTATAAGCACATTCTTGACGCTGGGCGTGGGTTTGGCGTTGCGCTTTATGCGTTGATTTTGTTTGTGCTTTGGTATTGTTGTCCAGAGCTTGAGATCTTTAACCTTGAAGGCATCTGGGCTGGGCTGCTACATGCGGTATGCTTGGCGGTATTTGGGATGGTATCAGGATATCTGACGAGGCGCTGGATTGCAACAAAATTAAAGCAAGATGTGGATTTGGTTGAAGTTAATCAAAGCGCAAAGCGACTGGGCTGGCTGATGCTGGCGATCGTGATCGTGGGTATTGTTATTATGGCATTCAATGCTTAATATCAACTAGCTTGGTTGGGATTTAAGAATTTATAATTTCCCCATAAAGAGCAAGGTTGCAAAAATCATCTATAAACGAAAAACCCCAATGAATACCATTGGGGCTTGTGTGAATCAATAAAAATACCAAGGCAAAAACGGATAGCCGCCATAGTAGCCATACCCATAAGGGCGGTGAATGCGCTGACTCATCTCATATTGTTGAAGTCCCATCATGTTGGCATGGTGCAGCTCTTCTAGGTTGTGATCGCAGACACCGGTCAATTCATAGCCGCGTCTGCCCATCTCGTAGGCATTCGACTTCGTGCAGTAGCTTTGTAGGCAGATCTGACGACCTTCTTCCCAAGCTGCTCGGTTCGGGCTAATGCCAGCTGCTTGGCAGATTTTTTGATGGCTTAGAATGCGTTGGGCGCTGTAGCCGTTTTGACCGTCTTTGATGCCGATAGTTTGCCAGTCTGCAGTTGCGCAGTCATTGACGTTGAGCTGTGGCTGTTTCGTGGCACAGCCTGTCATGGCGAGGGCTAGGACGAATGCAGATAGGAGTATTGGTTTTTTCATGATGTCACCTAAGGGTGGGATTATTTTATTATTATAATACGATTTTTAAGAAAAATTGTATGATTATTTTAACAAAAAACCCTGCCAACTTGACAGGGTTTTTGGATGTGAAACGCATTACACGTCTTCGCGGTATTGAGGTACTGGCTTTTTGAAGCCGCCTGTCTTGATGCTTAGCCAGATAAAGCCTAAGAATGCCCAGAAGATACCCACACCAAAGGTGATGCTATCCACTTCTAGCCACATCAAGAAGATGCTGATAAAGCCAAGTGTAGGTATGATGACGTAGTTAAAAATCTCTTTTGGGGTTTTGATGCGTTTATCCCGAATGGCATAGCGGAAGATTACCGACAGGTTCACAAAGCTAAATGCAGTCAACGCACCGAAGCTGATTAGGTTTACCACTGTCTCTAGGCTAATAAAGCCTGCGGTCAATGCCACGCCACCTGCGATCAGGATGTTGTTCACTGGAGTGAAGAATTTCGGGCTTAATTGGCCAAAAATCTTATTGCTGATCACGCCGTCACGACCCATCACATACATCAGACGAGATACGCCAGCATGAGCTGAGATACCAGACGCCATTACTGTGACAATTGCAAAGCCCAGTACGATCGCTTGGAATGCCGAACCACCCACAAGTAGCAAGATCTCTGCTTGAGTCTCATCCACCGCTTCAAAGTACAGTTCAGGGCTACTTGGTAGGTAAGCTTGCATGAAGTAGCCGCTGATGATAAATACCATACCTGCGATCAGCGTTGTTAGAATCATTGCTTTTGGCAGGGTGTTTTTAACGTCTTTGGTCTCTTCAGCAAGGCTAGAAATCGAGTCAAAGCCTGTGAACGAGAAGCATAGAATGGTCGCACCTGTGATCAACGCACCAACGCTGGTCATCTCATCCCAGAATGGCTTCAAGCTCCACAGCTCATAGATGTCTTCAGGGCGAGTGTTGGCAGCGTACTGTGCCATTTGTAGCTTGCTATAGATCAAATAGGTGAATACAGCAATAACCACCAACTGCACCGCTACGATCCAGCTGTTAAAGTAGGCAACGGTCTTTGAGCCAAAAATATTGACGATGGTCATCAGACCTGTCAGGCCAATTACCCAAACCCAATGGTTCACCGAAGGGAATAGAGCTTCAAGATATAGCACCGCCAAGATGATATTAACCATCGGCGAAAGCAGGTAGTCTAGCCAGATCGACCAGCCGACCATAAAGCCCATTGATGGGTTGATTGCTTTTTGGGTGTAGGTATAGGCAGAGCCTGAGGATGGGTATGCCCGTATCATATGACCGTAGCTAATTGATGTCAGCAAAATGGCAATCAGGGCAAAGATATAGGACATGGGGACATGACCACCACTGTCGCGAGATACCATACCAAAGGTATCAAGTAGTGTCATCGGCTGAATATAGGCAAGACCAATAATGATGACGTGCCATAGACCAAGATTACGCTGCAACTTGGCAGCATTAGCAGGAACAGGTGAAATACTCAACGTATTATCCTCCAAAAGCGTGCGTAAACGCAAAAAAGAGAAAAGGCGTTGGGGTGCGTAATACTGTTTCAAACGTGCTAATGACAGATCGGGATAATCTGATTTGGGCGTGTTTGAGATTTGATTAAGCTATCAACTCCAAGAATTTTTTACAAAATAAAACCCAAAAACGCCGATGTGGCAGATTTGGGATTTTTCAGATGAAAAATAGAAGCGCATTGTACCGTAAAAAAATAGCATTGTCAGCTATTTTTGATAAAAACAAGCCACATTTGGCAACAATTTTGTAACTTGAGCGGGAAATTGGTGGATTTTAAATCCTTGTTATTGCAAGGGTTTTGTATTTGGGCGGTTGTCATCGCATTAATGATTGCCAAAATATGTCAGCAAAACATACAAGAATGTCATCCACCTTTTAGGGTGAGGCTGCGCCCGCCATCAATGGCAAGCACTTGACCTGTAATATAATCGGCACCTGCCAAGAACGCCACGGCATTTGCGATGTCTTGAGGTGTGCCGATTTTACCGAGTGGCACAGAGTCGGTTAGGGCTTGTTTTGTGCTGTCGTTTAATTCGCTGTTTTGATTATCATCAGGAAAGATGTTCACGCCTGGCGATACGCCATTGATGCGAATGTTGGGCGCAAGCTCAAGCGCAAGGCTTTGCACCATCATGTGGTGGGCAGCCTTTGCCATGTTATAAATCGGGTAGCCGACAAAGGGCTTATCGCGCGCATGAATGTCCAGCAGGCTGATGATGGCGCCGTGTTGCTTGGCAAGCTCATCTTTAAAAGCCACACTCAAAAAAAGTGGCGCTTTGGCGTTAGTCAAGAACAAATCATCCCAGTGTGTCTGCCAATTTGCATGATCGTCATTCAGCGAGGTCGAATAGAAGCTAGACGCGTTATGTACCAATAGATCTAACTGTCCAAACAGTGACATGACATCGTTGGTGAATTGATTTAGTAGGGCGCTGTCATTAATGATGCTAAGGTTGGCCTGGATGGTGTTGGCAGAATTTAGGCGAATGGCATTTAACTCATCGCGAAGTGCCTTGGCAGCATCTTGACTGTGATTGTGATGAATGATGACATCATAGCCCTGTGTGTGCAATGCCTGAGTGATCGCATGCCCGATACGCTTGGCACCACCTGTGACTAGGGCGACTTTAGATGAATTCATGAGTGCTTCCTTGTCGTATCTTCTAAATACCGATCTAAATAATCTGCGAGCTGGATTTTTCTTAAGCGTGTCAGCTCATCACCGATTGCCTTGCCTTTTAGGTTGGGATTGACGTCATTAATGCCAATTTTATTGTAGATTTTGATGGCGTTTATCATGAATTCCATTGATATGTTAATCTTGTGTAGTGCATTTACCACCTGCATCAATAGGCGTATCGTTTCATCGTCTTTGTGCGCGCGTGTCTGTTCGATCAAAGACAGCAGAGTATCTGCATCCACATTTGGCAGCTTTAGAATGTTGTCATAATGCGTGATGAACGCCTTGGCAAAGTTCTTGATGTGATTGGGCGTCATCAGGCGATTGGTGGTGTGTTGTAGCTTGTCCAAAGCATCAGGATCATCTAAAAATACCGACATGAGTAAGGCGAATTTGATGGTTAAGGGTGCATCTGGACAGCGTTTTAACGCATTAAATGCAGATTCTCGTCGCACTTTGTCTTGTAGGCTGTCAGACAGCTCTGGCAAGATGTGTTTTAAAATAGCAAGCTCTAATAGCAGCTTAAAATACGCGTATCCGTGCTTCTCACCCAGGGCTCGCGCCGATTCGCTCCAAATGCGTTCGCGACTTAGATGGTTGAGCTCGCCGTCTCTAGCGATGCTTTGCATTAGTGTAGCGGTCTCATCTGCCACCACAAAGCCCATGTCATAAAACCGCGCATAACACCGCGCTACCCTAAGCACCCTAAGCGGATCTTCACTAAAGGCAGGCGAGACGTGGCGCAATACTTTTTTATCAAGATCATCTTGACCATCATAAGGATCGACGATCTGCCCTGTCAATGTGTCATCAAAAAGCGAGCGCACAGGCATCGCCATCGCATTGATGGTAAGGTCGCGGCGCATGAGGTCGTCTTCTAGACTGACGTTATTCGTGCTTACGCTAAAGCCTTGATAGCCGTGTCCGCTTTTTCTTTCGGTGCGGGCTAGGGCGTATTCAGCGTGTGTGATGGGGTGTAAGAATACAGGAAAATCCGCGCCCACCTGCTCAAAGCCTTGTGCCAGCATCTGCTCTACCGAACCACCCACAACCATAAAATCCTTGTCTTTAATGGGGAGGTTTAACAGGGTATCGCGCACCGCACCGCCTACCAGCTAATATTGCATCGATGAATCACCATTGAAATTTGTTTGATTGTACTGTTTTTTTGACATAAAAAAAAGACCCTGCGTGGCAAGGTCTTTTGTCTATGAGATTGCTTAAGCTTGCATTTCTTGAACATCGTTCACAGTCAGCGCCGTCATGTTGACGATACGACGTGCGGTAGCTGATGGGGTAAGAATGTGTACAGGCTTGTCTGCGCCCAGTAGAATCGGACCTAGTGCGGCCGAGCCTGTAGCAGTTTTTAGAAGGTTGAAAGCGATGTTAGCAGCATCTAGCGTCGGTAGGATCAGCAGGTTCGCTGAGCCTTGAAGTGAGCTAAATGGATAGCTTTGCTTGCGCATGCGCTCATCTAGTGCGATGTCACCGTGCATTTCACCATCAAATTCAAAATCAACATTCATCTGAGTTAGGATGTCGTGAACCTTGCGCATCTTCACAGCAGATTCGCGGTCTGACGTGCCGAAGTTTGAGTGTGACAGTAGGGCAACTTTTGGTGTGATGCCAAAGCGACGCACGCTCTTGGCTGCCAAGATGGTCATCTCAGCCAACTCCTCAGCGGTTGGGTCGTCATTGATGTAGGTATCGGCGATGAATAGGTTGCGGTTTTGCATCAATACGGCGCTCATCGCGTAGAAGTTGCTGACACCTTCTTTTTTGCCAATGACTTGGTTTAGGTATTTTAGATGTAGGTGATAGAAACCAAACGTACCACAGATCAGACCGTCAGCGTCGCCAAGCTCTACCATCAATGATGCGATCAATGTCGTCTTACGACGCACATCACGGCGAGCCAATTCTAGGCTGACACCGTTACGTTGGTTGGTGGTATAGTGATGCTGGCTGTATTCTTCGTAGCGTGGGTTGTTGTTTGGGTCGATGATGGTGATGTTCTCACCGTCGATCAGGCGCAGACCAAGTGCGTTGATTTCTTGCTTAATAACATCAGGGCGACCAACAAGAATTGGTGTGGCGATCTTCTCATCGACCACAACTTGCACAGCGCGCAGTACGTTGATGTCTTCGCCTTCTGCATAGACGATGCGTTTTGGATTGCGTTTGGCCTTGTTGAATACAGGCTTCATCGCAAGAGCGGTGTTGTAGACGAATTCAGATAGCGTCTGACGATACGCATCGAAATCTTCGATAGGTAATGTCGCAACGCCTGTGTCCATCGCCGCTTTTGCAACGGCAGGAGCAATCTCTAGGATTAGGTTTGGCTCTAGCGGGCCAGGGATTAGATACTCACGACCGAATGATTTGGCAGATTTGCCATCATCTTCTAGCTCGGTAGATTCTGTGTGTGCCATGGCTGCGATGGCGTGCACGCAGGCAAGTTTCATCTCTTCGTTCACGACCGTTGCACCCACATCCAGCGCACCACGGAAGATGTACGGGAAGCAAAGCGCGTTATTTACTTGGTTTGGATAATCTGAACGACCTGTCGCCATGATCACGTCCGAACGTACCGCGTGGGCAAGCTCTGGCATGATCTCTGGGGTTGGGTTGGCCAGGGCGAAGATGATCGGATCTCGGGCCATCGAACGCACCATGTCTTGAGAGACGACGCCAGGACCTGACAGGCCTAAGAATACGTCCGCATTTACCATGACTTCTGCCAAGGTGATCTTGTCTGTGTCGCGTGCGTAGCGTTGTTTTGACTCGTCTAGGTTCTCGCGGCTGGTGGTGATGACGCCTTTTGAATCTAGTACGTAGATGTTTTCTTTACGAACGCCCAGTGCTACCGCCAGATCAAGACATGAGATCGCTGCTGCGCCTGCGCCTGAGCAGACCAGCGTGATGTCGCTGATGTTTTTGCCGTTTAATTTTAGGGCGTTAAGCAGAGCGGCTGCCGAGATAATCGCTGTGCCATGTTGGTCGTCATGGAACACAGGGATGTTCATGCGGCTACGAAGTTCACGCTCAATTTTAAAGCACTCTGGTGCTTTGATGTCTTCTAGGTTAATACCGCCAAAAGTCGGCTCTAAGCTTGCAACGGTTTCGATGAATTTGTCTGGGTCGTTTTCGTTGATTTCGATGTCGAATACATCAATGCCTGCAAATTTCTTAAACAGTACACCTTTACCTTCCATCACAGGTTTTGATGCCAGTGCGCCAATGTTGCCCAGACCGAGTACGGCGGTACCATTGGTGATGACGCCAACTAGGTTGGAGCGAGCGGTGTATTTGGCGGCAAGTTTTGGGTCTTTTTCGATTTCAAGACATGGTACAGCAACGCCGGGAGAGTAGGCTAGAGCCAAGTCGCGTTGGTTGGCGATTTGTTTGGTTGGGGTGACAGAGATCTTACCTGGGCGAGGGTGTTCGTGATAATGCAGGGCGTTTTGTTCGAATTGTAAACGCTGAGCATCAATGTCAGATTGAAATGCGGTATCTTGTGTTTTGTCCTGATTTGAGACATTTTGTTGGGACATGGAATTTTCCTGATTTTTTGTGAAATTAACGGGTTTATTCTAGCATGATTTTTGGGGTGGTGCTAGGTCTGATTGATGAGTGTTTTTTGTTAATTAATGAGAAAAAAGTTAAGAGTTGAATGATAAAAACCACTCATCTGGCGTGGTTTTTTAGAATAAATTATTAATGCCTGTAAAGTCAGATGACAGTTTTTGTCTTTATTGGATCGTATGAATAGATAAATGGGTGTGAATAATCACACCTACATTCTAGCCCGTTAACAGAACCTTAAAAACTTATTCATTCATCATACGACTTGCCTTTAGGGCGAAGTAGGTCAAGATACCATCGCAGCCTGCACGTCTAAAGCCAATCAGGCTCTCTAGGATAACTGCATCAGTGAGCCAGCCGTTTTGGATTGCGGCCATGTGCATGGCGTATTCGCCAGAGACTTGATAGGCGAATGTGGGCACACCAAATTGATCCTTGACTTCGCGCGCCACATCTAGGTAGGGCTGACCGGGTTTTACCATGACCATGTCCGCGCCTTCACTGATGTCAAGGGCGACTTCATGCAGGGCTTCGGCAAGATTGGCGGGGTTCATTTGATATTGTTTTTTATGCCCTTTTAGATTGCCCGATGAGCCGACTGCATCGCGAAATGGTCCGTAGTAGGCGGATGCGTATTTGGCAGAATATGCCATGATGGCAGTATTGACAAAGCCGTCAAGCTCCAGCGCCTCACGCATCGCACGAATGCGACCATCCATCATGTCAGAAGGAGAGATGACATCAGCGCCAGCGCGTGCGTGAGCCAACGTCTGCTTAACCAAAGTCTCGATGGTGATGTCATTCATGACGTAGCCAGTCTCGTCAATGATGCCATCTTGCCCGTGGGTGGTGTAAGGATCGAGCGCCACATCGGTCATGACGATCATATCAGGGCAGGTGTCCTTAATCTCGCGAACGGCGCGCACAGCAAGCGTGTCTGAGTGATAGGCGTTTTCGCCATTGGGGCTTTTTAATGCAGGGTCAATCACAGGGAAAATATCCACCATGCGCACGCCTTCGCTATATAGCTGTTTGACGTAATCTATGGTCAGATCAATCGACAATCGTTCAACATCAGGCATGCTCTTGATGCTTTGGCGTTCGTTCTTACCTTCGATCACGAACAGCGGCGCAATGAGATGGTAAGGCTTTAGATGCGTCTCAGCGACCATGTCTCGAATACCATCGGACACGCGCAGGCGTCTCATGCGAGTTAGGGGAAATTGACGATTAAAAGTGTGATTTGACATGATGATTCTCGGTCTTGTTATGTGATTATTTTATGCTTATCTTAACAAAATTTTGACAAATAAAAAAGCCGACTTTGAGACGGCTTCTTATAATAATAGGTTTAAAATTCAACTTCAGCGAACTGTAGACATAATTTGCGATTTTGAGCTTTTGGATAGCTTGCCGTCCATGCGCGCACGCTATTTAGGGCGTTACGATAGTTACGCTGTGAATGCATCCGTCGCAGCGTGTCATTTGGGCTGGCGGATGTCGGGATGAATGAGCGTAATTGTTGATTGTAAGCGCGGGTAAATGCAACGCGCTGATTGGCGGTCAGCATGGGCGGACAGATCTCAGACAACACCTGCACCAAAGCAAGCTCATACTGTGTCACCGCCAAATCTGGCTCAGATGACTGATAAGACGTGCCGTGAGTCGCCATGAAGCGTGGGTTGGCGTGGGCAAAATTCATCATGCTCGCCAAGATAACCATCAAACAGATGATTGACTTCACGTTAAGATGAGTGCGAACAATGCCGAATGAGTGCGCGATGAATGGCGATGACAAGGCGTTTGAGACTTTAGTGATGACCATGCAAAATATACGCTAAATTTAAGTTGCGTATATAATAAATCTTTACACCAAAAAAGTCATATAAAATCCTTGGTGAAAGTGTTGTGTTATTGTTTATT
>ERZ1032820.69-NODE-69-length-9020-cov-7.560513_pt1 | contig 9020 bp, 5 predicted proteins | sample MGYA00517093_ERZ1032820 | MGnify/ENA primary metagenome ERZ1032820 (study PRJEB33719, sample SAMN04262577) | wastewater metagenome | biome: sewage system; feature: wastewater treatment plant influent; material: sewage | place: Peru: Lima | collected 2013-01-29 ...
CCTGCGACCAGTCAAAGCCTGTGGCCAGATTGTAGAGGATGTAAATGGTGTTAAACACCAGAAAGAATCCGAATAGTAGAATTTGAAAGGTCTTCATAGGAGCTCCTCGTCATTTGCTTTTCTCCATTGTAGCAGATTCCCCTTATTTTTCCAATGATTGATTGATGGCCTGGACCTGTTGGTTCATTTGCTGGTAGTTTTTCCAGTAGATGATGGCGTAGATGACCAGGTATATGATCCAGAAGACCAAGAGATTGGCTAGATTCAGAGGAAACCAGCCAGCCAAGATGGCCAGAAGGCTAAAGCCGAGGGTGGAGAGGATGAAGTGGGTCACACTCATGCGCAAGAGGCTCCAATCCTGGTTCAGAATCTTGTCCAAGGCTTGAAAAAAGACCCCAATCGCAAACCAGATGACAACCGAAATCGCTGTCACTGTCACTTGGTTAAAGTGTTGCTGGTAGTAAATCCCCATATCCGAGAAGGGATTGAGGGGGTAATAATTCCCCTGGCCAAATAGGGCCGAGGTAAGGATGGAAATCAACATGCCGATCGTGACTCCTAGCGAGCCTGATAAAAGATATTTTTTCATAGTCCGAGTGTCTCCTTAATGGTTTTTAAATAGCGTCTGGATGAGTAGGTGAAATCCCCATTTTTCATGATGATTTTGACCAAGCCATTGGGGGTGACTTGCAAGTGGTCAAGATGGTCAAGGTTGACAATTTCTGATTGGGAGATTTGTAAAAAGCTAGCTGGCAACAGATCCTTGACCTGGTAGAGTCGCAGGTTGCTGGTAAATTCCTCTGCCTGGGTTATGACATGGACCTGGCGGTCCTCGATGACCAGCCGATAGATGTCCTGAGCTGCCAGGAGGTGCACTTCTTCCCCTCTTTTGACCGTCAGGCGATCGCTGACCTTATCCAGCTTGTGGATGTAGTCGACCAATTGGGAAATTTGGGGGCTGTACTGTCTGGCTTCTATGGTCACCAAGTCTTCCAACACCTGGCTGTCAATGTCTAACTGAACTTTCATTCTCTCTCCTTTTCCTGTCATTCACCGATCAAATCGCAAATTTGTTTTTTCAATGTCATTGATAATCCTTAAGGATGGGAGGGCCTGTTCCCCTTCCCAAGTCTATTAAACCCTATTTCTCCTTTGATTTCAATAGCCTTTGTCTATGTGGTGGATTTCTCATCCTAAATGGTGGAAAAACTTGAGGGTCTGGCTTTCTAGGAAAAACCAGCAAAAAAGAGAGACTTTCATCTCTCTTTAATGATTAGCTATTAAGCCTTTTTAGACTTGCGGTAGAAGACACCTGCTAGACCTGCTGCTAGAAGCGCAAAACCGATAAGGGCTGTCACCAAACCGCTCTCTTCACCAGTTTTTGGAAGAGTCTTACCCTTCTTAGGTGTTGGTGTTTTGGTAGTGGTTGCTGGAGCAACGGTTGTACCAGCAGTAGTTGTTGTAGTGGTTGGTGCAGTTGTTGTCGGTTCAGCCGTTGTTGTGGTCGTTGCAACAGTAGTCGTTGGCTCAACGGTTGTTGTAGTTGTCGCAGCAGTTGTTGTTGGTTCTGATGTTGTGGTTGTAGTTGTCGTTGTAGTTGGTGCTACATAGGTATTTGTAAAAGCTGTACGATCGTAAGTCGTAGTAGCCTGTTTAACACCTCCATTGTCAACGACTGTTACTGTCACTTTGATATCAGAATCTGTATCATCAGTCACACCCGTTAGACCGCTAGCCACTTCGCGAATGGTATAGGTAAATTCGCCAACTGTTGAGAATTTAACCTTCTCAAAAGTCACAGTGCCATCAGCCGCATTCTTAACAGTTTGAATCACGTTACCTGTTGCGTCATCTACCAATTCAAAGGTAAACTCATCTGCATTGAGGGTACGGCCATCCAAAACCTTGTTCACTGTAAATGCTACTTCGTCAGAGCGGCTACCTGAGCCAACTCCATCGGTTGTGGTGAGTGGTGCGAAAGGACGATAAGTTAATGCTTCCATTGGTGTGCCATTAGATGTCACTACAATATCGTTATAAACTTTCTTATCCACCTTATCCACTGGTGCTGTTAAGAGGGTTTTATAGACGATATAGATACCACGGTTGCTCAAATCACCAGCATTGATAGTGAAGTTGTTAGCATCTGTGATGGTGACAATCGATGGGTCGTTAGCTGTAAAGGAGGTTTTAGGACCATTATCCCAGTTCTCGAAGTAGTAACCTGAGATTTCAGTCGCCAATTCTTGGCCTTCAGGAATGACGTCTTTGATGACAACTTGGCCAAGGTCCTTGACATCACGGTTGATACGAATGCGCCAGTTAACATAGTTTGGATTTGATGGGTCTTGGGTTCCCCACTTGGAATATCCTTGAGGCTCTTCGTCCACCTTGATACGAGTCAGAGTGTATTCTGGTGCACCTAAGAATGTAAAGGTTTGAGCAACATTGTAAGGTGTTGTGTCATTCCAAACAACAGTGAATAAGAAGGAGAGTTTCTTACCTTCATTCAGACGTGCAAAGTAGTCCGCATTGGTAATGGTCACCGTTACTTTACCTGTGGTTGGGTCGGTCACCATTTGGGCAATTTCTTCACCAGAAGCTGCTGTTATCGGCTGATTCAATGCTTGTTCCAATTTAAAGACAGATGGTACTGAATAAACCAGAGTATCCCCATTGTTCAAGACAGTAGAATCATCAAAGGTGTAAGTAGGGTTGACATAGAACTTAGCTTCACCGTACGACTCATTATTAACTAGAGAATAATTATTAACTGTCAGTGCGGTGGACACTGAGTATCCAGATGTGACTTCGTCAGCCAGAAGTGGCACGGACAAAGCCGACAGGAGAAGAACGAATGCCGTGAGGGCGCTCGTTAGTTTGTTAAAAAGTTTCATATTTTCCTCCATATGATAAGCTGCTAAAATTTCTACACATATTACGCTATCTTCTTTTTTTCATCAAGAAAGAACCCGAGTCATGCGTTTTTTTAGCAAACACCTAAAAAACTTAGATGTTAGATTTTTTTGAATTTCGGTAAAGCAAGGTTGCTAGGCCGGCAACGATCAAGAGTCCCAATCCAATCAAACTTGTCACAACATTAGTTTCTTCACCAGTTTTTGGAAGAGTCTTACCCTTCTTGGCAGCTGGTGGTGGAGTTTGTTGGGTCGTTGTTGGTGAAACTACCGTTGTTGTCGTAGTCGTCGTTGTTGGTGATGTTGTGGTAGTTGTGGTTCCCTCCAAAGTCGTAGTGGTTGCTACTGTCGTAGTTGCCTCTACAGTTGTGGTGGTTGTCGCAGCAGTTGTTGTTGGTTCTGATGTTGTGGTTGTAGCCGCTGTCGTAGTCGTAGCCTCCGATGCAGTCGTTGACTCAGAGGTTGTGACCGCACTAGTTGTCGGCTCAGACGTAGTTGTGGTCGCACTAGTTGTGGTTGCTTCCGTTGTTGTACTTGTTGTCGATGTTGTGGTAGTTGTGGTGGTTGTTGTCGTTGGTTCTTGGTAAACATTGTTAAACTCAGTATCCCCTGAGTAGCTTACACTTGCCACGAGCTGACCTTGTTGATTATCCGTCACGGTAACGGTAGCTGTCACCACCAAACCATCATAAGTGACATTGTTAACGGTTGTACCACCCTGCACTTCTTTAATAGTGTAGTTGTAAACACCTGCTGCTGCATACTCGATTTCTGAAAAACGCACTTGACCGTCAGCTGTGTTCTTCACTCGTTCAACTTCAGCACCGTTTTCATCTGTCAAAACAAACTCAAATTCATCCGCCTGCAGATTGCGTCCTGTCAAGGATTTGCTCACTGCCAGAGAGGCCTTGGCTGGAGCGATTTTTTTGTTCACAATGGTTTTGCTGGCAAGGAGCAAGGTTGAATCAAAATCGTCCGGTGTAACCTTCACTTCTCCTGAAGCGAAATAACCAGCTGGCGCTTGAGTTTCTCTGATTGTATAGGTGTCTTTCAAAAGATTTCCAACTTCAGCTTCCCCCTGGCTGTCGGTCTCTAACTGACCAACCACAAGGCCTGTCCGATCTCGGATAACATCAAATTTTGCTCCTTGTAAGGCATTTCCAGCTTCATCAGTCTTTTTGATTTTAATTTTGAAGACATAACCTTGGGCCTCGCCAGCCCCACGATAGAAGGTGTAGCCTGAATTGCGGCTTTCATTGATGCTATTGGTTGTTGTCAGAGTGACATGGTTGACGATGCGCTCACCATCAACTGGAACGTGAGGCAAGTCTACTGCATAAGAAATACGGAGACCTTCTCCCGGGCTTAAATCAGGTATGGTTACTGAAAAACTATTCTGCGTGAAGGTCACAGGCGTTTGCCGTGTGATATTTACTTCGTTGTCAAATTTCCAATCACCATCACGGAAATCCCAATTTCCCTTATAGACACGGAAGGTACCCTCTCTGTAAGTAACTCCTGGTGTTCCTAGGACATCGACTACTTTTCCGCCTTCCATCGTTTTACCGCTGCGGTTGATGGCAATTGAAAAATAGCCAATCTGCGGGTCTGTGGCATGTTGCCATCCAACCTTGTTGAGGTCATCGTATATTGGTTGTCCGATTCCTTGGAAATCAACATTTCCAGCAGGGAAAATTTTCCCATCTACTGTAATATCAATTGGAACCTGTTTTTTCACATTGACAACTGTATGGTCCATCCGCACATAAAAATACAAGGTCCCGGTTACATCTGAGTGGGTCTCCACATAGGGTTCATAGGTCACAATAACCTGTTTGGTCTGGTGGTCAATAGTGGTTTTGGCTACCACATTACCGTCCTTATCAACCAAGTCAAAGGCGACATTTGATGAGAAGGTGACCACATCTGGCAGTTGGAGAACGGTGGTATCTCCAGCCACTACCTCATTATTGTGCAAATCAAAATCAACATTGATACGAAACTGCTGCCATTGTCTAATAGCAGGGTCTGTCAAGACGTTACCATTTTGATCAGTAAAATACATTCTGGTAATAACATCTGCATTTACTGCTGCCTGAGCTTTCTGCTCTGGAATCCAAAAAAGACTTAGTAAGATTGTCAGTGGAAACAACAGCATTCCTATGATTTTCTTGTTCATCCAATATTCTCCCGTAAGTAATAGACTTATAGTAAAACATTGAGGTTTGCTTTACTATATTTTGTGTAGCTTTCATAGTTATACCTATCAAACTACTATATCTAGTATACCATCCTATCCAAAAATTGCAAGTATTTTGTTAGTAAATTGTAAAAGTATCGTAATGATTTTGTCGCCAGACTGATATATTCAACACACGAATGACTTATTTCTCTGGTTTCTAGGGATGTCTGAAAAATGGACTGCCCACCCATCCATCAGAAATGGGGCCTCACAATTGGAGCTCTGCTTTCAAAAAGCGAGGACCCTTTCAGGCCCTCTCCTTCATTGAGCTCCTGAATCTTAGGGATTAGGAATTCTTGGATTTTTGATAATAAACGACTGCTAGCATGGTAACGACCAAAAGGATAGTACCCAACGCTACCCCAAATTCACTCTCTTCTCCTGTCTTAGGCAAGGTTTTTTTGGTCTTTCTTGCTGATGGAGGAGTTGAAGAATCCGTGGTTGGGACTTCCTGGCTAGTCGTAACTGATGTCGTGGTTGGTGCTGAACTGGTGGTCACTAGAACTGTCGTTGACGGTTCCACAGTCGTCGTGGTGGTCACAGGGACAGCTGTAGTCGTAGCAATAGTCGTTGTCGGTTCCGCGCTGCTTGTGGTAACAGTGGTCGTGGTCGGCGCTGAACTGGTACTTGCAACTGTACTGGTAGTTGACTCTGTGGTGGTCGGTTGAAGGGTGGTAGTTGGCTCTTCAGTACTAGTAGTAGTTGCTGTGGTAGTCGTTGGCTCTACAGTTGTGGTGACAGTTGTAGTCGGCTCCACTGTTGATGTGGTTGTGGCAGTGCTTGTCGTTGTAGATGTCGTAGTCGTTGTCGTTGTGGTGGTCGATTCCGCCTTGACATTCGTTATGGATACTAAGGCCACCTTATCCTCAGCGAAGTCAGACTGTGCAACTTGAACATCTGCCACTAGGGGCTTATAACCAGGAGGAGGAGTGACTTCGCGTATGGTGTAATCATCTTTCAACAGACCATTAACAACCGCTCTTCCAATTTCATCTGAAGTAACTCTAGCAACGACTGCACCATTGCGGTTTCGAACTACTTCAAAGACAGCACCCTTTAGCGGGGCACCTTGTTCATCAGTTTTGGAAATATCAATGCTGTAGACATATCCTTCTGCCGAACCGCCCGCAACGAAATAGGTTGTGGCAACCAAATCTGTTGCTAGTTCTGCTCCCTTGGAAGTCAGTCTCGCTTCATTTTTGAACACTTCTCCATCAACTGGTAGATAAGGCAGACGTACATCATAGTTGATCAAGAGCCCCTTGGAATTCAGAGAACCTAAATCGATTGAAAAACTACGTTTGTCAGCTGAGATTTGAATATCCAGTTGGGAAGTGATGTTTTCATAATTGCTGTGGGCCCAAGTTCCATTGTCCCATGCCCAGTCGAGACGAAGAACTTGGAAAGAATCCGGAATAATCTCTAGGCCAGTTTCAACCAGCTTGTCCGAAACAACCAGATTTTCAAGGATTTCCATATTTCTGTTGACAGAAATTTCATATTTCAACTTTTTAGCATCGTCTTTGTCCTGCCAGCCCGATTTTTCCAAAACAGAATAGTAGCGCCCTGGAGGGCCATTATAGTGCACTCGGCCCGCATCCACAGGTGTTCCTTGGACATCTAGGATGATATTGATATCTTGCTCACTTTGGATTACCTGGTGGTCAACTCGTCCATAAAAGAAAAAGTTTCCTGTGACATTTGAATGCTTTTCAGCGTAATCGGTATAGGTCAGAGTGATGGTTTTCGCCTGTTCATCAATGGCTGCATTGGCAACCAAATTCCCCTTTGAATCCTTCAACTCAATACTGCTTGTAAGCGCAAAGGCAATCTCATTTGGAAGAGTGATGGTGGTCGTATCCCCAGCTTTGACCGTGTTATCTGGCAATGCAAAAGTGGCTTGAATTCGAAATTGTTGCCAAATATCATAGCCTGCCCTCAGTTCTCCTCCATCGTAATTGGTCAACTCCATGGAGGTGATGACACCAGAGACTTCCTTGGCTTCAACGACTCTTGTACCTGCGATGGAGGGCATGAAAATCCCCATCAGGAGAAAGAGCAACTGAAACCAGGAAAGTAGTTTCTTTTTCATGAATATTTCCTTTCTATACATCCTGTTTTCGTACCAAATATCAGCTTATGTTATTGGGACGATACAGCATGAAAAGTGTGAAAAATCACATTCTCATTATACCATTTGAGCCAGCCAATCCCCAATTCCTTTCGTCTGTTTTTTGTCTGTTTTTGCCAAAAAAGAAAAGTAAATCCGACTGCATTTTTCACCTTCAAATCAGCCAAAAAAGCCACTAGAATTCCTCTTCTAGCGGCTGTGATTTGGTCTGATTTTTTTGATTCTGAAACTCTCGTTCACAGTTCCTTCTGCAGGTCAGAAAGGAGCATCAAGGCTTCCATAGGGGTCATCTGATTGAGGTCAATCTGACCTAGTTTTTCCAATACAGGATGTTCTGGGGCAAAGAGGTCCAGTTGACCAGACGCAGCGGAATCGGCCACCACTCTATCGGTAGAAACCTGGGCTGCTTGATTTTCCAGTTTTTGTAAAATCTTATCCGCCCGTCTCAGCAAGATACTTGGTAAACCGGCAATCTTGGCCACATGGATTCCGTAGGACTTGTCGGCAGGTCCTGGTGCAATCTTGTGCAAGAAGGTCACTTGTCCATCTTGTTCCAGGGTAGAGACATGGACATTTTCCAGGTGAGTCAGGTCCCGCTCCAGGTCTGTCAGTTCATGGTAATGGGTGGCAAAAAGGGTCTTGGCCCCAATCTGGTCATGGATATGCTCGATAATGGCCTGGGCCAGAGCCATCCCGTCATAGGTGGCTGTTCCTCGACCCAGCTCGTCAAAGAGGATGAGGGAATCCTTGCTGGCCAGACGGACTGCCTTATTGGCCTCCATCATCTCTACCATAAAGGTCGACTGGCCACTAACCAGGTCATCCGCTGCCCCGATGCGGGTAAAGATGGCATCGAAAATTGGCAATTCAGCCCTGTCAGCTGGAACGTAGGAACCCATCTGGGCCATGACGACGATAATGGCCAACTGGCGCATATAGGTGGACTTCCCGCTCATGTTGGGGCCAGTAATCAGCTGCATATTGGTCTGGCTGTCCAGATAGATGGAGTTGGGGATGTAGGACTGAGCCCCCATGACCTTCTCCACTACCGCATGGCGGCCATTTTCAATGGCGATGGCCTGACTATCGGTGAAGCTTGGTCGCACTAAGTGCTGGGTTTCGGCTACCACTGCGAAGGCTTGGAGGACATCGACAGTCGCGAGGGCCTTGGCCAGCGACTGGAGCCGTCCGATGTATTTTTCTACCTCATGGCGGATGCGCATGAAGATTTCGTATTCCAGATTGGAGGATTTATCCCGCGCTTCCAGCATTTGGCCCTCGATTTTGGCCAATTCTTCCGTCCCATAGCGTTCTGAATTTTTCAGGGTAGCCTTGCGGAAGAAGTGATCTGGGACCTGGCCGAGATTGGAATTGGTTACGTGGAAATAGTAACCGTCTTTTTTGTTGTAATCGATTTTGAGATTGTTGATGCCTGAATGAGCCCGCTCCTTGGCCTCGATTTCGGCAATCCATCCTGTTCCTTCCCGCATGACCAGGCGGTATTGGTCCAGGGTCTCGTCAAAACCGGCCTTGATAATATTGCCCTCGGTAATGGTCCCTTGAGCGTCTGGGTCAATGGCTGCGCTGATGAGGGCATGGAGTTCTGGAATAGGGTCCAGCTGGCCAATCAAGAGATCTAGGGCTGGGTGGCCAATCTGCTGCAAGAGGCCCTTGATGGCAGGGACATTGCTGAGGGTTTGGGCCAATTGAAGCAGGTCCTTGGGCAGGGTTT
>ERZ1032820.71-NODE-71-length-8821-cov-8.684805_pt1 | contig 8821 bp, 5 predicted proteins | sample MGYA00517093_ERZ1032820 | MGnify/ENA primary metagenome ERZ1032820 (study PRJEB33719, sample SAMN04262577) | wastewater metagenome | biome: sewage system; feature: wastewater treatment plant influent; material: sewage | place: Peru: Lima | collected 2013-01-29 ...
AACGCGGGACCAACGGATTAAAAGTCCGCTGCTCTACCAGCTGAGCTAACGACCCATCAAGGGTATCAAAGGAATGGTGGGTCGTCCGCGATTCGAACGCGGGACCAACGGATTAAAAGTCCGCTGCTCTACCAGCTGAGCTAACGACCCATATCATTTGATGGAGCGTATTGTAGCAAGATATGCATCGAGCGCAAGTAAAAAATCGCAAACTTGTTGATGTTTGATTATAAATACAACAAATTTGCGATTAGGTAGCTAAAAAACAAGCAATTCGAGTTTAGAAGCGATATTGATAGGCTTGAATGTTATCAAAGACTTGTTGCGTTAAATCTGCATAGGCACTGCTGTTGGGTAACAGGACCAGCAAGCGTTCATCCGTTTTTTTCGGGTCAAAGGCTTGTTCTTTGAGCTTGTTCTTTTGGTATTTAAACGTTCCTGTAGTTTCAACTTGCTTTTGTACGCGTAAGAAAACGGGTACAGCATAGGCAGGCAGACATTTTTTAAAGCTCACGAGCATTTGGGCTAAATCCTGCTCATTCAGTTCAGCGCCGTCTGCCAGTGTAATCGCAGCCATTCCCGCACGACCATTGGTGTTTGGAATTTCAACACCATATACTACAGCTTCGGTGATTTTGTCATATTCACTAACCATGTTTTCAACTTCAGTCGTGGACACATTTTCGCCTTTCCAGCGGAAGGTATCGCCTAAGCGGTCGACGAATTGGGCATGACGGAAACCAATGTCGCGGACTAAGTCCCCTGTGTTGAAGTAAGCATCTCCAGACTTGAAGACATCTTTAAGAATCACTGATTTATTTTTTTCAGGGTCGGTATAGCCATCAAAAGGGGAGCGGCGAGTAATTTTACCGATCAATAAACCAACTTCGCCTTTTTTGACCTTGATACAGCCACCTTTGGCGTCATAAACAGGCGCATTTTTTTCTTTATCAAACTGGATAATGGCATAAGGCGTAGGTGAAAAGCCGACAGTGTTGTCAAAGTTGAATACATTGCTAAAGCCGACATTGCCTTCACTCGATGCATAAAGCTCTAAAATTTCTTCAATACCAAACCGCTGTTTGAATTTGTCCCAAATATTCGGACGCATGCCATTGCCAATCATTTTGGTGACACGGTGGCCTTTTTCTAACGCTGAAGGTGATGCATCCATGAGGTAGCGACATAACTCACCCACATAGCCAATGGCAGAGGCATCGAACTTTTGCACATCTTTCCAAAAAGCAGAAGTGGAGTATTTACGGCGCAAAGCCAAAGTGCCTGCACCCGCAATCACGCCACACCAACACACCACAATGCCTGTTGCATGGTACAGCGGCAGGGTGACATACATTACATCGTCTTTACCGAGGTTCAGCACATGCCCGTAGGTTCCATAAGCCAACGTCCAGCGGCAATGCGTGAAAATAACGGCTTAAGGCAAACCGGTTGAGACTGAGGTATAAATATAAAACAAGCCATCTTTACCCAGCACACTGTGTGTGGTTGGGGTATTGAACTTGGCAAAGGCATCAATTTTTTCAGCAAGATTACTAAAACCTTGTGGTGCAAGGCCTGCATCTTTTTGGGTTTCTTGGTCAGCAAACCAATAGAAACGATCCGCAGAGAGATTTAGATCATGACGGATGTCATCAACTGCGGCACGACATTCTTCACCCACGATGACTGCAATGGGTTTGACCAGATTAATACTATGCGCCAGCACTTTACCGACTTGCGAGGTATTGACTAAAGCCGCAGTAACGCCAATTTTGGCAAGTGCAATCACGGTTGCAACCAATTCAGGACGGTTTTCAATCATCACTGTGATGACATCACCCTTTTTTGCCCCGATGGATAAAAAATAATGCCCGATTTGGTTTGCCCATTCGTTGAGGGCTTGGTAACTAAATTTTTGCTCTTCAAAAAGCAAGGCCATACCGTGAGGGTTGCGCTTCACTGCTTTTTCAAAAGCAATTCCGAGGCCTGCTGGGGTGTTTGGGGTACGTAAATATGCTTGCTTTAATCCACTGAGTAAGTTGGGAACTTTACTGATGAATTGAGGAAGTTTTGCTGCAACGTCAGTAATACCAATGAGGTCATGTGATGGGTGTTGGCTCATATGAATCCTAATTATTTTATGCAATCCAATGCGTTTGAATAGTGCTCAGTTTCTACACTTGTTCTTTTAATCGTTTCGGTCTAGTGCAATCAACCTAATCTGACGAAAATAACAAAAAAACCTAGCCACTGACATGACTAGGTTTTTAAAATTTACAACTCTAGGGTGAATTACGACTCAGTCGGGCTCGCTTTTTTCGGTGGACGACCACGTGGACGACGTGGGCGAACTGGCTTGTCCGAGTCTGATTTATCCGACTCGTCCGCAGCTGTTTCCGCTACAGTTTCAGTCACCTCTGCTTTTTCAGCTTGCTTTGACGCTCTAGGCGCTTTGGCTTGAACTGGAGCAACTACGACTTCCACTTCTTCTTCAACCGCAGTTACATCAGCTGAGCTTTTCACTTCACTGCTTTCAACGGCAATAAGTGCTTCGCTTTTTGTTACAAGAGCAGGCTCGTTTTCCTCTGGAGTTACAGCAGGCGCAGCTTCAGCAGCAGGTGTTTCTGCAACAATCGCTGTTTCAGGCGCTGACGACTCAGCAACAGGTGCCGTTTCGCGTGCTTGTTTAGCTTGTTCAGCAGCAAGTTTAGCTAAGCGACGACGCTCACGCGGGTCATTTGCAACACGTTGTTCAGACACAGGTGCAGGCGGTGTCAGGTCCAATACTGGAACTGGCTCTGCTTCAGGCTGCGCTTTTGTGATTTCAACATCACGGGTGACCGGTTTTTTCTCTGCTTCAACAGCAGGCGTTGTCACAGTTTTGCTTAACGTTGCTGCATACTCTTCAGTAAATTTCTGAAGGGCACGGTTGAAGGTTGGAATTAAACCAAACTGCTCAATCAGCACTGAACAGTCTTCACCATAGACATGGCGAATCAAGCTGCTGATGGTGTACTGACCTAAAGTTGGCACCTGTGAAGGTGTGAGTTTAGGTGTTTCAGTTTGCTGTGTGTGTGCAGCGCGTTGTTGGCGACGGCGTTGGCGTGGGTCATTGCTGGCACGTTTTACGCTTTCACGTGGTTTTTGCTCTGCTTGTTGTTCAGCAGGTGCTGCTACAACTTCAGTTGCTTTCTCCTGTACCACTTTTTCAGCTTTTACTTCAACTTCTGCTTTCGCAACAGCCGCTTGCTGAGGCTTGGTTTCGGTTGCAGTGTGTACGGGCGGAGTTAATGCCACGATTTCACTTTGCGCTTGATCGACATTGACCACATGGGCTGTTGTGATCATTTCTTGACGCGGTGCTTCAATCAACTCAACTTTAACTTGAGGTTCTTGAACCACAGCTGGCGCTGTTTCAGTCGCTTGCTCATTCAGTACACTTGGATCGCGATGGCGATTTGGGCGCTCTGGACGAGGTTGGTTACGGCGGTCACGACGTGGCATTGCATTTTGCTGTTCGTTTTGAACATCAGTGTTTTGCTGTTGCTCACCGTGTTGGCGACGTGATGAACGCTTGTTTTCACGCGGTTCCTGACGTTGCTGTTCACTGCGCTCTGGACGGTCTTGACGTTGTTGTTCACTGCGCTCAGAACGTTGTTCATGACGGTCTTGGCGTTGTGGTTCATTGCGTTCAGGACGTTGTTCATAACGATCTTGGCGCTGTTGATCTTGACGAGAGACCTGCACAATTTCTTCATGAACTTGGTTGTCATGTTGCGCATTTTGCTCACGTGACTCTTTGTGCTTATTAGGGCGCTTTTTGTTGTGGCGTGTACCACGTTCTTCTTTCTCTACATGCTTATCTTCACGGTGTTCAGATTTTGCATGAACAGGTGCAGAGCTCATGTAGACATTGTTGTTTGGCGCGATAGGTGCCGCAGCAGGCGTGCCAACTTGACCAAACTGACCACGGCTCACTGCACCGCCATTTACCATTTGCTCAATGGCAGCAGCAGCATTATTTGCAGAACGTGATTGATCGACAGTCACAGCTTGTTTTTGTACAAACAAGTTTTCTAACCATGCACATGGGCTGCTTGAAGGAGCTGTTTGGGCAGGGGCTTGTTGCGCAACTTGTTGTTGTGGCGCGTTGTTACGAGGTTTTTTGTTGCCTTTTTCTTGTTGTACAGGCGCAGGAGCGGCATGTTGATGCACATGATCTGCACCATCTAAATGCCATTCTGATGACTCGTAACCCAACTCTTTTTCGCTTGAACGTGTTGCTTCTGTACGTTCATAGCTGGTTGGTGCAAAGCCTTCAGGGTTATACGAAATTTCGTAATGTGGGGTTTCTAAGTGTGGGTGCGGAAGCACAGTCACACGAACACCTGAGGTTTGTTCGAGGTAAACCAACGTGTGACGCTTTTCATTCAATAAGAATGCTGCAATTTCAACTGGAACCTGTACTTGAACTTCACCATGACGTTCACGCAGCGCAATTTCTTCTACTTTACGCATGATTGAAAGCGATAATGAACGCAAGTCACGCACCATACCTGTGCCATGACAGCGCGGACAGACATAACCTGTTGCTTCTTCAAGTGAAGGACGTAGACGTTGACGGCTCATTTCCATCAAGCCAAAACGAGACAATTGACCGAATTGGATACGGGCACGGTCGCTTTGTGTTGCTTCGCGAAGTTTCGCCTCAACCATACGTTGGTTGCGGTCTTTGGTCATGTCGATAAAGTCGATCACGACCAAACCACCAATGTCACGTAAACGCAGTTGACGTGCAATTTCTTCCGCTGCTTCAAGGTTGGTATTGAGCGCTGTATCTTCAACGTCACTACCACGGGTTGATTTTGCAGAGTTAATGTCGATTGACACTAATGCTTCGGTTTGGTCAATAACGATTGAACCGCCTGAAGGAAGTTTAACTTCACGTTCATAAGCTGTTTGAATTTGGCTTTCAATACCAAAATGCGCAAATAACGGCTCATTTAGCGTATAGGTTTTTAACTTGTCGATTTGACGAGGCATGACTGCTTTTACGAAGTTATAGGCTTCGTTATAGGCTTGCTCTGAATCAATTAAGATTTCAGCAACATCATCACGTAAATAATCACGAATCGCACGCGTCACCACGCCTGCTTCTTGATGCACCAACATTGGCGATGGACCAGAACTTGCTGTATTTTGGATTTGCGCCCAAAGATCAAGTAAGTGCTGTAGGTCGAGTTGTAATTCTTCTTGAGAACGGCCAATACCCGCAGTACGTACAATCACGCTCATGCCACGAGGTACATTTAACGACGCCAACATTTCTTTCAATTCTTCACGTACTGAACCTGAAATTTGACGGCTAATACCACCACCTTTCGGGTTATTTGGCATAAGTACCAAATAGCGACCAGCTAAAGAAATGAAGGTAGAAAGGGCAGCGCCTTTATTACCACGCTCCTCTTTTTCAACTTGAACCAAAAGCTCTGTGCCTTCAGTAATCAATTCGCGAATGTTTGAAGTTTGGCGTGGGTCTGCTTGGTAATATGAATTTGCGATTTCACGCATAGACAAGAAGCCTTGACGTCCCGCACCATATTCAACAAAGACGGCTTCTAAAGAAGGCTCAACGCGAGTCACGTGACCTTTATAGATATTGGATTTTTTTTGTTCACGGGTACGATTCTCTAAGTCAAAATCGTAAAGACGCTGCCCAGTGACAAGTGCAACGCGAATCTCTTCTGCATGTGTTGCATTAATCAACATACGTTTCATGGGTGTAACACCTAATAGTGATACACAGCAAACTATCGCTAAACACGTAGCGAACATCAAACATCACGGACCAATTTTGCTCAGATCTCAAATAAACCGATTGTGGTCTGAGTTTTATTACCTGCCTTTTTGATCGGCTTCGGTTTTGATTCACATATTGATGATGGCAATACGGCTTCAATCTTTAAACGATTAAAGTCTCCTGCGCGTTTCACTGGCGGACAAGCGGTGCATTGGATGTAAGTAACTTTCACTGTCACATTTGCTCGAAGAGCAACCCTTCTTTTTGGATAGGGTGTCTTGATACGGAATTATCATCGTACCTTTACAACTGAACAGATCCATATGCATCAACGCTGTGGCCTGAATACGACATCAGGGAGCGACTAATCTGATGTATATCAGTTTACGTTTAAAAACCAACCTTCGTTGGTCACATATTTTTTTGGGGCAAACTGATTTATGTGCAGATGCACAATTAAACCTAACAGTTTGCTGTTTTGCCGATATAATAAGCCTTCGGCGTCGGCATAATTCTTTTGGGACCGTTCCAAGCTGAGTTGAGTTATTTTCTTAACTATTCAATTTAAAATTGAAATGATTAAGCTTTTGACTCACTTATGGTGGTATCCGTGCGCTGACTATATCAAACCTTGTACCATCTGCCTATGGGCTAAGCTAGTCTTTCTTGTGTAAAGCATAGCCTAAATGGTCATTTTTTATTCAAATTCCGTATTTTTTAGGTCGCAGTAACTGTATGAATTCTACCCAACAATGGCAAAACGTGACGTGGTTTGAAGTGGACGAGCATCAAGCAGGGCAACGGATTGATAACTTTTTATTTAGCCGTTTAAAAGGTGTGCCTAAAAGTCGTATTTATCGCCTGATTCGTGAAGGTCAGGTTCGCGTGAATAAAAAGCGTATAAAAGCAGAAACTAAGCTGTCTATTGGTGACCAAATTCGTGTGGCCCCGATTCGCTATGAACAAAAAGATGAAAATGCGGCGCCTGTTTCTGACAAAGTAGCACAGAGTTTACTCAGCCGTGTGGTGTATGAAGATGAGGGCTTGATGGTCGTCAATAAGCCATCTGGCATTGCCGTACATGGCGGCAGTGGTGTGGCTTATGGTCTGATTGAAGGCTTACGTGCGGCAACAGGTAAGAAATACTTAGAACTGATTCATCGTATTGACCGTGATACCTCAGGTTTGGTGATGATTTCTAAAAAGCGTAGTGTGTTAAAAAGCTTACAAGACATGTTGCGTGAACACAAAATTAAGAAAACTTACGCCGCTGTAGTCAAAGGTGTGGTGAGTTTAGATAAGCAGTTAATTGATGCACCTTTGCACCGTTATGAACTGGCTAATGGTGAACGTCGTGTGCGTGTGTCGAGTGAAGGTAAAGAGTCTAAAACGCAGTGGAATGTGGCTGAACGTTTTATGCATGCAACCTTAGTTTATGCATCGCCACTTTCAGGTCGTACCCATCAAATTCGTGTGCATGGTTTAAGCATTGGTCATCCATTGGTCGGTGATGATAAATATGGTCATGAAACAGAATATAAAGGGCCGAAGCCGCGTCGTTTATGTCTGCATGCAATGCGCTTAGACATCCCTGGTTATGCGCCGATTGAAGCGCCGTTGCCTGAAGATATGCAGAGTATTGTGGCGCAGTTAAGAGCGCAAAAGAAGGATTAAGTCTTTTCCCTTTCATTTTAGGAGAGGTGATAAAGCCATGACTTTTGTTGGTTGTGATTAATTTAAAATGATGTTGTATTGGTCATCTTTAATTTTAAAGATGAAAAGTAACAAAAATCTTTTGTTGAGCTGATGGAACGTCTTGAACGCGCTTTAAGCACTGATTTAAAGCGAAATGCAAGTCAGCTCAACAGCGACATCCTTGTAAATGCATCGTGTAAATTGTCTTCATAAAAGTAAATATTGGAACCCCAGCATGAACAAACCTGTAGAACTGATTATCTTTGATTGGGATGGGACTTTATTTGACTCTGTGGGGCAGATTGTGGCGAGTTTATTGTTTGCCGCGCAGCAATTTGCACAGCCTTTAACTGCTGATGCTGCAAAAAGTATTATTGGTTTAGGTTTGCCAGAAGTCGCGCAGCGATTATTTCCTCAAGTGCCTGAGCTACATACTGAGATTTTGCAATGCTATGCCGAGCATTATGTGGCGAACTCGAAAGGTGATGTCTGGTTCGACGGCGTAGCCGATATGTTGAATGGCTTACGTGAAGCGGGTTTACAGTTGGCGGTGGCGACAGGTAAAAGTCGTAAAGGCTTAGATCGAGTATTGGCTCAAACACAGAGCCAAACACTATTTGTGACAACGCGTGCTGCCAGTGAGACTAAATCTAAACCGCATCCTTTAATGTTGGAAGAGATTTTAAATGAAACGGGTGTGTCTGCTGAACGCGCGATTATGGTCGGTGATACCAGTTATGATCTAGAAATGGCGCGTAATATTGCCATGCCGAGAATCGGGGTGAGTTATGGGGTGCATACAGCTGAAACGCTCAGACAATATCAACCTTTGGCCATCGCGGATGATGTGCCGAGCTTGCAGCAGCATTTATTGCAATATGTTGACCTTAAACAAGTGATTTAACTTGAGTCGTCTAAATATATAGCCTGTGGAAGATGGTCAGAGTGAGCCTGCCAGTTTTGGGTCGATCATCTTTAAAGCTTTTGTCTTTAGTATGTTTTAAGGCGAATGAACTGTTCATTACATTATTAGGTTTGTAATTTGAAAAAGCTCTTTGATGGGGCTTTTTTTGTGATGTTGTCGCCTAAAGAGCTTTAATTATTGCCTTTATATTGGATGGTTGTCATTTGAGAGGATGACAAAGAAATGAAAAACAGGGTACTTATAGCGTGATAAAACCTGCTGCGACATTGATACTAATGGCGAGAATTGAGGTGTTAAAACCATAAGCTAAAATAATATGCAGAATATTGAGAATACGCATCGAACGCGAGGTAATGGAAACATCCGCGGTTTGCGCAGAAGTGCCAATCACATAACTAAAA
>ERZ1032820.73-NODE-73-length-8789-cov-6.865125_pt1 | contig 8789 bp, 6 predicted proteins | sample MGYA00517093_ERZ1032820 | MGnify/ENA primary metagenome ERZ1032820 (study PRJEB33719, sample SAMN04262577) | wastewater metagenome | biome: sewage system; feature: wastewater treatment plant influent; material: sewage | place: Peru: Lima | collected 2013-01-29 ...
GAAGTCGTCCTCTCGGCTGGCCGTGTTCAAGAGCTCCCAGTTGTCCTGGATCAAGTCCAGTGTGCGATCGAGCGCCGCTTGCATGTCATGGCGGACGTTTACAACGGCACTCTTGTCCTGTTTGTAGAGGTCGTTTCGGACTGTCGGCACGACCTGGAAGAAGTGAAGGCCAAAGTCGTAGTCTGAGTCCTTCAGTGCCTGGAAGATCATCCGAGCGGGACGGAACTCTCCAGCCGTCTCTTTGAAGTGCCGAGCCCCTTGGTAGCTGCAATGGTCGTCGTAGGTGTTACCTGGGCGACCACCACTGAGTTGGGAGCAATGCTCCGGAGCTACCTTGGACAGGATGACCCCCGTGTGTGACATGAGGGCGTAAGGCGTCGGATCGAAGCTCGGCATGAGTAGCTCGTGTGTGCCAGCACCGGTGCTCAACCAGACAGAGCCAGGTCGAACTGCGATGCGGATGTCGACGTGCCTTATCTCTTCGGTTGATCCGAAGAGGCTGCGATCTAGGTAGCTGGAGCGAATGAAGCGTTCCAGGCTGCTGCGCATTGGCATGTACTGTGTGCTCATGGTCTCCCGCTCTCCCTTATTGAGGGATACGGTGATCGTCGTAGGGTTTGCATCGATCTCATCGGCCACCATCTGGCTGAACTGTTCCTGTGCCTTGTCCATGTCCAGTGGAAGGGTGCTCGTCATCAGTGAGATGCGGCTGCTGGTTGGCATGTCCATCTCGAGGATGCGGTCGCACAGTAGCATGAGCGTCGTCCAACCAACCCTCTCTACGCGTTTCTCAATGGTTCCCGCCGTAGCTACAAGAGCTTCAAACTCGACGGTGTGCAGAGCACGCGGAACGGCTGCGCGGACGATCTGAGGCCAGTTTGGCAAGAATGCGTCCAACTGCTGGGTGCTGTGATACCCAAGGTTGCCGATATATCCGACCATCATGCCGGTCAGCTGCTCGTTAGTGAAGAGTGAGTGGTGGATCTTCCCCTCGATGACCTGCTGGATATTCACCGCCCCAGCGCTGATGTCGCGCAGATTGTCGATGAGTTTGCTCTCCAACTTGGCGCGGATGGTGCGCTGCACCATCTCAAGGTCGATCTTGCCCATGGCATAGAGGCGAACCAGTGACTTAGTAGTCAGGTGGTTGCCAGTACTGTTGAGGGTGTTGGGGATGATGAGCTCTGCAATACGCGGCCCACCCTTCGGACGTGCGATGAGGTTGCCCTCATCGTCGAGTCCTAAGAGGAAGCGTAGCTCACCTCTGTCTCCGAAAACTCGGTCTCGGCAGCGCGTGTCCTTGGAGTCCGACTCAACCTCCTCCTTAAACTTCGGGTGTAGCGCCGCTCCCAACTCGTAAACACCTCGTGCTGTATCTAGTTCAGCCCATTGGCCGGCATAGATCTCCTTAACGAGGTCCAGAGTGAGCTGGTCGAGGATTCGATTGGTGACCTCGATGGCGGGTGTTTCGGTGTTATGTGTCAGGGCCATGATGTGCCCTCCTTTCCTTCTTTTGTTTCAGGGGCTGGGCCCCATCTTAGTACGCCCCAATTAAAGTGTCCTCAGCAGATCCAGGCGATCGGTATAGTTGCCGCGTAACACTACGGGCGCAAGCCCAAGAGAGAAGGGAGACAGCATGGCTGTATCAGATACAGGCCGGGTGTCCTTTACACCCACGGCAGAGAAGTTCGGACGCTGGCTGGATCGACAGACAGACGAGGACTTTGCTGCCATTGCAGAGCAGATGCTGGAGGCGTGGTCAACGCCCAAGGTACGCTTTTACTACCACCCGGGCGAAGACAAGGCCGTCCTACGCCCCATCGTAGGCGAGACCGCCATCGAAGTATCGGTGCCGCGCAAGAAGCTACGCGATCAAAGTGACGCAGTTCCATTGCTCAAGGATAGGATTCGCGACGCCATCATCAGCTACTTAACGCTGACGGATCCAGGCCAGTCAACAGATGGCCACCGCCGAGACGCATTTAACCGCGGATGCCTCCTACAAGAGGACATCTCATGGCTCCCGGTGGCGCAGTTGGTGAATTTGTCCAACGTCTACACGCCGCGAGCACTACTCGACCGGTACCTGGATGAGGTCCAGTTTGACCTGACTGCATTCTTCCTGGAGGAGGACGTCACCGCCATGATCGACGGCGACCGCAACTGCAAGCAGTTCAAGCATCTACTAGGGCACGCACCTGAAGACACAGCGGACCTTCGCTTGGAGGTATTTAGGCACTTAGTGGACCTCTACGGCGTCGACAGCCATCAGATCGTGGAACACGCCTCAGAGTGGGAGATCTGGAAGCAGCTCGATAAGGGGCAGCCAAAGGTCTGGGGCAAACACAAGGCCCTCAATCAGATCTTCAGGCTCGTCCTTGTCATGTACGACTTGGATCGCCTGCAAGAGATAGAGCCACTGGTCGACTTCCTGATTGAGCGAGTTAATCGCTACGCCTGGGCCGTAGCTCTTGAAGACAAGGTCTGCCTAGCAGCCTTCAAAGCCAAGCTAGGCGGCGACGTCATGCTCATGGTGGGCGAGAACTACGAGCTGGGTGACCGGGACAACTACAAGTTCGGCAGCAAGTACACCCGCCAGGTGGCACGAACACTCGGCAAAGAGCTGACAGACATCGGCTACGCCATTACCAAGGCGACTGGACACGCAGACTTCCGCTGCCTCGAGATGCTTCGCAATGGGCTCTTCACCAACGCACGCGTTCACATGGAGACCAACACCTACCTCTTCCTACGCGGCATGAGTATGTCGCTCAAGGAGAGTGGCCTTGATCTATCTGCACCTAACATGCAGACGCTGACCAAGTACGTCGAGCCCGCAGCTGAGCTCTTTGAGAGCGGAACCTATCTGGACTTAGGACAGACGGTGACGCCTAAGCTCTACGACTACGGTTGGCGCAACAACAGCGTCATCGTGCTCAAGTAAAAAAGGACCCGTGCGGGTCCTTTTGCTTTGCCTAGAGGGCTTCCAGTGGGATCAGCAAGGACCCGTGGTACTCACTTGGCAGCGAGTGACCGTCAAAGGTCTTGCAGGTCTTGGCGAACCCCACAAGTCGCTCGCTGACTGGCATGTCCTTGTTGAGTGGCTGGATCTGAATCCAGGCGGCTCCGTAGGCGTCGAGCACGATCGGGCTCTTGATGGCTCCCACTACCTTGTCCAGGCTCTTCATTGTGTCTCTGGCAGCAGATGGGTAATCACGCACCTCTGGCAGATGGTGGTAGGCCTCGATCTTCAGGTCAACGGCGTCGCCCTCAAGGAAGATCTTGGAGAAGCGGTCATATCGCACTGCCTGCTGGAGGTTGAGTGCGTAGCGCCCCTCGAAGATCTCTGGGAAGTAGCTCAGGGCCTCGAATACCGCCGTGATGTTGGAGTAGCTAGTCCCATTAAACACCGTCTGCATCTCCTTGCTCTGAAGAAAGTCCCGTATGGCTGGAGTAAGGACAGGTTGTTGGCCCAGATCTAGCATGGTCTCCCAAGCCTGCATGATGTCGTAGTGGACCCACTGCACGTCAACGCCACGTGTGCGAGGTGCTTGACTGATCCAGTCCATGAAGGCTTGTCTCCCAAACCGGTGAGCGTAGTAACTCTTGAGCTTCTTTAATGGCATCGCATCCTTTGGCGGATGCTGGAACTCTGCATCCAGGCGCTCCCGCATGCCATTCGCTACCCCCTCAAAGAAGTCGCTCTGATAGAAGCCGTCAAGCCATGGTGAGCTCACATACTTGTCTTTGCCGTAGCACTCCCAGTGGGAGACTGCCACGATCACACGCTGATCAGTTAGCCATTGATCTGCATGTTCGGCCACCCACTCGGGCATGACGTAGCCTGTGTAAGGCCAGTCGTTACTGCGCGAAGATGACTTAGCCTCAACAGACAGGGCCGTTGTGTGAGACATGTGGAACTCGATGAGCTCCACACGCTTTCGGTTGATGCTGGAGCGTGCACTCTTAGCGATGAGCTCAGTTAGCTCAGCGGCCCTCCTGTCATTGGCAGCTGCCTGCGCCGCAGATCCCAATCGTCGTGTGTTGACCTGGTGCAGGAAGATGGTCTCCCCGAACTTGCCGTGGCTGACGAACTGCTTATTGACGTAGTCCCAGAATATCCGGGTGCTTCCCCCCATGCGATTGATGGCGATGATGGCGAAGTTAGCCGCCAAGGCATCTAGGCTGTTGCCTTTCTCCTTGGCAGCATTAAGTGCCTCTAGGATGGGGTGCGTATCTACCGCACTCCCAGTTGCTTTAATAGCCATAATTCTTCCTCCTTGCGGCGCTCTGGGCGCCTTGTTTTTGTACGCCCTCACTATACGGGCCAAGTGCACCCCCTGCCTGCCCTAAAAACAGACGAAGGGCCCACTTGGGGCCCTTACTGTACATCTTTGATCAGCGGCTCGGTTGCGATGGTGACCGCATGTCCGTCCACAGTTGCGGGGGTAACCTTAACTGTCACTCGGCTACTGAAGTCCTCGAACCTGTCCTTATCAAAGGCCAGGTGGAATCCAGTTGCGACCCGGATGCGATCCCAGTTATCTCTGACATAGGCGAGGTTGTGTTCTACTGCAGCCTCAACGGCAAGCTTGAACTCGTCACCCATGTGTGCGTCAACGTGAACCGGCACGTGGAGTGTTACGCTGGCCGTGTAGCCAGTGTGTGCCAGGATCTTGAACCAGTTAATCGGGCTCATTGACCCTGCGGGCATGATGTCGTACCTACGCGTGATCAGGTAGTTTCGCAGCGCCTCTGAGGCCACCTTATCGATGCCGCTCAAAAGGTCCGGAGTTTCCCAGTGGCCGATAACAAAGTGGATCCTGTCGTGCTTCTGCAGGAGGTCCAACTGATCTGGGTTGAAGCGAAGGTGACTAAACTCCTTGCTTGCCCCTCGAGTGGCTACTGAGTAGCCGGCGGGCATCTGAGACTCAATCGAAGCCTCGTAAGCCTTTGGCTGCCCCTTGTTCCATAGATACTCCCCCACCTGGTCGAGCTCGACGAGCAGATCCATGCCACGTCGATAGACAGTCTCGCAGGCGTCGTTACTCTCCTCCTTACGGATGTGCTCAGGAACTTCGTCCATGAGTCTGGTGTCGTCGCGAACAGCGTGCCAGAAGAGGTTGCGGTGATACGCTTCTATAGCCTCAGGACTAAGCCTGTCGCTAACCTCCTGCAGTTGAAAATAAGGCGACAAATCCGAACGATAGGCACCCATCCTAGACTGACCCTTCGCCTTCAATAAGAAAAGGACCCGTGTGGGTCCTTTCGTTAGCGCTTCTCGAGTAGCTGCCCGGTGAAGACGCTTGTGTAAGGCGTGCGCCATGAGTTACCCTCGACAGCTTCGAGCTGGATCAGATCGACGACTACCGAGTTCCAGAACGCCCCGTACTTGTCCAAGTCCAGCTCGATGTCTAGACCTGTTGCAGATACGAGTAGGTCCCAGTTAGCTAGGATGGTCTTTCGTTCGTGGTCCAGTGTTGCTCGGATTGCTTTCTCCATCTCACGCTGGACCTTGAGTCCTTCGTAGACCTTCTCGGTTGGCTGAAGGATCGTAACTTGCGCGACGTAGTCCGTCTCCGCGATGATGCGGAACCAGGCAAGCGTCGCAGTTGGCGTATATGGCATGCTTTTGCACGAGCTCAGGTAGCTATTCAACTCAGGACTTGCGAACTTACGCAACTGCCCGAGCGGAGCCTGGCTCTCAGTTACCCCAGGGGTGAAGACTAGGCGATCTCCGTCGCTCAGTTTGGTGCGCTGCAAGCTGGGGTTGAACAGTAGGCGGCTGTACTCCTTGGTGTCGATGAGTCCAGGTGCTTGAATCAATCCGTGTGCTCGGCGATCACCTACGAGATCTTCGCTGAAGTTGTACTCACCTAAGTTGCCGCTCATAGCCCTGAACCTCATATCCATAGTGACCTTGGCGTTGACTAGCTCGGAGCAGTACTGGTCCATAGCCTTGCGGACTATGTCCTCAGGAACCTCCTCGACGTAGCTATGTAGGCTGCTCACAGATCCACGTTCAATGGCCTCCTGCGCGATCTTCCGGTAAAGAGCATTCTTGCAGCTCTCGCTGAGGCGATCCATGATCGGCAACATAGCCGGCATGAAGTCGTTGATCCACGTCTTGCTGTAGCTGAAGCTCAGGTGCTGTTCGATGTAGCGCTCCAGATGACGGATCCAGTCCGGCAACACTGCGTCCCACTCTGCGGCCGTCTTCTTAAAGAGGTAGGTCGGCGTAGCCACCATACCCTCCAGAATCTGGGCGTCAGTGAAGAACTGGTGAGGTACGCGCTTGTTGAAGAGCTCCCCGATACTTGGTTTTCCGAGCATGAACTTGCGGAGCTGCGCTGTCACCTTGCGCTTCGCGTCCTTGAGGATGGCCTCGATGAGCTCGTCCTCGGTTACTTCTCCCACCAAGTACTGGTAGAAGGTCTTGCTCATCCCCTTGGCATGCGAGATGCCGTTGAACGAGAGCTTGGTCACTAGGACCGGCTGTTCCTCGCTGCAGATCAGCTTACCGTCTTTCATGCCGATGCGGATGAAGACGTCTTTCCATAGGGCGTCATATAGGCCACGTGTCGTGTAAGTGTTATCGGAACGAGTATCCCCCTCCAGTACCTCAACAACGTTCGGGTCGTTGAGCTTCGCCACGTTGATGACGTCTCGCCGTGACTGCAACTCTTGCAGGACGGGACGAAACTCCGCACGGAATGCTTCCGGTGTTAGGGTGTCGATAATGGCGTTGGTGGCCTCAATGATGCCTCCGTCGCTCTTGGCGTTAACTGCCATGCGTGTGTCCTCCTTCTGTGTGCGGGTGGTTCCCGCTGTGTGTTACGCAGGAATTAGAGTACGAGCAAGACCCCTGGAATCCCAGAGGCCTTTTTTAATGGTCAGCGACAGATGCTTCTCCCTAGCTCAGATCGAGCACCCGCTCTCACAGCCTCTATGAGCTTGTCGCTAAAGTCGGCCTTCTGCTCCTCGGTGGGCTTCTCTAGGTTCACAACGACGCTGACGAAGCCGGTCATCCAGCTCTCCTCCATGGGCACCTCAATCTCAATGCCAAGGTCGCTTCCTGCGGTCCCTTCGATCTCCACGCAGATCTCGAAGAGCTCAACCGCTCCATCCTTAGTCGCGAGGTCCTCGAAGACAAGAAACTCGCCGTCCTGGTGAGCCAGGGTGAACGAGTCGCACGCGTGGACCCAGATCTCCTCGCTCTCGAGGTCTGGGTAGTCCATCCCCTTGTCTAGCGAGTAGTACTCCACCTGGGTCTTCAAGTACTGCAGGAACGGGGTCGGATCCAGCTTCTCTAGGTTGATAGCCACGCTCAGGGCGTGAATGCGTGGGTCGGTATTGCCGCCCGCTTGTTGTACTGCCATTTACTTTCTCCTCCTAGTCGGGCATAGTGCCCGGTGTGTTGCGTCCATATTAGAGTTCCGGGCGCAAAGCAAAAGACCCGCACGGGCGAGTCTTAGAGTCGCTTGGCCAGCAGCCTCCCTGCGCTGGACTTAATTGAGTCCGTTACTGCGCTGCGGATCTCGGCCATGTGATCTTCTGACGGCTCGACCAGGATGGTCGTGAGGTCAAAGTACTCAACCTTGCCGTTTAGCTCCGTGTAGCCCGAGCTGATGTCCAGATCGAAACCGTCCAAGCCTGATCCGTCGACCTCAATGACCATGTCGAAGAGGTAAGTGGACTCCCCACCTGGATCTGATTTAGTCTGAGTGACGGTCACCCGGCTGTCCTTGATCCATACATGGAGCTCCGCGCTGGTCTGAACCCAGACCTCGTGGTAACCACGATCATCGTAACCACGGTAATCCTCGGGCGTGTCGTTGATGGCGAGATCAACCGCTCGCTCCAACTCCGACAGCACCGGAGCAATATGGAGCTCCATCTCGTCCAGGTTCAGTGCTAGGCCTAGTGCCTGGATATACGGGTCCACGTGACCTGTTACCTCTTGTTGTACTGCCATGATGGCTTCCTCCTTCTGTCTTTGGGCCAGCAGCCCGCGTCGTATTACTCCCCAATTAGAGGTGGCTGCTCACACGGCCGCAATCAAAAGACCCGAGCGTGTGCCCGGGCCTGTGTTAGTTGAAGACGAGCGAGTTCTCGCTGCGAGCGATCAGCTGCATGGTCTTCCGGTTGAGGAACTCGTTGACCTGAGCCTGTCCTGTGACTGATACAGTCTTGGCGGCCTTAGCCTTGTCCCCGACGAGGGGTACTCCGTTCCACAAGATGACGTCGAAGCCGTCGCAGACCAACTTAAGGTGGTTCTTCTCTTGGCCCATGGCCTTAACCTCGTCGATCGGCAAGTCCACCACTTCGAAGAGCGGTAGCTCAAAGCCAGGACCGAACGGTGCTAGGCGCTCGAAGCTGTTGAGTAAGTCGTAAGTCAGCTGGTCAGCGTCGATGGTGAAGTCGGCTGGTTTGCGTACATCCGCATCTGCTGGGATAGCAGCGTCGAAGATAACTTCTAGGCGCTCCTTGAAGGCCTCGAAGTTGGCTTCTGGGATTGACAAGCCGGCAGCACCGGAGTGTCCCCCGAGAGCCACGGTCAAGTCTTGGACTTGGCGCAAGCAGTCAAGTAAGTGCAGATTGTCGAGTCCGGCACGCGCCGATCCCTTAAGCACTCCACCTTCTCCGCGCGTGAAGACCACGCTAGGGCGGTTGTACTTCTCTGCCATGCGTCCAGCGACGAGACCGATGTAGCCGTCACCTAAGCTGTCATCGATGAAGATGATCGAGCTGCGGCCACTGTAGTCCGTCTCCTGGGCTCTAACAAAGGC
>ERZ1032820.77-NODE-77-length-8731-cov-5.863416_pt1 | contig 8731 bp, 8 predicted proteins | sample MGYA00517093_ERZ1032820 | MGnify/ENA primary metagenome ERZ1032820 (study PRJEB33719, sample SAMN04262577) | wastewater metagenome | biome: sewage system; feature: wastewater treatment plant influent; material: sewage | place: Peru: Lima | collected 2013-01-29 ...
AAAAATCTCCGTATCAACAAACAAATCGTTACTGAAATTGTTTCTTCTGGTTTCAAAGGTATTTTCTTGGTAGCTGCTAACCCAGTTGATATCCTGACTTACTCTACTTGGAAATTCTCAGGTTTCCCTAAAGAACGCGTTATCGGTTCAGGTACTTCCCTGGATACTGCTCGTTTCCGTCAAGCCTTGGCTGAAAAAATCGGTATCGATGCTCGTTCCGTCCACGCCTATATCATGGGTGAGCACGGTGACTCAGAATTTGCGGTTTGGTCCCATGCCAACGTTGCAGGGGTTAAATTGGAGAAATGGCTGCAAGACAACCGCGATGTTGATGCCCAAGGCTTGGTTGATCTCTTCATCTCCGTTCGTGACGCTGCTTACTCTATCATCAACAAAAAAGGTGCAACTTACTACGGTATTGGTGTAGCCTTGGCTCGTATTACCAAAGCCATCTTTGATGACGAAAAAACAGTCCTACCACTCTCTGTCTATCAAGCTGGCCAATACGAGGGCGTTGAAGGTGTCTTCATCGGTCAACCAGCTATTATCGGAGCCCATGGTATTGTTCGTCCAGTAAACCTCCCATTGAATGATGCAGAATTGCAAAAAATGCAGGCTTCTGCTAAACAATTAAAAGACATCATTGACGATGCCTTTGCCAATCCAGAAATTGCAGCTGCTGCTAAGCAATAATCATGTGAACTATCTCCCTTAGGGAGGTAGTTTTTTAAAATAAAAAAAGCTTGAGACAAATGTCTCGAGCTTTCTTATTTTGACTTAATGTAGTTAACACCATCGGCCTTAGGCGCCACTGCTTTACCAAAGAAGGCTGAGAGGGCGACAACGGTAATCAGATATGGTGCAATTTGCAGGTAAACAGTTGGGACTCCTGAAAGGAAAGGTAGCTGGCTACCAATAACTGCCAAACTCTGTGAAAGACCAAAGAAGAGACTGGCAAGCATGGCTCCGATTGGATTCCATTTACCAAAGATAACTGCTGCCAGGGCGATGAAGCCTGAACCAACGATGGTTGTTGCAGAGAAATTGATGTTTACGGATTGGGCACTCACTGCTCCCCCTACTCCTCCAAGGAACCCTGCAATCAAAACGCCAGAATAGCGCATGAGGTAGACATTGATACCTAAAGTATCAGCAGCCTGAGGGTGCTCACCGACTGAGCGCAGACGCAAACCAAACTTGGTCTTGTAGAGGATAAACCAGGAGAGGAAGGCTGTCGCAATGGCAACGTAACCCATCAAACTGGTATTTTTAAAGAAGAGGTCACCAATCAAGGGAATATCCTGCAAGACTGGGAAGGAGAATTTACCAAAGGATTGGCGGATACTGTCTGTCTGTCCCTTGTTATAAATGACTTTAACCAAGAATACAGACAGGGCTGGTGCTAAGAGGTTTAATACCGTACCAGAGACAACGTGGTCAGCACGGAAGTTGATGGTTGCTGCTGCGTGGATAATAGCAAAGAGCAAACCAGCAATTCCTCCCACTAGGACAGCCAATAAAGGCGTCGTTTTGCCAAAGCTTTCAGCAAACTCGATGTTGAAGACCACCCCTGCAAAAGCCCCGATGACCATGATTCCTTCCAGACCGACATTAACGATACCAGCCCGTTCTGAGAATACGCCACCAAGACTGGTGAAAATAAGGGGCGCTGAATAAATCAGCATTTGCGAAATAAGTAAAGTTAAAATGGTTGTATTCATCTTTATTTCACTCCTTTCGCTTTCAATCTTGGCTGAATCAACTGTTCAAAGATGAATTTCACACCGATGAAGAAGATGATGGAAGCCGTCACAACATCAATCAATTCAGGTGGAATTTGCGCCCGAACCATACCTGGTGCTCCGATAGAGAGGGTCCCAAAGAGGAAGGCTGCAAGCGGAATACCAAGCGGGGAGTTAGATGCCAAGAGGGCCACAGACATACCATTGAAACCAATATCTAAGTTTCCGCCTTGAATGTAAACATTCTGGAAGGTACCCAGACCTTGAATAGCTCCACCCAGACCTGCCAAGGCACCTGAAATAATCATAGATAGAATAATGGTGCGTTTTGCAGACATTCCTGCATAGTCTGATGCAGTAGGATTGAGACCTACTGAACGAATTTCAAAACCAAGTGTGGTCTTGGTCATCAGGAACCAAATCACCACTACCGCAATCACTGCGAAGAAAATACCGATGTTCATCCGAGAGTTATCTGTCAAGGCCCGCAACCATTCCGTCTGGTAGGAAGCATTGGCAGAAACGTTGATACTGGAATCCGTATTCTTCATCAAATCTGGTGAGAAGACATTACGGATGATGTGGTTGCAGGAATAGAGCAGGATGTAGTTCATCATGATGGTCACGATGACTTCACTGGTTCCGAGATAGGCCCGAAGGATTCCTGGGATGGCTCCAGCGATACCTCCGGCCAGCATAGCAATCACAATTGTTGCGATAATGAGGACAGGACGCGGCAGGTCAGGATTGGCAAGGGCAAACCAGCCCGCAAATACCCAGCCCACTAAGGCTTGACCAGATAGACCGACATTAAAGAAGCCAGCTCGACTTGCAACAGCAAAACCGAGGGCGGTAAAAATCAGCGGTGCCATGGCACGGAAGATTTCACCGATTGATTTAACAGAGCCAAAGGCCGAATAGAAGAGCTCTTCATAGCCCCAAATTGGGTCATAACCAAAGACCAACATGATGATGGCACCTAGTAATAGACCAGAAAGAACTGCCAATACTGGAAGGGCCACACTTTGTAATTTCTTAGACATTTTCTTCTCCCTTCTCAAGTTTTCCACCTGCCATCAAAACACCCAATTCTTGCTTATTGGTTTTGGCAGGGTCTACAATTCCATGAATGACACCATCGTGAATAACAGCGATACGGTCTGATACATCCAAAATTTCATCCAGCTCAAAGCTGACAACAAGAACAGCCTTGCCCTTGTCGCGCTCAGCAATCAAGCGTTTCCGAATATATTCGATAGCACCGACGTCCAAGCCACGGGTTGGCTGACTAACAATCAAAAGATCTGGATTGCGGTCAATCTCACGGGCGATGATAGCCTTTTGCTGGTTACCACCTGAGAGAGCCTTGGCTGGTACCAATTCACCAGCACCACGGACATCAAATTCTGCCATCAGTTCACGGGCATGCTCATTGATGACATTGTAGTTGAGAATGCCATTTTTTGAATTTGGTTCCTTGTAATAGGTTTGAAGGGCGATATTTTCTGCGACAGTCATCTGAAGAACTAGGCCATCACGGTGACGGTCTTCAGGGACATGGCTGACCTGCATCTCAGTGATTTTACGCGGTGTTTTACCCACCACATTTTCACCCTTGATGAGGATTTCCCCTGATTTGACCTTACGAAGACCAGTAATAGCTTGAATCAATTCACTCTGTCCGTTGCCGTCAATCCCTGCGATTCCGACAACTTCACCCGCTCGAACATCCAAGGATAGGCCTTTGACCGCTGGAATGCCACGGTTTTCGTTGACCACCAGGTCTTTAATGGATAGGATAACTTCCTTAGGATCCGCTGCAACTTTTTCAGTCTTGAAGGAAACGGAACGCCCCACCATCCATTCTGCCAGATCCTGGTTGGTTGCTCCTGCCACTTCGACTGTTTCGATGGATTTTCCACGACGGATAACCGTTACAGTATCCGCTACCGCACGAATTTCATCCAATTTATGAGTAATAAGGATGATAGACTTGCCTTCTTGGACAAGGGCCTTCATAATCTTCAGAAGCTCTGTAATTTCAGCTGGCGTCAAGACCGCAGTCGGCTCATCAAAAATCAAGAGGTCTGCACCCCGATAAAGGGTTTTGAGGATTTCAACACGCTGCTGGGCACCAACTGAAATATCAGCAACTTTAGCAGTTGGATCTACATCTAGGCCATATTTTTCTGAAACTTCCTTGATTTCCTTAATGGCTTTCTTGATGTCAATCACACCAGCCTTGGTCGTTTCACTACCCAGAATGATATTTTCAGCCACAGTAAAAGCATCCACCAGCATGAAATGTTGGTGCACCATTCCGATACCAAGATGGGCTGCCTTTGATGGGGAATCAATGTTCACCACTTCACCTTTAATGGCGATTTCACCGCTGGTTGGCTCCAAAAGACCAGCCAGCATGTTCATCAAGGTAGACTTGCCCGCTCCATTTTCTCCTAAAAGCGCATGAATTTCGCCGCGTCTGACATTCAAATTGATGTGGTCATTCGCAACGAAGTCACCAAATATCTTGGTGATTTCACGCATTTCAATGACATAATCTCTTGTCATAATCTTTTTCCTTTCAGACTGTCATTTTTTGTCAGTAAAACCTATCAAAGACTTGATAAGCTTTACTGAGAAAAATCTCAGTTCCGAAAAGGGCGACCGATACCGGCCGCCGTTTCGGATTTAAACATATTTATGATTATGGAGTTTCTGGAACAGTTACTTTACCATCCAAGATAGCTTGTTTAGCATCAGCAACTGCAGTAGATGCATCTTCTGAAAGGTTTGTCTCAGCCAAGTCTACACCACCATCAGCCAATGTGAATTGGAGAACTTCACCACCAGGGAATTCACCAGCAAGGGCTTTGTTAGCAATATCTTTAACTGAGGTACCAACTTCTTTCAAAGTAGAAGCCAATACGAAGTTAGACTCTTTACCATCTTTAGAAGTGTAAGTACCTTCTGCTGATTGGTCGCGGTCAACACCGATAACCCAAACTTTGTCTGCTTCGTTGCGAGTTTCGTTTTCTGCTTTAGCAGCAGCGAAGACACCGTTACCTGTACCACCTGAAGCGTGGAAGATGACGTCTGCACCAGCTGCGTATTGAGCAGCGGCAAGAGTTTGACCTTTTGCAGCATCTGCAAATGAACCAGCATAGTCAACTGTAATCTTGATATCTGGGTTAACTGATTTTGCACCAGCTACGAAACCAGCTTCAAAGCGGTCGATGATGACACCTTCCATACCACCGATGAAACCAATGTGGTTAGTTTTTGTTGATTTAGCAGCTGCAACACCAGCGAGGTAAGAAGCTTCATGGTCAGCAAAACCTACGCTGACAACGTTATCTTGGTCTGCAACAACAGAGTCAACGATAACATAGTTTGTATCTGGGTTGTTTGGCGCTACTTCAGCAATGGCGCTTTCCAAGGCAAAACCGATACCGAACACAAGGTTGTAACCACCTGAAACAGCTGAATCAAGGTTTGTTACGTAGTCTGATTCACTAGCAGATTGGAAATAAGTGTAATCAGTGTTTTCTGATAGACCATTTTCTTCACCCCAAGCTGTCAAACCTTCCCAAGCTGACTGGTTGAATGAACGGTCATCCACACCACCAACGTCGGTTACGATAGCAGCTTTTACAGCTGAATCAGATGAGGCACTGCTTGATGAAGTAGTCGATGTACGGCTACCACAGGCAGCGAAAGTAAGTGCTGCAAGTGAAACAACACCTAGACCAACAAGTTTCTTGTTCATTTCTGAACCTCCCTAAAAATTTTCTTGCAACTTCTGTTGCGTAGTAAAGTGTTAACAGTCTGATGACTGCGCCACAGATTAATTCAAATCTGTGAATGAGTATGGAAGTAATTCCCCGACTGTCATCACGACTGTCGATTGATCTTTAGCAACTAATGTTACTGGTAAATCCTTTTTGAAAAATTCAGCCATGACCTGGCGGCAGGCACCGCATGGCGAAATGGGTTTTTCGGTCTCTCCGTAAACAACCAATTCCTTGAAATCAGTCACTCCTTCGGAAATGGCCTTGAAAATGGCTGTCCGCTCACCGCAGTTGGTAAGAGGATAGGCAGCATTTTCGATATTGCAACCCGTGAAAACTCGACCATCTGCAGCAACCAAAGCTGCTCCAACCGGAAAGTGGGAATAAGGGACATAGGCCTTCTTGCTGGCTTCGATAGCCATCTCAATTAGACTAGTATCCGCCATCTGCCTTTTTCCCTTCCATGATGGCTACACCTGATGAGGTACCGATACGAGATGCGCCCGCTTCAATAAAGGCTAGGGCATCCTCAAGGGAACGAGCTCCTCCAGAAGCCTTCACCCCCATATCTGGGCCGACGGTTTGACGCATAAGGGCAACATCAGTAACTGTCGCACCTCAGGTTGAGAAACCAGTTGAGGTTTTGACAAAATCAGCCCCAGCTCGTTGAGCCAATTTGCAAGCACGAACCTTTTCTTCGTCTGTCAGAAGGCAAGTTTCGATAATCACTTTCACAAGTTTATTTCCACTAGCCTTGACCACAGCATGAATGTCGGCTTCGACAAAATCATCATCACCAGCTTTTAAGCGACCAACATTGATAACCATGTCAATCTCATCTGCACCATTTTCAATGGCATTTTTGGTTTCAAAAGCTTTTACAGCAGAGGTGTTGGCACCAAGAGGGAATCCGATAACCGTACAAACTTTCACATCTGTTCCATGTAATTCACGTGCCGCCAAGGATACCCAGGTTGGGTTGACACAGACACTAGCAAAATCATATTGCTTGGCCTCTTCCACCAAGGTTAAAATCTGCTCTTCTGTCGCTTCTGGCTTCAAAAGGGTATGGTCAATATACTTGTTTAATTCCATTACTATTACTCCTATGTTAAGAAACGATTTCTAAAATCTCTTTCGTTTCTACCACAACATCTTCTATTTTAACATTTTTTTGAAATTCTGAAAGCATTTCATCCGAAATTTTTATGTTACTGAAAATGGTTGCAATTTTCTCTTTCTCTTCCACAAATTGCCCTACTTTTTTAGCAAATACAATTCCAGATTCATAGTCTAGCTCATCCGTTTTCACAGCCCGGCCTGCACCTAATTTCATAGCAAAGAGACCAAATTCCAAGGCTGGCAGAGCTGAAATGGTTCCTGAGCGTTCAGCTAGCACGTCCACTTGAAAGGCTACATTCACAGGACGATAGAGGTCCTCTAGGTCGCCTCCCTGGGCTACCACCATTTCCTCAAATTTTTTGAGGGCTGCTCCATTTTCCAGATGTTGACGAACTTCTTCTATTGTCTTGTCTATATCTGCCAAGCTGAGCATGATTTGAGCCAACTCACAGATAAAATGAGTGACATCCTCACGACCCTGACCCTGTAAAATATCCAGGGCTTCCAAAATTTCGAGACGATTTCCGATGGAAGTGCCGACTGGCTGAGACATGTCTGTCAAGACAGCAACTGTCTTTCGCCCCACTGCCTTGCCCAAGTCCACCATGGTCTGAGCTAGCTGTCTGGCGTCCTCGATATTCTTCATGAAGGCGCCTTCGCCGACCGTTACATCAAGGAGAATGGCATCCGCACCTGCGGCAATCTTCTTGGACATGACAGAGCTAGCAATCAACGGAATGGTATCAACTGTCGCTGTCACATCTCGAAGGGCATATAGGAGTTTATCTGCCTTCACTAATTTATCGGACTGACCAATCACAGAGACACCAATGTCTTGGACCTGCTGAATAAACTGGTCCTGCTCGATTTCGATTTGGTAGCCCTTGATGGATTCGAGTTTGTCCAAGGTACCGCCTGTATGACCTAGCCCTCGACCACTCATCTTGGCAACTGGAACACCAAAACTAGCAACCAGCGGAGCCAAAATCAAGGTCACCTTGTCTCCCACACCACCAGTTGAATGCTTGTCAACCTTAATACCAGCAATGGCTGACAGATCAATCTGCTCGCCCGTAGCAACCATGGACATGGTCAAGTCAGAAATCTCTCTGGTCGTCATGCCCTTAAAATAGATGGCCATGGCAAAGGCTGACATTTGATAATCTGGAACTGTTCCAGCCACATAGCCATTGATCAGCCATTCAATTTCAGACTTGCTTAATTCAAGTCCATCTCGTTTTTTTTGAATCAGATCAACTGCTCTCATTCTTTCACGCTTTCAAGGATATAATAACCCTTGTCCTTCTTGAGAATTTGACAATTTCCGAAAACATCTTCCATCTTCTTTTTTGCACTAGGGGCTCCTTGTTTCTTTTGGATGACGATGGTCAAACGACCTCCGTCGACCAAGTGATGGAAGGCACCTTCGATAATTTCATGTACTACAGACTTACCTGCACGTATGGGAGGATTGGAAATAATGTAGTCAAAAAATCCCTCGACATTCTCATAGATATTCGATTGAAAAATACTGGCAGCAACCTGATTTTTTTCAGCATTTGTCTTGGCTAAGTCTAGGGCCCGGCTGTTGATGTCAATGAGACTCGCTTGCACGCCAAAAACCTTGCCCAAAGTCAAACCAAGTGGACCATATCCACAGCCCACATCCAATAGTGTTTTTCCTGATTCTAAGTCTAGAGCATTGAGGAGGACCTGACTTCCATAATCCACCATTCTCTTGCTAAATACTCCCGCATCCGTCAGGAAGGTCATGGAAGTATCCAGTAATCGTACACGCAGCTCATGAATATCATGTTCTGCTGTAGGATTTTTCTCATAGTACATATTTGTCATAAGCTTATTATACCATTATGAAAAAACGTTTTCAAGACTTTTAATTATACAGTTCAAAGTTTCTATTTTGTATGAATATGACTGGTTCTTTCTTCTCAAAATAGAGAAATCGTGCTAGAATAGGGCTATGAAAAAAGAATTGATCAATTTTGAAACCATTAGCAGGCAGACATGGCAACGATTACACAGGGATACGACTGTTCCTCTCACCCAGGAAGAGCT
>ERZ1032820.80-NODE-80-length-8624-cov-8.118334_pt1 | contig 8624 bp, 10 predicted proteins | sample MGYA00517093_ERZ1032820 | MGnify/ENA primary metagenome ERZ1032820 (study PRJEB33719, sample SAMN04262577) | wastewater metagenome | biome: sewage system; feature: wastewater treatment plant influent; material: sewage | place: Peru: Lima | collected 2013-01-29 ...
TGTGATGACCTCTAGGTTTTTGGGGTTCTTGTCGGCTGTGTAGGCCTTCAGCGAGACACCTCGCGGATCAGGTCGGCGTAGTACTGGACGTTAAGCAAGAGTCGAGGCAACATCTCCGCCAGTCGGGCGCTAAGTGTCATTCCCTGGTCTCTCAGCTTGTTCTTGGTGATGGTGCGGTTGATGCTCGCCATGCGCTCAGGATGTGGAGGCAGAATGATCGGCGAGATGAACACCTCCACCTGGTTGGCGGCGTCGAAGACATCACTCTTCCACTCAAGTCGCACCTGGAAGAGGTCTCGCTCGTCCTTGCTGTCCGGGTGGATGAACACCTTGCCTGTATCAAGGTCCAGCGCCAGGCGAAAGCTCGTCTCAACGATTGCCTTAACGCGCTTGCCCCAGTAAAGACGCTCCTGGGCCTGTATCTTGGACAGGACTGGAGATAGATCGATCTGCCCGGTCTCGATGAGCGTGCGCTTCAAGAGCGGTAGGTCTAGTTCTTGAGTCTCTTGTTTGATGGCCATGGCGTCCTCCTCGGTGTGATCTGCATCCAGTGTAACACAAAACCGGTCCCATGTCAAGGGCCGGTCTGACTCAAAAATCGTAGCCCGCGCGTTTGTAGTGGTTGCGCAGGATGCTGAGGATACGGCTGAAGGTGGCTTCGCGTTGCCCTGTAAGACAAATAAGGTCGCTGTTGATGTTGACCACCTGATGGTATCCCTTGTCTGAAGCTATTCCAGGCACGAGGATCTCCTCGACATCGACGCCTACTAGATGCGTCTTGTTCAGCGAGTAGTACTGGTGGAAGAGCTGGAAGCGTGCGACACGTTCACCTGGGCCCAGGGTTAACTCACCGCTGTCGTTAATGCAGACCCAGTAGCTATGCTCTGGAAACTCCCCGCGTAAGACAAGCTCCTCCATGAGGGAGTCGTAGACCCCGTCTGGATCAAGGACAGTCTCAGCTTGGAAGATCCGAGTCGCAATGATAAGGGCTGAGTCTAGATGCCCATCGTCTTGCCTCAGCATACCGTTATGCCAGCCGCGTTCGGCGTACGCAGTCCACGGATGTGGTAGCGCGGGCGAAGTTCCACTACCAAGCCCTGCAGCGCTGTGATGACGCAGTCGAGGATCCCCTCAGAGCTGCGCCAGAAGCTACGCTCGCGAAGTTGGTTGCCGCCGAAGGCCGTCATTAGCATGCGGAAGTCGAAGTCGGAGTCGATGGGGCTGGTTGCTTGAATCCCGATGTCTCTGTGGGGGCCCTCTGACGGGCTGCCGTAGCCCACACGGTTTCCAACGACTTGGAAGTCCAGGACAACCTCACCCTCTCCGTCAATGACCAGCTCGCCATTGCTGTTGACGACCAGCTGGTGCTTAGCGCTCTCCCACTCATCCTGGCCCTTGTTGAGCTCCAGTACCTCCTGGTAGAGGGTCTCGAGGCCGAAGAGCTTGTCGGCTTGTGATGCCTTGACCAGAACATAGAGCGGTATGTCCACCCCTGCCTGGTCTTTATGTGTTACAGGCATGGGCGATCACCCCCTGCTCAAGTTCTTGCGTAGCTTGGCCTGGAGCTCTTGTTTCTCATCTTCGCTGAGGACTCGGCGCTTACGCGGCCATGGATTGATCAGCCAGTCCACCGTGTTGATGCGGGCGTAGATGTGGTGAACCTTGCCATCCTCGTCTCGATCCTGGCTCAAGACCTCAATGGCCTCTGGGTGTTTAAGTAAGCGCTTGATGTGCGGCGCGTAGTTGGTGTCGATGATCCAACTCTTGTCGTTGGGATCGAAGTGGAGAAGCGTCTCCTGCTCTGCCATTGAGTAATTAGACATGGCGCGTACCTCCTTGAAGTAGCTCGTTGAAGTGGGCGTCCTTAAGGGCGCGATCTAGGGCGGCGATACGGCCGTCTGTTGTTCGGTAGTGGATCTCTCGACCAAGCTCCTGGAAGTGTATGGACAAGCACTCGCCCTCCTGATCGAAGAAGCGGCGTGTCACTGATGCGACCGGCACCTCGCCTTCACGAATTTCAGGCGAGACGACCACTCTGCCAGTCTGAGACTCGACGATGAGCTTCATTGGCTCACCAGTCTCCAGGGCGGAGGCGATATGAATCCCCGCTCCTAAATTTGATGCAGCAAGGGCTGCCTTGTAGCCCTGCAGTGCAATCATGCCGTCACCTCCTCATCAGTGATGTCGTCCATAACTGTCTCTGGTCGGTAGTAGACCTCACCCAAGTCAGCAGCGTCAAGCTGGCGCTTGATGGCCAAGAGGAGAGAGGTTACAGCCACGTGAGTAGATCGCAAGGATGTGCGCAGGATGCGGTAGTCCTCCATGACGTGGAGGTTGCGCTTGCCGTCAATTGATGGGTATGCGTAGACTGGGCGAACTGAGACATCTGCGAATGGGTCTAGCTCTGCGCTTGTTAAAGCCTCAGGCAACTGGTCAAGGTTGATGAAGTCACGGAACTCCAAGTGGCTGAGTGCGTCGGATGGTGCCGCGCAGATAACGATCGTCGCGTCTTCATCTTCTGAAGCCAAACGAACCTCCTGGGCCTCGGCGTCAACGATGATTCGGATGAGTCCGATGGCTGGGCGTGTGTTGAAGAGTGTCTTGTCCAGCTGGGTCGTCGACCAGTCTGGATTGAATGAAGTCAGTGGGTGGGTCTGCTCGCTCATGTATGTGTGTCCTTTCCTTGGTGGCCTCAGCTGGCCCCTATGCTCCAATTCTAACACGAGAGGGGGCCTTCTGTCAAGCCCCCTCATTATCTAGGTAACCGATCAGAGCGATCAAGCGGTCGTAGGCATTTGCCTCGTCCATGACGACGAGCATGGTGATCGGGGAGTAAACCCTTGAGCTTGACGCCCTAGGGTTGTAGGCTACGGACAAGTCCAGGTCTTCCTTGATGTGATCCAGGTCGAGGACAAACTCCCGGGCAGCCATTAGCTGCGTTGCAAGTCGGAAGTCTGGACTCTGCACCGGCTCTGTATGTGTTACAGCCATGGTGGCCTCTTCTCTAGTAAGTAAGCTTGGATACAGCCTCTGCCGCACTGGCGAAGATTGGGCGTAGCAGGGGCTCGATCGACAAGTCATCCAGGCTGTCCGCCCATTTGCGAGGCGACCAACCGTCGTCGCGGCGCATCACAAACTCGATAATCTGTCGGTTTTCGTAGCGGCGGGCGATCAGGATGCCTAACTCAATGGCGTCTTTTGGGCCCGACTTGTCCAGGTGAATCCCGTAGTAGTCGCGAGTGGTCCACACAGGACGTCTGACAACAGGTTGCGATGTTAGCTCCGACTCCAACTCTTCCAGTCCGTGGATGGTAGTGTCGTCGCAGCGAAGTAAAATGATCAGTCGAACGGAGAAGTCGTCTTGTGTTGAGTGCTTAACGGCCACTTAGCGCCACCTCCTTGTATCCCTCAATCAAAGCCATGTCCTTACCGGCGTCGCGCAGCATGATCTTGATCAGCGTTCGGCCGCTTCCTGCTAGTGGGTTGCGGTTGTGGTATCCGTTGGGACCGGCGATGTGTAGCCAGATCCTCCCCACGTGGGTATCGATCTCAAAGGTGAGCGAGGTTGGGCTCACAACTGCGCCCTTGATGAGTCGTAGCCCCTCCCGGTCGTGGACGATTCCGTAGCGAATGTCAACGACGCCGTCCTTGTTGCGGTTCCGCTGGGCACAGATCTCACGCGCCTCTGCCAGGGCCTCGTTAAAGCCGCCTAACTCTCGCCCTGAGATCATGGTGACCAACATGGCCAGCCGTGTGTCTAGGCCTGCCTCTGTACTTGTTACAGCCATGGGGAACTCCTTTCTGTCGGGAGTCGCGCTCCCAGTCTTGCTTCCATTGTAACATGCTCAGACCGCTCTGTCAAGCACATAAGAAAGAGGACCTCCACTAGGGGGTCCTCTTGTCTTACTTAATGACAGTCATCGGGTCGACCCGATCCTGCATGCCGCCAGCACCCCAGCGACCAACCTCGAAGTGGAGGTGGACACCTGTTACCATTCCGGTCATACCGATCGTTCCGAGCTCGTCACCCTGCTTAACCCTGTCGCCGACCTTGACGGTACGGGAGCCCGCCTTCATGTGGGCGTACGAGGTGTAGAGCGTGTCAGAGTGCTTGATGACCACCATCTCAGCGTAGCCGAGTGTGTCGGTCGTGTTGTCCGAGATGATGACCTCACCATCCGCAGCCGCGATGATCTTGGTCGCGTCGGATCCTGTTACGAAGTCCGTACCGTAGTGGAAGCCGTCAAAGCTCCGTGGGCCGAACGGCGACGTCACGGTTGCCTTCTGGTTAGCTTCCAGCTTGAGCGGCATGATGATCTCTCCGCTCGTGGCGATGAAGTCACCCAGCTTAGCGCTACCTCCAGACTTGATGGCCGAAGCGCTAGGCTTGCCGGTGCCGGAGTTCATGTCGTAGCCGTTGACCTTGAGCTGTAGCTCGGACAGCTTATCGCCCTTGACGCCGAACTGCGACGACATGTCGAAGTAGCCGAGCTTGTCCACTTCCTCAGCTGTAGTAGGTGCAGCTGGGAGGCCCTTAGAAAGGTCCTCGTTGGAGCGGATACCCATGATGGTCACTTCGCCACTTGAGCCAGACTTACCGATCACCGTATCAGCAGAGACTGCGTCGTCCGCCTTGACGTTGATCTGTCCGAGACCAGCGTACGCGATCTGCTCAGTTCCGCCGTTTGTACGGATGATGACCGTCTTGCCGTAGTCAGTGTCGCCAGCGAAGACGACCTTACCTGACTTGAAGGCTTTGATGTCGTGGTCCTTCTCGCCCTTGAAGGTGATACCTGGGCTGAACTTGACGGTGTCGCCATCCTTGTACCAGCCGAATGTCCGCGTAACGGTTGACTCTGCCACCTTGGTTCCAGCGAAGAGTTCGCCAGCAATCTCAGGTCTGAAGCTTGTTGAGCTTGACGCCGGTGGCTCAGCCTTCTTGAAGAGGCCTTCGACGGACTGCTTGAAGTGCTCCTCCAGGATACGGCTCAGGTCGTAGTTGCCGAAGGTGTCGTACACCTCGTCGTAGTAGACTGGACGGTTATCACGGGTCTCGATCGATGCCACGAACTGGCGGAGAAGCATGGTTGCGTTCTCGTTGCTGAGCTTGTTGGCGTAGCGATCCCACTGGTAAGCATCCGTACCGTTGACTGTAAGAGATCCAGGCGCAAAGGTCTCGACCGCCTTACCATCCTTGAGTCGCGTAAGCGGCTTGTCGTTGGTGATGGTCTCCAGCGAGAACATGCTTGGGTCGAAAGTTTCGCCGTCGTTGAAGATGCCGAGGAAGACCTCCTGGATCGAGGTGAAGAAGTCGACCACGCCGTCCCAGAACCCGGTACCGTCACCCCATACGGACTGACCAGCAACGTTGTCTGTCTTAGCGCTCGACTGGCTGCCGGTGTCAGGGTTGTTGCTAACCTGACCGTTGGCTGTAGCCTCGAATCCGTTCTTGTCTGTGTACTCGATAGCGTACTTGTCGTACTCGAGTAGCCCGAAGTCGTTGATGATGTTCATCGTGACCTCCACGTAGTCCGTAGCCGTGGCGTATCCGCCGTTCTTGATGGCCGTGATGGACTTGAGGGTGTCCTTCTCCTTGACCGCAGCCAGGTAGTTGGACATGCCGGTGTTACCCGAGATGAGTTTTCCGTGGGCTTCGATAGATGCAGACCAGGAGGAGTAAGCTGCGAAGTTGGCGTTGATCGTGTAGCTTGAGCCGTTGGCGTTGTCTTCGCCCGTTGCCCAAGAACCTGTACCAGCGTCACCCGTACCCTTAACCCCGAAGAGGTTGTTCTGCTGAACCGAGATGCCCGATTTACCCCAGCCAGACTCGTTGATCGCCTGTGCGATAACGACCGACGGCAAGACGCCGTACTTAACCCAGCTGTTCATGGCTCCCTCAGAGACCTTGTTAAGGAACTCGTCTTGCTCCGCATTGCCTGAGCTAGCTACAGGGATGTCGCCCTTGTAGGAGCCGGTTCCCTTGTAGGTCTTGCCCGTGAAGCGGCTAGCGTCGTATTCGCCACCGCCAGATGAGCTGGACTTGTTGTTGCCGCTGCCACCTATCGAGTCAGCGAAGATGTCGGCGATCTTGTTGAGTACCGTCTGTGAGGCCTCGTTCATGTCGTTCATGGCGCGGTAGCGGTTAACCACGTCAAGGCCGTTCTTCACTGAGGATGGCACGTAGGTCTCGTAGTTCTCTACGTAGTCCAGGAGATACTGACCGCCGTTGGAGTCGGAGAGCACTGGCTCTTCCTTAAGGACAGGCTTGGTGGACACGATGAAGTTGCCCGGGTTGATCTCCTTAGCTCCGTCCTTGGTCTTGATAGAGGTGCCGTTCTCCTTGTGGGCGTTGAGGATGGCGATGTCGTCACCCCCAAGTACCTGAGGACCGTTCTTGAGCTTCTCGATGACCTGCTCGATCTCGTACTGCGACTCGGCGATCTCGTTGGACATGTCCAGAGAGCCGAAGGCAGTCGTAGCGCCAAGAATCTGGTACTGGGTGTCCTCTGCCAAGTCTCCGCCGTTGTAGAGCTGCTGGAACCAGTTGCCAGTGTTGTCCTTCTCGAGGAAGTAGCGGCCTTCCTTGTCGATGCCGATCTCGTAGGCGTAGTAGGTCATCTTGGAGATCTTCATGATCGACCCGAAGCCGTAGTCCCACATGCCTGTCGTCATCTCAGGCTTAGACGTGTCTCCGCTCTCACGCTCGATGGCATACGGGTGATCCTTAGACAGAACGCCTGCGGATCCGGTACCGAAGGCCACGTACTCAGTCTTGCTGTAGTACTTGCGCTGACCGTTGATCTCTGTGTCGTCGGTCTTGCCGTCGATGGAGATAACTTGGAGGGCGTTCTTGTCCTCTAGCCCTTCACCCTCGTAGGTGTAGACCTTGCGCTCAGCGTCGCCCATCTTAACGTGGACTTCTCCGAGACCACCGACCTTCTTGTAGAGGCTGTTGACGGCCTTGTAGTCCTGCTTGTTGAGGCCGAGCTTCTTAGCTGTTTCCTCTGACCAAGCTGCGGACTCGTTGCCATCCATGAGCTTCTTGAGCATGAACTCAAGTCCGCCCTCCATGGTGTCGAACTGCTTGAGGAGGTTGTAGTACTGGGCGCCGTAGTTGGTGTTCTGGATCCCGCTGCCTGTACCAGTTGAAGCCGTTGTGTCCTCACCCTCAGCAGGTTGCTCCTCTTCTGTAGTAGGTGCAGTCCCTGTGCCGTCTCCACCTGTTGTAGCTGGGCCACCAGACGATGCGCCAGTCTCATCGATAAAGACGTCGTAGTGGTTACTAGACACACCTCGGTCGTAGACCTTACCCTTAGCTCCGAACGGAGTATCGACGATAGTGCCGAAGTCCTTATCGCTGGCCAAGACTAGGTAGCCGTCCTTGTCCTTCATGTAGCCGCCGTCGAACCACTTGCCTGGAACACCTCCAGGTGCAGCGACAGCTTGCTCAGGGAACTCTTGGATGGAGTAGTAGGTGTACTCCTTGTCCTGCCACTTGACACGCCCCTCGTTCATGAACTCCTGGAGTGTCTTCTCAGCGGTGGTCGAGGCTTCTGTCGTTGTTCCAGATGAAGAGGACGATGCCGCTTCTTCGGACGCCTTGAGAACCTCTGGGTCGTTGGTGAAGTTGTACTCAGACACGTCTAGGGTGCGAGCTCCGTTATCCGTGAGCACGGAAACGACTGCCACTACCCACGCCGGGTTGTAACCCTTCTCAACAGCCCACTTGACGAGCTTGTCCTTCTCGTCGGCGTACTTACCAAGTGGGTTGACCCCTGGTTTGTAGCGCGCGACCTTATCGCCGTCCATAGTGATGGAGCCATCTTCACCCTGCTTAACGCCACCGATAGCGCTCGCAAGCTTACTGATGCTGAAGTCGCTCGCAACGCTAGATGCAGACTTGTCCTCTATTAGGTAGTCGCCCGGAACGTAGCGTGGGTAGTTGACTGACTCGTGCGTGTAGAGATCGTTCTTGAGGTCCGGATTGTAGCTGGTGTCATAGACGCGGGATTGAGCGTTGAGGACGCCAGTCGTGATCTTGTCCTTGTAGACGTTGTCCGTCGACTCGGACAGGTTGGCCGATTCCTTCTTGTCTTTACCTGATGCAGCCGCACTCGAAGAACTTGAGCTGCTGCTTGACGATGGACTCGTAGCCACAGGCTCCAGCGCCACGACCTGGTTGTAGTTCATGGACGCGGCAACGAAGGTGCCCTCCTTGGAGAGGCCGTTGTATCCGTAGCTACACTCGAGGACCTTAGTGTCGTCCCCGTGGAAGTCTTCCATTAGGAAGAAGGTGTGTCCATTAGCGCCACCGCCAGCGAGACCGCCGACGACGATGATGGTCCCCTTCTTGGCCGTCTTGTAGTCGACCTCTTTGAAGAGGGTTCCTGACTGACCTAAGGCGTTGGAGTTCTGCAGCATCGTCACGGTTGACATGATCGGCACATCAGACATCCCAGCTTCCTTTAGTGCCATCGAGACGAAGCCCGAACAGTCCATTGTTCCGTCAGATCCGTTACGCGCGCCGTACAGTGAGTAGGTGATGCCTTTACCCATCTGGTTGAGACCCCAACCTGAAAGATCGGAAGAGCGTCGTGTAGGGAAAGATTGTAGAACTCGGTGGT
>ERZ1032820.83-NODE-83-length-8594-cov-6.856306_pt1 | contig 8594 bp, 13 predicted proteins | sample MGYA00517093_ERZ1032820 | MGnify/ENA primary metagenome ERZ1032820 (study PRJEB33719, sample SAMN04262577) | wastewater metagenome | biome: sewage system; feature: wastewater treatment plant influent; material: sewage | place: Peru: Lima | collected 2013-01-29 ...
AGATCGGTCTCGGCATTCCTGCTGAACCGCTCTTCCGATCTTTCAGGTTACATATCCGGGCGACTAATGGCCCTGGCTAAGCCTGAACCAGTCGGGGAACACCTCTTTGACCTGCGGGTGCGGGTAATCGGTCGAACTGGTGACTACACCATCTGGGTGGAATCCCCAAGCGAGGACATCGCAGGTACCTGCGGAGGTACCCACTTCGACTTCGCGGGCTACGCCTATCTCCATCGCCGCAACGGTAGGCAACGATCACACCCCTTCCGCCCCATTGACAGATCCTTCGATGGTGAGGAGTGGGTGCGTCACCTCATCGCGGCCCAGGTAAAAGACACAGCGACCGCTAGATTGGAGTCAGTATGCCTGTAACACAGACAGACCAACACAACACAGACATAACTGAGATCCTATTGGCGCTTAGGCTCGAAGACTTCGACCTGGCACCTGTCCTTGAGGCAATAGAGGATCTGCAGCTCGACGCTGGTTACGCAGATGAGGACGGCTTTGTTTCTCGCGGCCACGCAGACATTGAGATCGCCGACGACTTTGAGATCAGAGTTAAGTTCGCCCTCTGGGGCGACAGTGGAGGTCCCTTAGATGAGGATGACTACCTAACTCTGGACGTGACACCTGTGTTCCAAGGTCAGAACGGCACCAACTACACGCTCATCATCGTCACCCTGCTAAGCGTCAATACCGACCTAGTCTGGCAAAAGCACCTCAAGGAGGAGATCCTATACGCTATCCATGGAAAGGCCCGGAGTGAACTCAACTTTCTTGGGCTAGGTGACGGCGCGGTACTCTAATTGACCTTGGAACAACACACCGGAGGCAGACCATGAGCATCAGACAGGCTGAGGTGGCCGATCTTGATCGTAGTCTGATCAAGCGGACCCTCTTCGCACAGGTCGATTATGACCTGGAACTAACACAGGCGGCGGATCGATTTCTCGCAGACGCAACCCAGGCTGTAGCTACTACAGAACTGGGCAGAGTCGTCAAGCTCGAGCAGATTGTGCCCATCTTCTGGGATCAGGAGTCGGACCGTCTGACTGCAAGAGATACAGGTGAGGAGATGACTCAGCTGCGGCTGACGTTTGTCGGCGACGATTGGGGAGGCTATGCGGCCCACGTCCATGTTATGGACGGTCGGATCCAAGTAGCACGAGCCCTAATCGCTAGAGCATCAGAGTCGCGGCAACGACTCTGTCTCAATGGACGCCACCCACAGGACGAGCGGGAATACTTCCGAGAACTCGTCTTGCAGGCGGCAACGCGGTCGCTACACACGGCTGCCTCGGTCTAGGGCCCCAGTACAGCTGGGGCTCTTTAATTACCCCGTACAATCAACGGGGCATAGCGCCCTATACAGAAGGAGGAGCCTATGGCTGTAACACATCAAGGCGAGGGCCTCGATCAGCGAGGCGCCCACATATTCGAGGCCTGCTGCGTGGCGGCCCAAGAGGTAGAGATCGATTTCGACACACACCTGATCTTTGACCGCTTCGATGGGGCCATGATTGAGGACTCAACCGAGTTCGGGCTTTACTACTCAACCGAGTGCGGGCTTTACTACGAGTCCGGTCGAGCTGTCTTACGTCCAGACACAGATGACAGCGTTATGCAGGTGGGCCTGACCTATATGGGCGACCATGACTTGGGCATTGAGCTTCAGTGCTACGCGATCACGCCCGACAAGCGAGAAATTTGGGACATCGGCTCCGGGCCGGAGTTCCTTGAGGGATCAGACCTATGGAGCATCACAGCTGGAGCAGATAAAGAGCTCCTTGCCATGATCGAGCGCGTCGCTAAAGCTGCTGCAAAGAGCTACGCTACGCAAGAGCCTCTGCCTTAACCTAGGGCAGACGAAAAGGACCCAGATGGGTCCTTTTGTTATGTCCAGAGAGCTCGGCCACTAGCCTCGTACTCCTTTAGTGCTCGAGTTGCAGTCCACTCCAGCTCATCCAATACCTCCTCAGCCATGCCTTTGGCGCGAGTGTACATGGATGTCGTGATCACCCGATGGTACTTGATTCGCTGCAGCTTGGGACAGCGGAGCAACAGCCGGTGCTGGTTGTCACTGTTGCGGTCAATCACAACTGAGACCAGCTTGGTTCGGTTCGTCGCGGGCGCGCCAATAACCAACCTGTCCCTGTCTCTATCGTAGGCCAAGACGAACTCCCAGGTCTGATTGCCGACCCAGCTTAGACGGGTGCATAGGCGATCCCAGAACTGCTCATCCATCTCAACCTTAGTCCGTAGCTTAACGTTTCCTCGTCTGTTGACCGTCTGGAGAAGGCGAATCATCCCCAGATCAAAGCTGGAGAGCCTGGACTCTGTCTGTGTTACAGTCATGGGGCACCTCCGTCACGTACGAGCGTGTGGTGGAGCACAAATGGCTCAGACAAAGAGCTGTGACTCCATGTGTATCCAGGAATGCTTGGGACTGGATGTATTCCGGCACGCCTCGCCTTTAACTCCCGCCGTCCGTCGTCTACGGATGTGCAGCTGGCGTAGATCTTGAACGCCCCTAGCGGCGTCCGGATAAGCTCACCCAGGTTGTCCGCGATGTAGTGAACGGATGTGCAGATGGCGTAGATCTTGAGCGCCTCTAGCGGCGTCCGGATAAGCTCACCCAGGTCGTCCGCGATGTAGTGAACGGCACTATCACCAGCGACAGACAAGTGCGCTCTATGGCCTCCTATTACGATGTCCACGCTGACTGCACCATGCGACCGATTGATCTCGATGTGACCCAACCGGTCTGTTTGAGTGATGGCGAGTCGCCAGTTGTCGTAGTCCACTCCAATGGTGTGGGTGGAGTGGTGACTGGGCTGGCTCTTGCGAAGCACGTCCTTGACTTGATCCAGTCCAAGGATGCCGTCGCGCACTGACAGATCGTAGCTGATGTCTGCGATCTCGTGCTTGGCCATCTCACGCTCTTGTTTTGGTATCATGCGGTCCTCCTTCTAGTGGGCATTGCGCCCAGTATGTTACGCCCGAATTAGAGGCTACTCCCGGCCTGCAAGAGAAAAAGGAGCAGCCTAGCGCTACTCCTCCGGGATCCTCTCGTACTCGTGTGTCAGGTGATAGGGCCAACTCATGCTGCTCAGCAGGAGTTGATACCCAGGTTTAGGCTGAGGCCCGTGTAGTCCGACCTGTCTATCAATCAGACCTCTGTCCTTAGCCCGATGGGACGTGCTGACTACCCGATCGGGAAGGTCCTAGTTGCGTCAGACTTGCAGTGCCGCAGCTCCGCTACGACCCCGTTTAGGCCCAGAACTCCGTCTCGAACAGACAGGTCGTAAATCAACTCTGCCCGCTCGCTATGGGTGAGCTCCCGTTCTTTCTTTGTTACAGCCATACGGCCCTCCTTCTTGTGGGCGCATTGCCCAGTGTATTACGCCCGAGGTATACTTGGGGCGTAACATCACCTGGGGCCCTAGGCCCTCTTAGAGAGAAGGGAGACCAACCACATGAGCAACACTCAACACTACCTCATTCACATCAACCGCAGCGGCCAAGAGTTCGACTTGACTGTCGACAAGACGCCGGGCCACGTTGTTGTGTTTGACGGAGACTCCAAGGAAGACACTGCGGCTATGCTTGAGGCAGTCGTTCGCGAGATTCGCGCAGCCGGATTTGACGTCGACACAAGCAAGCCACACTGGCGCGAGGTCTTGATCGGACTCATCATGACGGACCAATTCGCCGTCCGCGAACGCCGCATCAACGGTCGCTATATCAAGATCACCGCCGTTTCTGTGACAATCACAGACCAGTTCATCACCGTTGAGCCGGACATGATCGAGATCCAAGAGGGAGCCGAAGTGACCACGATCACTCGTGACGAGTTTGCTGGCATCTTGGCCGAAGCCGGCCGCAACTACAAGGTCGACATCGTCCGCAAAGGTCGATCTGCAAGCGGAGTCATGAAGGTGGCCCGTCGAGCAGACAACGGCGAGGTCATTGGAGCAGGTTCCTTGCCTGATCTTGATCCAGTCACGCCGCGATACGCCATCCGTCCGATTACAGACACAGCACCTGCACCAGCTGCAGAAGAGGTTATTCAGCCAACCTTCGACAAGTTACGCAACTCGGTCAAGAGCGGCCGAATCGAGCCCAAGACACCAGCTCCAGCCAAGAAGTTGGAGTTGACAGAGGAGGAGCTCGCGTCTGTACCTATTGAAGGACAGATCATCGTCGTTGTCGGCCCGAGCGGATCTGGCAAGACAACCTTGGTACGCGAGTTCTTCGGCACGCCAAACACTCTTACTAGCTTCACGACTCGTGATCCGCGCCCGGGTGAGATCCCAGGCAAAGACTACTACTTCGTGAGTCACGAGGAAGTGGATGCGATTCGCGACGCTGGTGACCTGCTTGAGTACGTCGAGTACAACGGCAACCGATACGGCTACACCAAGTCTGAAGTCTTTGGCAAGCTCAAGGCTGAGGGCACAGTTGCCTGCGTGGCGACGATTGAAGGCTACCAGCACTTCAAGAACGTACTCGGTGACCGTGTGACAGCAATCTACCTAGACATCGACAAGGAGACCGTTGCGTCTCACTTAGCTAGTCGCGACGAATCTGAAGAGAAGCGAGCTGAACGCTTGGCCCTCTACGAGAAGGAGGCTGCAAACAAGACCTTCTTCGAGCAAGAGCCAGGTGCCGTCGTCTTCGAAGTGAAGTCAGACTGGCTTCAGAACCGCGACGCATTCGCAGCAGTCCTGGAACAGATCTAGCCGAGAGCCCCAAGGGGCTCTTTTTGTTGCAGGCGAGGGGGCAGGGCCGGTCCCTATAGTTCGGTAGAACTACAAAGGGCCCACGCGAGGTCCGCATAGGAGGAAGAATCATGACCGACACGTTCAACTGGGAGGCGTTTGCATCTTCCCTTGGCTTGACCCTCGGCAGCTCTGCCGATGAGGATGAGGTCTGGTAGCGCCACCGCGCAGCCGGACACGCACAAGAGAAGGGAGACTACGATGACGCTCACGTACAACAGGGTCAACTTAGACCCACATAGGGTTGCTCTTGAGGAGCACCCAACATTGATCCGCGCCAACCAGGCGCTTGCCGAGCGTGGACTCACAAGCCGCGCCATCTTGGAGCTCCGCCCTGCTCGCAGCAGACGGAATTCTGTGCTCGCGTTTCAAGTACGCGGGGCTGTACTCCACTACACCCTAGGCTACTTCTTAGCCAAGGGAAAACAAATTGAGGAGCGTGCTGAGCGCGGGGAGTTCAACCCAGCGCATCTGATCACGCAACTCTAAGAGAGACTCGGGCAACCGGGTCTTTTCTTGTTACAGACAGGGGGTGGGTGAGGCCGCACGGGCGTATAGTTGCCGGGAAACTGATAAGAATAAGTGCCCCTGGCTAGACAGCGGAATACCGCACCGAAGGGGCAAGAAGGGAGACCTATGAAACAACAACAGCCGGGCGGGCGTAAGAACCTGCCCTTAAAATCAATGTCACCGGTGGAGGTTACTGCAGCAGCCCAAGAAGCCATTAACGCAGCCGGTATCACAGGGGTCACAGTCCTTCGCTTAGTCAAGAAAGGGGCTGGAATCCAGCAGTGCAGCTTCGAGTTCACTGACGGAACCCACAACAAGACAGTCGCCTTGGCCGCTTTCATGAAGACGCCGAGCTTCGTTCGCAAGAACGCCAAGGTGATACCTACGGGAGACCAGGCTACGCCGCTTCCATACGCCAAGTCAAACTTGGTCGTTGCGACCGACCCTAATTCAGGGCGAGGGTTGACCTACTACGAGTCTAAGTTCTACGAGGTCTTCAGTCACGACGACGTGGAGTTGTTGGAGTGCTCTGTGCAGACGGGCTTCTTGATACGCATCAAGAAAGACGGCGGGTTCTTGCGACGATACAAGAGCTTTGCCCAGGTTCTCGAGTACGACCCTAACTTCAACCGGGCCAATAACGGCCCCTACTACATCGGTCGGTCAATCATTGACGCCGGGTACGAGGTTGAGCTTGAGTACACGATACCCAACACCCAGTATCGCTTCGACATGGCCATTTGGACACCGGACCGCAAGAGGCTGATTGGATTCATCGAGCACGACGGCATCCAACACACCGAGAAAGTTGGGCAGTTTGGAGACACAGACGAGTCGCTCAAGAAGCGCAAAGACTCCGACTGCAAGAAAGAGAACTTCGCGGCGGCCATCGCAGTGCCACTCTACCGAGTCACCGACCCAGGTGGTCAGTGGACAAGGGACACGCGAGAGCGCGCCAAGAAGGCTGGTCGTGAGATCATCGACCTCATCGCCAACTCCTAACCCACCCACGCGACACGACAAGAAAGGGACCCCAGCAAGGAGGTCCCTTTTGTCTGTCCTTAGTTCAGGACTAGGTCCATGGTCACGCCATGGGACTGGATCTGGATAACCGACTCGGCATCCTGGTCCAGGTCGTAGATAGCTACTAACTCCTGCATCTCACCACTCTTGGCTGGCAGGATGGAGTTGTTCTGGGCATCGATCAGCTCCTGCGGAGAGTCCTGGTGCATCATGCCCTGCGGCAAAACGCGGCCGTTCTGTGTGAAGGTAACGTTCTCGCTCAGAACGGCGTACCCACGCTCTCCATCTCTTGCAGGAACGAATTGGTAGCGCAGGATGAGCACGTAAGTTAGGTCGTTACGCCCGTGTGTGATCTCCCCGCCTGTGATAGTGACAGTCCCGGCCTCAGTTGTTAGAGTCCGGTTGTCAGAGTTGAAGCTGGCTGAGATCTTGGGTTCGATCCTCTGGGTCTTAAGCTGGACCTCTGTTGGGTTGACGATGTCTAGCCCCGTGACTGTCTTTAAGACAGCCAATAGGACGAGTACTGCGGTCACTGCGTAGAAGCCACGCAGCATCCACTTACCTATGTGTTTCAGCATCGGGTATCACCATTCGAAGTCTGCGGCTCTTTCGAAGCCTTCGACTGCCTCTCCGGGTATCTTGTCCTTATCGAAGTCGTAGGTGGCGACCAGTGTGCCATACTCCGTGATCCGCTTGTCGCCGGTAGCGTCGCAGCTGATCAAGGTGATCATTGGCTTGCCTGGGACGATGCCGTCCACGTCTTCTTTGTATCGGTCCTTGGCCACGATGTAGACGTTGTTCTCCTCGACCATGCGGACTGAGGTGATGCGGTACTCATAGACCTTGACCATGTCCGTCAAGTAGACCTTCTGTCCAACCTCGGCGTTGTAGTAGAGGCCAGAGAAGAGTGCCCACTCGCTTCCTGGGATGTGATGAGCCGCCAGAACGTAGTTGTCCTGACCAAGCTGTTGATCCGGGCGTAGCGTTCCTGCCGACACGTTAAGCACCTCGTTGGAGACGCCGGCCTGGATTGTCGTTGCGATCTTGGCCTCAGGCTGCGTCATGAAGGCGATTACGTTGGCGTTGCTTGTCAGACGCGCCTTAGTGATCTCAGCTAAGTTGGTCGAGCGGACGTCAGTCCAGTTGTAGCTGGCATTGACCTGAGCCTTGAGCTGTGCTGCCTGTATCTTGGTCGTGTTCAGTGTGGGAGTGAACCCGGCCAACAGTTGCTCCTCGAGTTGTGTCCCGAAGAGCACATGCAAAGACGCCAGGAAGGCCAGCACCACGCCCAGGTTGAAGACGACCTTACGCCACATCAGAAGTTAGCGCGCGCGATGAGTTCTCCCACAGTGAACTCGCGAGGTCCGCGTCCCGGACGGTGTGACATCTCTTCGAAGAGGTCACGGGTGTGCTCGTTGCCCTTCGGCCAGTCGTAGCTATCCCATGCGTCTGTCTTTATGACAGTGTCGGTAGCCCAGCCATCCAGCTCCTTGCGGACGCCTTCGTTGCGGGCAGTGATACGTGTGTAAGCTATTCCAATGGCCTCAGCAGTAAGCAGGCTGATGTTGTCGAGTCCTGAGTCGCCGCGGCAAATGCGGGCGATGATGGCATGCGGTCTGCCCGAGTAGCGGGAGATCTCCGCAACGGTGACCTTCTTGTCAGAAATCCATCCGATGACGGCTCTGACCTTGTCGCGTAGTGTGATCGTCATGTCGTCTCTCCTATTCCAGGGCGACACTGCGCCCGGTATTCTGATACTATTGTACCGACTTACCGGCCCGGGCGACAATGAGGGCACAAAAAAAGCCCACGCGGGGCTTCTGGTTACTCCTTGCGCAGTTTAGGTCTTGCCACGAGCATCATGCCGCCTGCAAGAGCCAAAACGCTAGCTGCAATCGCTCCGTCATTAGCACCAGCTTCCGGCAACTTCTCTGCCTCACCGCCTTTAGCTGGTTCAGTCGAGCTTGGCGTAGTTGTTGCCTCAGTTGAGCTTGCCGTTGTAGAAGTGCTGGTCTCTGTTGTGCTTGAGCTAGAGGTAGTCGTCGAGCTGCTAGACGATGTGCTTGAGCTCGTACCTAAGTCCTGGTTAAGCGACGTGGAGTTGTTGTCTGGGTTCTCAGCAAGGACAGTTTGTCCGCCTAGCGCTAAACCTCCCAAAAGTGCGGCCATAGCAGCCGCTGCTGTAAGTGATCGTTTGATTGTCATCTGGTGCATGCTCCTTAAGTGATGGATTGGCGGTCGCGACCCGCCTGTATCAATTTTAGCCCTTGACCGACG
>ERZ1032820.86-NODE-86-length-8559-cov-7.030927_pt1 | contig 8559 bp, 8 predicted proteins | sample MGYA00517093_ERZ1032820 | MGnify/ENA primary metagenome ERZ1032820 (study PRJEB33719, sample SAMN04262577) | wastewater metagenome | biome: sewage system; feature: wastewater treatment plant influent; material: sewage | place: Peru: Lima | collected 2013-01-29 ...
ACCATGGCGTCATTAAATACTGCTGTTGCTGAACAGCATCCTGTAAACTCAAAATTCAGCGTACTTACAGCCAGTCTGGTAGGTACAACTATCGAATTCTTCGATTTTTATATTTATGCCACTGCGGCTGTCATTATTTTTCCGTACCTGTTCTTTCCAGCAAGTACCGATCCAATGACTGCAACCATTCAGTCTTTGGCAACCTTCGCGATTGCCTTTATTGCACGCCCGATTGGCGCTGCACTCTTTGGACATTTAGGTGATCGTATCGGCCGAAAGGCGACCTTGGTTGCAGCTTTGCTGACCATGGGACTTTCAACCGTGTGTATCGGCTTATTACCCACCTATGCACAAATTGGAATTGCCGCGCCATTACTGCTTGCGCTGTGTCGTTTAGGTCAAGGACTCGGCTTAGGTGGTGAATGGTCGGGTGCTGTATTGCTTGCCACGGAAAATGCACCTGAAGGTAAACGTGCTTGGTATGGCATGTTTCCCCAACTGGGCGCGCCGATTGGCTTTATCTTAGCAACTGGTTCATTCTTAACGCTGGGTCATTTTATGACTGAAGAAGCGTTCATGACTTGGGGCTGGCGTATTCCCTTTATCTCAAGTGCTTTACTGGTGATTGTAGGTCTGTGGATTCGTTTACAACTCCATGAAACCCCCGCGTTCCAGAAAGTTTTAGACAAGCAAAAAGAAGTTAACATTCCGTTTAAAGAAGTGATGACCAAGCACTGGGGCATGTTGATTTTAGGTACCATTGCAGCCATCTGCACCTTTGTGGTCTTCTACCTCACGACGGTATTTGCTTTACAATGGGGTACCAAACAGCTGGGTTACACCCGCGAACAGTTCTTACAACTTCAACTGGTCGCAACCCTGTGCTTTGCTGCATTCACCCCCTTGTCTGCAGTTTTTGCGGAAAAATTTGGTCGTAAAACCACGTCTATTGCAGTCTGTATTGCTGCGGCGTTATTTGGTTTAGTATTCTCAAGCATGTTGGAATCAGGCAGTACCCTTATTGTGTTCTTGTTCCTGTGTATTGGTTTATCCATCATGGGTTTAACCTATGGACCAATTGGTACTGTGCTCTCTGAGATTTTTCCAATATCCGTTCGTTATACAGGTTCAGCGCTGACTTTTAACCTTGCGGGGATCTTTGGGGCATCATTTGCACCTCTCATTGCCACCAAGCTTGCAACCACCTATGGTTTACATGCAGTGGGTTATTACCTCACGGCGGCATCGCTTCTGTCTTTATGTGCGTTCTTAATGATCCGTGAAACCAAAAATGATGATGTAAATAATCAAATTTAAACCTGAATTTGATGTCTAAAAACCAGCACAATGATGCTGGTTTTTTTATACCAATGCTTTAACAAACGCTACAAAAACCATATTTAAAATCTGTCGTTTTACTTCAAAAATAGAGAGAGATACAGATGAATAGGATCGAAAAATGGATGAAAAAATACAACAACTCACCAATGAACAACTCCTTGATGTCATCGTATTAGTTGAAGAAAATAAAATTATTCAAGCCATTCAATACATCGCCACACATACCGCTTTTCAATACGATGATGCACAAGAGATCGTGACTGAACTCACGAAGCGGCATGATGCTGCACTAAAAAGCATGTATCGCCATAAACGATACCAACAACAACGCATATCAACCGCTGAATTAAGACACCACAGCTCCCTTGTGTCTGAAGGACGGAGCTTTACACAACAACAGCCACAAAGCCCGCATAGCACAGCAGTGAATAACCTCGATGCAATACAAGACCTACAAGAGCTCCATACAAAAAATCACAACCTTTGGATCGTCTTGGCTGTGGTCATTTTGGTTTTAAGCTTTATTTTTTATTGGTTCTAAACCCAACTTAAATCAGTTCAATAATATCGATCGTCGGTGGTACACGAAAACGAAACGGCACACCCACCATGCCTGTTCCAACCGTAACAAACACATCCGCATGTTCATGTCGGTACAAGCCTTTTTTGTGTCCTAATATAGACACTTTTTTCATTACATAGTCTGTGAGCCATGGCAGTTCAACTTGACCACCATGCGTATGACCTGAAAGCATTAAAGGACGGCTGGGTAAAGCAGGCACCATATCGATCGTGTCTGGATTGTGTGATAGGATGACCCACGGTTTGTCCTGCGGTAAATGCGGCATAAAACGCATGTCCGCCTTGCCTGCCCACAAATCCCCAACTCCAATCAGACGAAACTCTTCAAATTCAACAATCTGACCTTCAATATCAATCACATTATTCACCTTCAAAGCATGTCTTAACAAATTTTGAATCGGCGGACCTGGATACTGCTCATCATGATTACCATTGACCGAATAGACTGGGGCATTAATTTCTTGCAACACCTCTAATTCTTCTGCCAGCGTATTTTCAGGTTCATAAGTCCAGTCCCCTGCAACCACCACCAAATCAGGTTTTTGTTCATTCAGTCGTTTGACGATGGTTTTCAGCTGCCGCTCATGCCCTGAAAATAGACCAATATGTAAATCGGCAATTAAGGCAATACGAACGGGTTTGAGTAATTTATAATCTTCTTGGATTTGATATTGAGTGGTTTTGACATGTACAAAATGCGGTTCAATAAAACGTGCATAACACAGCACACCACTGACCAAAAACACAAAAATAGCTTCATGCCATGAATAATACCCCTGAAAACCAGCATACAAGCTAAAGAAAAACAAAGGAATGAGTAAATAAGAGAGATAAAAAGCCAACAAATGCACAAAGGCCTTAAACGGATGAATAGTCTCCGTATTGGTTTGACTGATCCATGCCTGATACACCGCCCACCCCGCAAGCAAGGCCATCGCAATATAAAAATAGAACACGACGGAGTGTATATTCATCATAGACTTTTACTCACAAATTGTTCATCAAGAACACATAATCTTCTGTTTATCTTTTCACAGCTCAGAATTATACTCAAACCAAATTTATAGACTTTATGACGATGGAAAAACCTCACGGCTTAGCGAAACAAACTTTATTCCGCTCATCTTCGACTCAGCAAGGTGCCAAACTGTTGTTGCTAAGCTGTATGGTTTTGACTGTCCCAGCGTGTAATACCTTACCCAAACAGATCCCACAGACGCCCGTCTATGCCTTTGATTTGCCAACCGATCAAACCAGTTTAGGCAAAATCGTACTGCCTTTACGTGAACAAAATCCAGGCCTTACAGGTTTCCATGTTCTCTATAATCCACTCGAAGCGTTGGCCGCGCGTATCCATCTCATTGATAAGGCAGAAAAGACCTTAGATCTACAATACTATATTTGGGACAACGATCGTATTGGTTCTTTAGCGCTTTATTCTATTTTGAAAGCCGCTGATCGCGGGGTGAAGGTTCGATTACTAATCGATGATAACAATGCCAAGAAAATGGAAGGCATTTATTTGGCGCTCGATCAACACGCCAATATTGACATCAAACTGTATAACCCCTACCGCTTCCGTCACTATCGTGCGATGGATATGGTCTTAAATCTAAAACGCATCAACCGTCGTATGCACAACAAAAGCTTCATTGCAGATAATCAAATTTCGTTGATTGGTGGGCGCAACATGAGCAATCAATATTATAACGTCAGCGACAGTTATCAATTTTCCGATGTTGATGTGATGTTGGTCGGCTCTGCCTCAGATGAAATTGTGCATTCCTTCGATGAATACTGGAATGACGACTATGCCTTTCCAGTGCGTCAAATTGTCAACGCTAACCATTACAGCTTGCGTTATGAAGGTTTAAAAACCCAATTAGAGCAACACTATCAGGAAGTGACCGTACAAAATTATTTGGATCTAGCCAATCGTTCGCAGGCCTTTGAACACTGGCTAAATGATAGTATCCAGTTCGATTGGGTCAAAGCCGAAGTGGTGAAAGACTCACCAAGCAAAACCAAGTCTCGTGCGAAAAAAGAAGAACATTTAAACTTCCAACTGCAAACCCATTTAGAAAAGCCAATGGAAAGCATCGACATTATTTCGGCCTATTTTGTGCCTGAACGTAAAGGCAAAAAACATCTGGCAAATCTAGCTCAAAGTGACATTCAAGTTCGCGTACTGACCAACTCATTTAAAGCCAATGATGTGCCATTGGTACATGCTTTCTATGGAAAATATCGTGAAGACTTGCTGGAAAGCGGTGTTCAGCTCTATGAGTTTTTAGCCACGCCTGCGGCCGAAGCCCTAAACGAAAACAATGAAGAAATTTCGAAAAAAGCCAAAGTCAGCATCAAAGGATTAAGCCGCTCGAGTCTGCATGCCAAACTCATGGCCATTGATGAGAAACAGGTTTTTATTGGTTCATTTAATTTTGATCCCCGCTCTGCCAACTTAAATACAGAAATTGGGGTTTTACTGAACAGTCCACCGCTGGCCAAAGCGGTACACTACACCATGGACCAAAACCTCAGTAAATATGCCTATAAGCTGGTCCTAGATGCAAACAAAAACATTAACTGGCAAATCAAACAAGCTGATGGTTCTACCAAAACCTATACCACTGAACCAAAAATGAATTGGTTTAAACGCGCTGGTCTCAAAGTCGTTTCTTGGCTACCGATTGAAGGCTTTATGTAAGCCTTCAAGCTTGTTGCATGTTGGGTTGGGACTTCAAAACTTTGTGATGTAAATCAGCCAAACCTTGCACCATTTTTTGTTGGACCAGTGCCGTTAAACTCTCAACCGTATGTCCTGTGGTACAAATGGCTGGGAGCGCAACTAAATGTGCCGTGACTTGTGGCATCTCTAGTACTTTTTTAACATGCTCGGCAAAACTAATGTTACCGATAAACGGAGAGACTTGGTCAAGTCCGCCCTGTTGATTCACATAGCAAATCAAACAAATTTGCACATCACGCTGGGCCTCAATTGCTGCGCCTAATATACGCCCATGAACCTTTTTCACTTTAGAACCATCGGTCGTGGTCGCTTCCGGGAAAAACAACACAGGAATGTCTTGTTTTAAAAACGCTGTAATTTGCTCTCGAATTTTGATGGAATCGCCTGAACCACGTTGAATAAACAAGGTTCCACCACTTTTTGCCAATTTGCCAAACACAGGCCATTTTTCAATTTCAGCCTTGGCCAAAAAGAAAACTCGTGCGCCTGAGCCTAAAACCGCGACATCTAACCATGAAATATGATTGCTGACCCAAAGTGCAGGCTTACGCGGAATATCCCCGTGGACATGAACATCAATGTTAAAAACCTTGCACAGTCGACGACAGAAATACTGCACGTAACGGGTATTTTGTGGATTATTAATGTCTTTATACAAGCCATGTCGATAGACCAAATAAAAACCTTCGGACACGGCGCCAAGCCCTGAAGCCAGCTTTTTACCATACAGAAAAAGCTTAGAGACACCTTTTATTGATGTTGTTTTTATTTCAGTATTCGATTGCATAGACGGTTCACTTGGCACAGCTTCATTCAACATTTAATCATTGATTTCGGCTCATTCTATACTGATCTTGAGCAACTTGCATTGATCATAAAAACCGAAGGACTAGATGATTATTTTCAATTTTAATCGTTTAAACAAATTAATTAAAATAAATCAATCGAAATACTAAAACATGGTGTGTACATGAACGCTCAAATGAATCCTCCAGCTCCACCGTTAAATCCTGTTCAGGCACTGAAATTTATTATAGGGCTCAGTATTTTATACTTTGGCACCTTACTGCTTTTGGTTCACTTATTTCGCTCAATGTAAGGCAACGGTATAACTATTTCGCTCAATCTCAACAAATTCATCTACACTAGAGTTTTCAATGTGAGATCGAATTTAGTGGAATATTTTGAGCAGAAGCAAGGTGGCGAAAAAACCATTTTAGTCAGTGTTGCCATCCATATTCTGGAAGACCTTGATGCAGAAGAATTTCGCTTGCTTGCTAAGTCGGCAGGTGCAGAAATTCTGGAGCATGTTCACGCTCAAAGATTCAAACCCGATGCTAAATATTTCATTGGTTCAGGCAAAGCAGAAGAAATTGCTGCTCGTGTTGAGGAACTTGAAGCCACGCTGGTGATTATTGACCATGCCCTGACTCCTAGTCAGGAACGTAATCTGAGTCGCATTATCAAGTGCCGCGTTATTGACCGTACACGCCTTATTCTAGATATCTTCGCACAACGTGCCCGTACCCATGAAGGGAAACTTCAAGTCGAATTAGCTCAATTGGATCACTTGTCTTCTCGACTGGTCGGTACAGGCATTAGCCTCGATAGCCAAAAAGGCGGGATTGGACTCCGTGGTCCAGGTGAAACGCAACTCGAAACTGACCGTCGTTTACTTCGTGTCCGTGTTGGACAACTTAAAGATAAATTAGAAAAAGTCCGTCAGACGCGTATTCAAGGGCGTGCTGCACGTCAAAAAGCCGCGATTCCAACCGTTTCTTTGGTTGGTTATACCAATGCGGGCAAATCGACCCTGTTTAACACCCTTGCCAAATCTGATGTTTATGCCGCAGATCAGCTATTTGCAACCTTAGATCCAACCTTAAGACGTTTGGAATGGGACGGTATTGGCCCGCTGGTCCTAGCCGACACGGTTGGTTTTGTGCGTAATCTTGCGCATGCTTTAGTGGAATCGTTTAAAGCGACGCTAGAGGAAACATTAGAAGCCAGTTTGCTGTTGCATGTGATTGACTCGAGTAGTCCAGACCATATGGAACAAATTGAAGCTGTTGAAAAAGTGCTCAAAGAAATTGGCGCAGATATTCCAATTCTACGGGTGTATAACAAGATCGATCAAAGTGGCGAACAAGCCAAAATCATTTATGCTGAACCCAATGTACCTGAGCGTGTCTATGTCTCAGCACATACAGGCGAAGGATTTGATCTACTACGCCAAGCGGTACAAGAGTGTTTGATGGGGCAAATTCAAAACTTTGACGTCTTACTCAAACCTGCCTATGGCAAATTACGTAATCAACTGTACGCCCTAAATGTGATTCAATCTGAAAATTATGATGATGAAGGCAACCTACATCTACAAGTGTATATTGCACCACATAAACTTGAACAATTGATTAAACAAGCACATTTACCGATTGATGAAATTTTAGGTTTGAAAGCAAAACAATTTCATCGTGAACTCGAAGAATTTGAAATCAAAAGCTAAATCGGTTAAAACGTGATAAGTAAAATGTTAATGACAGAACAAAATGGAATGGATAAAAACTGTTGATTGGAAAGCATGGATCGGCACGGTTGCCCTGATCATCATCTTTCGTGAAGCGGCTGTGTGGATCACTGGACGTTTTGGACATCCTGAACTGGGCAATTTAATTGGACTGATTAGTTTATTAATCGTCCTTTTGGGTTGGAGAAAATTTCATAAAATTCCAGCACGTTTGGTCGATACCAACAATAAAATCATGAAAGAAAGTGCCTTTGCTTTTCTACCTATCAGTGCAGGCTCCCTGCTGATGATGACGCATTTAGGCAGTGAAATCCCAATGTTTTTGGTGGTGCTATTTGTCAGCACACTAATTCCACTGTGGGTTTACGCAAAAATGTCTAAGAAATGGCTTTAGGAGTGTGCACATGATTCCCATTATTTTCGGTTTTTTCCTAACCCTCGTTGCCTATTTACTGGCAAAGCCACTCAACAAAAAACTGCCACAAATTCCCGTGATTGTTTTTGGCATGTGCTTTGTGATTGCCCTGCTGTTGTTGTTAAACATTCCGTATGAGCAATATATGGCACAGGTAAATCCAGTGTTTAACCATCTGCTCGGTTATGTGACGGTTGCATTAGCTATTCCATTGGCTGCCATGCGCTATGACGACCTCCCCCTCAAAGCCGTGGTGGGCATCTTGGTCTTTGCCAGTATCAGTGCGGTCGGACTGCCGATGGGACTGGCTTATCTACTACATTTGTCTGACCCTACCATTATGGCATTTGCCACACGCGCAGTCACAACGCCAATTGCGATTAACATTGCAACACTGCTGCAAGCCCCTGTGAGTCTGGCCATTTTAATCGTGATTTTATCTGGTGTGATTGGTGCTGCATTTTCGCCACTGATCCTCAAACACATTAATGACGAGCGGGCATCGGGCCTAGCGCTAGGTCTTGCAGCCCATGCCATCGGTACAGCTCAAGCATGGCAACGGGGAAGTATTGCTGGACGTTACGCAGCCTTTGGAATGGCTGTCAATGCAGTGTTTACAGCAATCTGGTTACCGTTGTTTATTCTATACTTGCAAAAAATGTGATATGTTCCTCACATAAAAAATTGTATTGTTTAAAAAATCGACTTAAGATGAGTTTGTCGTTGATTAAATGATAAAAGGATTTTGTTCATGAGCAAATTGACACTTGCAATCGCATTCGCTACAACCGTTATGGGTAGTACAGCTTTCGCTGAAGATATTAGCGGCACTTGGAAAAATATTGATGACAAAACTGGGTCGTCAAAAGCCATCCTTGATATTCGCCAAGAGGTGGTGTATCAAAAAGTATGCTAAAAAAAAGCAGGTTGAATTTTGATAAAATA
>ERZ1032820.90-NODE-90-length-8524-cov-9.811312_pt1 | contig 8524 bp, 7 predicted proteins | sample MGYA00517093_ERZ1032820 | MGnify/ENA primary metagenome ERZ1032820 (study PRJEB33719, sample SAMN04262577) | wastewater metagenome | biome: sewage system; feature: wastewater treatment plant influent; material: sewage | place: Peru: Lima | collected 2013-01-29 ...
CCCCAGCAGTCTTGGCCAGACTGGCCAACTCTTCCATGGACATGGCAAAGTTATCCGCCCCCTGCAACTCGACACCAACCAGAAGGACTTTTTCTTCTTGTTTTTTGGTTTCAATCATTTAAAAATCCCTCCACTCGTGCAAAAATCTTCTCCTTAAAATCAGGCTCTGAAATACTGTAAAACGCCACATCCATGCGGTTGCGAAACCAGGTTAGCTGCCTTTTGGCAAAGCGGCGGGTGTTTTGCTTGACCTTGTCCACTGCTTCTTCCAGAGAAATCTGACCCGCAAAATAAGGGAAAAACTCCTTGTAACCAATGCCTCTGCTAGCCTGGGAATCTGGATAGTTCTGGTAAAGCCATTCCACTTCTTCCAGAAGGCCTGCCTCCATCATGGCATCCACCCGCTTGTTGATGCGGTCATAGAGGACTTCTCTCTCATCGGTCAGCCCCAGCAGCAATACTTCAAAGGGCTGGTCTTGGTTGGTCAAATCTTGACCAAACTTGGCTAGCTCAAGGGCCCGGATGGCTCGGCGTCTGTTGAGCTGGGGAATGTCCATATTCGCTTCTGCCACAGCCGCAAAGAGTTGGTCATCTGTCCAGGTTTCTAGTTGGGCCCGGTAGACCAGAAGGGCCTCTTGGTCCACTTGACCACCCAAATGATAGCCCTCCAAGAGACTTTGCAGATAGAGGCCAGTCCCCCCGACCAGGATGGGCAGGTGATGGCGGTCCGCGATTTCCTTGATTTTTTGCTGAGCCTCTTGGACAAATTCAAAGACTGAATAGCCCTGGCCCACAGAGCGAACATCAATGAGATGATGGGGAGCCTGGGCCTGCTCCATCTCATTGACCTTGGCGGTACCGATGGAGAGTTCTTGATAGACCTGCTGGCTATCTCCAGAGATGATTTCACCATTGAAGCGCTGGGCCAATTCGATGCCCAGGGCAGATTTTCCAACGGCCGTTGGACCAACCAGGACAATTATTTTAGTTTTCATCGTTTTTCCTTGAAAATTTCTGATTTTTTCGCTAGTATTATTATAACATAAGAAAAATGATTCCGATCTTCAGACTGATTTTCTGGCCCTTGGAAGCATTGAACCTTGATTTGGCTTTTTGCCCGCATTTAGGAAAGAAAGGAAAACGACTATGGCTAAAGGATTTGGAAAAGGATTCCTGACCGGAGTTCTCTCAACTGTTGCTGCTACTGCTGGTGCAATTTACGCGATTCAAAAAATCATCATTGAACCAGAAGAAAAGAAGGAAGCCTTCATTGAAGAAAACCGCAAGAAGGCTGCCCGCCGCCGCATTGCCCACTAAGATTAAGAAAATCCCTGATTCAGATGAGTCAGGGATTTTTCTCTGTAAAAAATATATTTTGAAAGGTCATTAGATGAAGAGCTGCATGTTGGCCTTTTCGCTGTCGCCGATGAAGGTTGCAACGCCTCCATACTCGACAAAATCAAAGAGCTCTTCTTTTTCGATGCCCATCAGGTCCATACTCATGGTACAGGCCACGAATTTGACACCCAGCTTGTGGGCTTGCTCAATCATATCTGGCAGGGAATCCACATTCTTCTCTTTCATGATATGCTTGATCATGGCTGACCCCATACCCCCCATATTCATATTAGAAAGAGGCAGCTTCTTGGCAGAACTTGGCAGCATGAGATCAAACATCTTAGCTAGACCAGATTTCTTGACCTTCTTCTTCTTGAGAATAGAGAGACCCCAGAAGGTGAAGAAGAGGGTCACTTTCTTGCCATAGGCAGCTGCCCCAGAAGCGATAATCATAGAGGCGATAGCCTTGTCCAAATCTCCGCTAAAGACCACCATGGTCGCCCCATTCTTGGTCTCAGTCAGCACTCCTTGCCCAGGAAGCTGGCTTGGGTGTGCCTTCTGGGCTGACTGAACTGCCCCTGAGCCCTTTGCTAGGGTGGCAATGACCTTGTTGCCCTCGATTTTATGGTCCAGCAAAGTATTGCCTGTGTTTTTGCTCCAAGCTTCAATATCTGCGTAAAAACCAAAGTCGCTGGCTGTGACAATCAGGGTCTGGCCCTCTGCCATTTGGTCCAGATTTTCCTTGACCTTGAGAATCGGTCCGGGACACTGGAGACCGCAGGCATCTAACTCGATATTTTCAAGAGGACGGTCCTCAGCTATCTGGGGGCTGTTGGTTTTCTCAGGTTTCTTCAATGAAATCTCCTTCAGTTGATACTGGGCATTCTTGTAGGTCTTGTAACCACCATCCAGATTTTTGGCGGTAAAACCTGCCTGTTGCAGGATACGCACAGCGTTATAGCCACGGTGACCAACTTGGCAGTAGACGTAGATGGTCTCATCCTTGGGGAATTCCTCCAAGTGCTGACGGAGCTGGTTGAGTGGAATGTTCTTGCTGCCTTGGATTTGTCCAGTAGCCAGTTCAAAATCTTCTCGTACATCCAGGAAATAAGCTCCCTGAGCCTGCAAGTCTTCCACTTGATGCCATTGGAAGTTGTCAAATTGGCCGGCCAGCAGATTATCAGCCACATAACCCAGCATATTGACAGGATCCTTGGCAGACGAATACGGGGGTGCATAAGCCAACTCAATGCTGGCTAGCTGATCTGCCTTAGCCCCAAAGCGCATAGCTGTCGCAATGACATCAATCCGCTTCTCCACCCCTTCTGTACCAATGGCTTGTGCCCCATAAATCTTGCCATCAGGAGCAAAAAGCAATTTCAAGGCAATGGGTGATGCCCCTGGGTAGTATCCGGCATGGGAATTGGGATGAATATGGATGGCTTGGTAGTCTAAGCCTAAGCCTTTCAGTTGGCGATCGTTGTTGCCCGTGCTGGCAGCGGTCAGCTCAAAAACTTTGGCGACGGCTGTTCCCTGCGTCCCCTGATAGGCAGCCTCCAGCCCATTGATTACATCTGCCACCAGGCGACCTTGACGATTGGCCGGCCAGGCCAGAGGAATGTTAGTCGCCCCTCCTGTTACAGCATCGACGACCTCAATGACATCCCCAATCGCGAAAATATCCGCTTGGCTAGTCCGCATCTGTGCATCCACTTTGATTCCGCCCTTGAAGCCCAGTTCCAAACCAGCTTCCGTGGCCAGGGTATTTTCAGGTAGGACACCGATGGCCAGGATGGTCAGGTCAGATTCCAGCTTACGGCCACTTGTGAGGATGAGTTCATGTCCCTCTTGGCGACATTCCTTTAGTCCGTCTTCCAAAATCAGATTCACACCGTGCATGTTGATTTGGGCATGGAGCATCTGAGCCATCTCAAAGTCCATATTTGGCATGACTTGGGGCGCCATTTCCACCAACTGGACCTGAATCCCCAACTCAACCAGGTTTTCCATCATTTCCAGACCGATGAAGCCACCGCCGATAACAGTCGCTCGCTGCACCTGATGCTCCGAAATATAGGCCTTAATTTGGTCCATATCAGGAATGTTGCGGAGACTAAAGACATTCTTTGCCTCCTCCAAACCTGGAATAGCTGGCAGGATGGGCTTGGCTCCTGTTGAAATAATTAGCTGGTCGTAGCTTTCCTCATAGGTTTCTCCAGTCGGATGATGAAGGACTGTGACAGATTTTTGCTCAGGATTGATCTTGGTAACCTCTGAGAAATTGCGGACATCCAGCCCATACTGACTGTTCATCCCTTCCACTGTCTGCAAGAGCAGGTCCTGTCTCTCCTTGATGACTCCTCCGACATGGTAGGGCAGGCCACAGTTGGCAAAGGAGATATACTCCCCTTTTTCAAAGAGAATAATGTGATCCTCTTCATTTAGACGACGCAGGCGGGTTGCAGCAGTTGCCCCACCAGCAACTCCACCAATGATGATTATTTTTTTAGACATAAGAATCTCCTATCTTGATGTTTCTTATTATATACCCGCAGGGGTATACTTGTCAAGAACCATTTCCTAAGAAAAAAAGCTAGCACTGGCTAGAAAAATCTTGCTGTTTCAAGTCTGAAAAATACCCTATGTTTTTTAAAGCAAAAAAAAGCCAAAATTGGCTTTTACAAGATTGTATCGTGCTTCTCAATGGAAAAAATGCAGGCAATCATGACGATGGTTACTGCCAGGAGGGCATAAATCAGAGGCTGCCATGTCCCAAAAATGGGGAAACTGTACCCAAGCAAAACAGGACCAACTGAGGCCAGGAGATAGCCCCCTGACTGCACCATGCCTGACAGGCGGGCAGTTGCTTGACCATCGCTGGTCTTTAAAGTAAAGCTCAGCATCATGTAAGGGAAAAGGGAACTAACTGATAGGCCCAAGAGAAGACTGATGACCATCCAAAGGGCAAAATTTGCTGGAGCAAAGGCCATCAAGACCAGGCCAAGGACAGTCAGCAGGGAGAGGCCAGACATAAACCAGGCCCGTTGACGATTGGTCAACCGTGAAATAAGAGACGGGATGACCATGGAAACGGGGATGCTAATCAGATTGAAGATTCCTGCCAAGAGGCCTCCTTCTGCTTTTGATAGACCAGCAGACTGAGCAATGGTTGGCAACCAGGTCATCTCCGTGTAGAAAAGCAGGGACTGCAAACCTCCAAAGAGTAGGAAGATAAGGGCCGCCTTGTTTTTCAAAAGGGATCCTTGCTTGGTCGTTTTGGAACTTTGTTCAAAACGATGATTGTAGCGCCAGTTTGGCAACCAGATGAGGGCCGCTAGGCCAACAAAGAGGGTCAAGAGGATAACAAAGGTCTGCCAGGAGCTGGCTTCTACAATCGGTACAGCCACCATTGAACCGACCGTTCCCGCTAAGCCCATCATGGTGATATAGACGGTGGTATAGAGCCCAACCTTAAGTGGGAAATGCACGGAGACCAGACTGGGCAGGAGGACATTGATAATGGCCACTGAAATACCGATTAGGATGGTTCCAAGGAAGAGCCCTGCTACACCTACAATCCGAAGCAGGGAGCCAGCTGTCATGACCAAGAGGGCCAGACCCAAGAGTTTTTCCAGACCCAAACGAGCCGCCCACCCAGGAGCCAGGGAGGAACAGAGGGCAAACATAATCAAGGGCAAAGAGGTCAAAATCCCCAATTCACTGACAGAGACTCCAAGCCCTGCTGCGATATCCGTCAATACTGCTGGAATCGCAGTAAATGGGACCCGCATAACGGCCCCCATCATCATGATTCCAACTATTAAAAAGAAGGTTTGTTTGTTATTTATTTTATTTTTCATAAATCTAGTATAGCATAAGTTTTGCCAAGGAGTAAATGATTGAATGTTTCAAAGTGTTTTTTTGAAATGAGTCTCCTCCTGCTCCCGCTTTTCTATCAGATGGTGCCCAATCATCTGAAGTTGAGACTTCTTTACTCGTAAGGTATAGAAGAATAGATTCTCCAAAACCATATAGATTGACAGTCCAGAAAGTAAGAAGTAAGAGGTTCCGATGACTTGTTCAATCTGAGTTAGGGTAGCAATCCCTTCTCGTAGCATTTTATAGAGAGGCGCATTTTCCTTTACAATAGTCCATGAGGCGTTCAAAGTCGCTTCCATGTTCCCAAGGCTTTGTAAACTGAGGCTCCGCAGCTTCTCTATTATCTGTTCAACAGTCGCTTGAACATCATACTGTCCAAGCTCGCCAGATAGCTGGTAAATCTGCCATCCCTGGACGAAAAGGACAAACAGGACAGCCAAGATAGCACCAACCATCAACCAGATGAGCCCGTAATAGGCCCAGGTCAGGCGCTTCAAGGAAGGACTAAGCCCTCTTTCTCTCTTCAAAATGCCCAGCAGGTGCATATTTCCCCAAAAGTAGAGGAAGAGCTGACCCAGAAAGGCAAGAATCAAGAAAACTCCCATCCAAATTAGTTTTTGGCTGATAAAGGTGCCGAATTCACCTGCCAAAAGGGCATCCAGATAGGCCATGGAGGGAGTCAGGCTGGCTTTGATGATTCCCTGGTAGATGGCCGGCTGGAGCATGAGCAGGACAAGGATAAGCAAAGCCCAAGAACCATGGAGCAAGCGACTGAAATTAGGCTTCACCATGAACTCTTCCTGCTTTCACTTTTATACCCATCCACCGTAAAATGAAGATGAGGATGAGGGCAATGGGCCAGAGTTTGATTGGGAAAAAGAGGGAGATGAAGATACCTGCCAGCCACTCCTTTTGCAGCAAGGTGACCGCCAAAGAAAGGCTGACAACCAGAACAACAAAGAGTGAATCGTATCCTGGCAGCAATTGGGCCACTGCAAAGCCCTGCAGGATACTGGCAAAGGTGATGGGAAAAATATCTCCGCCTGTCCAGCCTGTTTCCAGACAGATTTCCAAAAAGAGAAGTTTGAGGAGGGACAGACCAAACAAAACCAAGACTGGTAGCTCCAGACCCATCTCCACAACTGAGTGCATGGCATGCTGACCTGAAAAGAGCAGGCTGGGCGCAAAAACCGCAATTCCAAAGATGGCAATTGCACCAAGCATGACTCTAGCAAAGAGAGGCAAGAAATACGTCTTCAAGACAGCTTTTATCTTTTTCATCAGCCAATGGTAGACTTTACCAAAGAGGAAGCCATAGAGCATGAGGGGCAAAATCAGAACCAAGTCCGCCATCTGCCACTGGCTGTCACCCAGTTTGGTGATAAAGGAAGGCTGCTCTGTCATCCGCATCAGCAGGACAAAAATAATCAGGCCGTTGACAATGAAAAACAAGCGCTTCTTCTTATCCGTTCCCTTCTGGCTGGCTGGATAGGTCAGCAGGTATTGACTGGGATGGAAAAACCTGACTAACTTGTCTTTGAGGGGCAGTTGCTTCAGCCGCTCTCTATTAGCTTCTAGGTAACGAAGCTTATCCGCCTGCCAGATGGAGTAGGCAATGACCGCACCCAGCAAGGGAGCCTCTGGCCCAACTCCTGCTCCTAGAACAAGGATGAGCAGGGCCAAGACCAGGCTGCGCCAAGTATGGCGGTAGGTGACCGTCTGCTCTTCTTGCAGCTCCTCCATCAGCTCATGGCTGGTTCTAGGCAGACTCCCCCACTTTCGTTTGAGGGCAAAGACCAAGAAGCCACCCACCAAGAGCATGAGACCTTTATAGAGATTGGGAAAGGGCACTGACTGCCCCCAGCTTTCCCAGAGCAGATGGCTGCCAAATTTTTCAGCCATCAGAAAGAGAAAGGCAACTAGGGCAATCAGACTGCTCAAGCAGAAGCCCGAAAGCAGGATCCAAAGATTTTGTTTCTTCATCACTTTTGGTCCTCCTCCTGAGGTAAGAGCTTGTTCATCTCCATATAGTAGGTCACCACAATCCCTGACAGACAACCGAAAAAGAGGAGGCCATAGAGAGACAGGATAACACTGACAATCCTGCCGATGGCTGTTGTCACTACAATATCCCCATAGCCCGTAGTGGTCGAGGTTACAAAAGAATACCAAATACTATCTCCGAAGGTCTTGATGGCAGGCTCAGTAAACAACAAGATCAGGGCTGCCAGAAAGAGATAACAGACAAAGGACAGGATGAACTTGGAAAAATGGGTTACCTTGACAATATGCCACAAAACCTGCAAAGGTTTCTTTTTTCTAAGATTCGCTTTCATGGTATTTCCTCCTAAAAGAGCGGACTCAAGACTCTTAGAACAGCCTGACTTGTCCGCTTCAGCAGTCCTTCTCCCAGCTCCTTCAAGTGCACTTCTTCACTGACCGCAAAGGTTTCGAGATAGTCTTCTTTCAAGTCCCTGAGCGCGTCAACCTCATAAAGGAAGGTACCGCATTCAAAGTGCAGATAGAGGCTACGGTAGTCCATGTTAATGGTTCCAACCACACCAACCTTATCATCTGCCAGATAGCTCTTGGCATGGATAAAGCCTGGCGTGTAGCGATACAAGCGAACGCCTGCTTCCAGAAGCGGACGGAAATAAGATTCAGTTAGGGTATAGACAGCCTTCTTATCTGGAATCTTCGGCACTACGATGCGGACATCTACCCCTCTTTTGGCCGCCATGGTCAAAGCTAGTGTCATCTCATGGTCGATAATCAGATAAGGGGTAAAGATGTAAACATAGTCCTTGGCATTCCAGAGAATATCCATATAGAGGTTCTCCGAAATCAGCTCCTCATCCAGAGGCGAATCGGAGAATGGCTGCACATAGCCCTTGGCCCTTACAGACTTCCTAGGCAGATAGGCCGCAATATCGGCCTGCTCCTTACGGCAGGCATCCCAAACCGAGAGGAACATGAGGGTCAGATTGGCAACGCCATCCCCCTCCAAGCGCAGACCGGTATCCTTCCAGTGGCCCAATTTGCTGTCCACATTGATGTACTTATCCGCGATATTGATGCCCCCGTTGTAGGCCACATCGCCATCAATGACTAAGATCTTGCGATGGTCGCGATTGTTCATCCCCAGGGCTAGATAAGGGACCATCGGGTTAAAGGTTACCACCTTGACGCCCTGACTTTCCAGCTCGGACTTGAATCCCTTTGGCAAGACCATCAGAGAACCCAAATCATCATACATGACACGGACATCCAGACCTTCCTGAGCCTTGCGGATCAGAATTTCCTTCAT
>ERZ1032820.97-NODE-97-length-8359-cov-4.111151_pt1 | contig 8359 bp, 8 predicted proteins | sample MGYA00517093_ERZ1032820 | MGnify/ENA primary metagenome ERZ1032820 (study PRJEB33719, sample SAMN04262577) | wastewater metagenome | biome: sewage system; feature: wastewater treatment plant influent; material: sewage | place: Peru: Lima | collected 2013-01-29 ...
ATATTGAATATCGAGAGTTTCTAAAGTATTGTAGCATAGTAAAAATCACGTTACAGAACTTAGTATACAAGGAACAAACTTGTGAGGTTAGTTACAAAAAACAACAAGCTAGTCGTTGGGGTAGATATCACCACCACTGCGATAAAAATGGTTGAAATAACACGGCAGCAAGGTCTATTTCACTTAAGAAATTACGGCATTGAACCGTTACCCCGCGGTGCAGTTGTGGATAAAAATATTGTAGATATTGACGCGGTCAGTGACGCCCTCGCAAGATTATCCCGTGGTAGCGGTTTTTCCAGTAAAAACATCGCGACAGCCGTATCAGGGTCATCGGTTATTAGCAAAATTATTGAGATGGAAGCGGATCTCACAGAGCTTGAAAGAGAATCTCGTATCCGTCTGGATGCTGACCAATATATTCCCTATCCTTTATCCGAAGTGAATTTAGATTTTGAAGTGATAGGTCCTTCAGCCACGCCTGATATGTGTAAGGTATTGTTAGTTGCCTCTCGCACTGAAAACGTCGACCAACGTGTCGATGCGGGCGCTTTAGCGGGACTGGAAACTAAAATTGTGGATGTAGAGGCTTACGCAGTTGAACGCGCCTTTCAATTGATGGTCGATAGCTTGCCAGGTCAACCTCAGCATGTAGCACTCATTGATATCGGGCATAGCCAAACCACACTTTATATTGCAAAGGACGGGGAGTTTGTGTACAGCCGTGAACAGCTTTTTGGTGGCGCCCAGTTAACTGAAAGTATTCAAAGCCGTTATGGTTTGACGTTCGAGGAGGCGATGATTAATAAGCGCACCCTGTCATTGCCAGATGATTACTATACGGATGTATTAATGCCATTTTTAGATGCCATTGTGCAGCAAATCACCCGCTCGCTGCAGTTTTATTTTTCATCAAGCCAAAATAGCCAAGTAGAGTATATTTTGTTGGGTGGGGGTAGTGCCAGCATTGCGGGTCTAGCAAGCATGGTTGAGCAAAAACTTGGTACCCGCACAGGTATTGCCAATGCATTTTCAAATATGACGATTAATAACCATATCAACACTGAATTACTGATTATGGACGCGCCAAGCTTAATAGCAGCTTGTGGCTTGGCGTTACGGAGTTTTGATTAATGGCAAAGATTAATTTACTTCCTTGGCGTCAAGAACTTCGTGAACGTAGAAACCGTGAGTTTATGACTTTAGTGGTTGCGGTACTGTTTTTATCGCTACTCGGTGCCTTTGCAGCATGGAGTTACTATAAAAATACCCTAGAAAACCAGCAGCTTGCTAATGAACGTATCAAACAAGAAAACGCTAATTTAGACAAGGCATTAAAAGAAATCGAAACCCTTGAGCAGCAGCGTGATGATATCATTGCGCGTATGAAAGTGATTCAAGACTTGCAAGGTCGTCGCCCGGTGCCTGTTCGTATTTGGGACGATATTGCCAGAATTATCCCCGCACAAATGTATTTGACCAGTATGAAGCGTGAAGCTGATACCATCACCTTTACCGGTCAAGCCGACAACCCGAATGTGATTTCAACATTTATACGCAGTCTTGATGAGACGCAGTGGTTAGAAAAATCGGCGGTGGTCAGTATACAGCAGCCCAATGCAGTGGCTTATCAAACCCCCAAACCCACACCCGCTGCCGGTAACATCAGCGCTAGCAGTACCAGCGCAACATTACCAGAAGCCAATTACGTGACTTTTGTGGTAACAACCATGGTTAAGCAAACCGACGTTGCCAGTGCCACCGCTGCCAGTGGCGTTGCGGCAAGTGCGAGCAAGGAGAAATAACGGTGAAATTAACCAATCCGCTAAAAAGACCGAGACTTGTCAAAAAACCTGTTCAAATTACCGCAAAAAAATCGTTTGATGTTAAAGCCTTCGTCGAGAGCTTTAAATCACTAGACCAAAACAATTATGGTAGCTGGCCTGTACCTGTTAAGGTTACCGTCTTGCTATTTATGGTCGCTGTTATCGCCTTTTTAACTTGGTTTTTACCGATTAGTAGCAAACGTGAGGAGATTGCCGCTGCCGAAGCCGAGCAGCAAACCTTGCTCAATCAATATCGCCAAAAAGAATCCAAAGCACGTCATTTAAAAGAATATCAAGCGCAAGTATTAAAAATGCAGTCTGATTTTAAAGAACTGCTCAATCAATTACCCAAAGACACCCGTATTTCTGACCTAGTGGATGGGATTAATATGGTTGGTGTGGGCAGTAATGTCAAATTTCAGGATATCAAAGTTGAGCCAGAAGTGTCCCAAGAGCTCTTTATTGAGCAGCCAATTCGTTTTGCCGCTTTAGGGGATTATCACCAATTTGGCTCATTCATTAGTGGGCTTGCTAAATTACCTCGCATTATTACCCTGCATGACTTTGAGGTCACCAACCCTAGTCCTAGCCTAGACAAGCTACCAGAAACCAATCTTGTTTTGAACGTTAAAACTTATCGTTCAAAAGAGCTAAATGAAGAAGAATTGAAAAAGGCACAAAAAGATAATCAAAAAAATCCAGCTGGGTCTGACAATAAGGAAGCAAATAATGGCGATAAATAAAAAACCGCTCACTATTTGCTTAGCGCTATTAGCCCTATTATCTGGCTGTACTGACCGTGTCGGTTTGGCAGAGCAACAAATGCAGGATATTCGTCAACAGCCCGCACAACCGGTAAAGCCACCACCGACACCTGAAGTGGTCCAAGAGTTTAATTACAGCGCTTCACAGCTGCGTAGCCCATTTATGCCGCCAAGTTTAATGCTGCAAGCCAATCAAGTACAGCAAATGCAAGGGGTCAGACCCGATGTGACCCGACTCAAAGAACCGCTTGAACAATTTGAGTTGAATGAGCTTACCTATAAAGGTACGATGGTGTCATCATCTGGCGAGGTATATGGTCTTGTTCAGCGCCCAGATGGGGGCATTGCCAGTGTCAAAGTGGGTAATTATATGGGTAAAAATGATGGGCGTATTGCAGAGATTACGCCAACCCAAATTAACTTAATTGAAATCATACCAGACAGTCGTGTCGGCTATGTCGAAAAACCAAACTCAATTGTTGCCGCAGATAGTCAATAAAACAAAGGGATAACTCAATGAATTTTAATGCCTATCCATTACGAACTTCAACGTCTAAGCTAGCGGTAGCGATGAGTGCGATGTTAGTATCTAGCAGCGTGTTTGCAGCTGATACGATTAGAAATATCTCGGTTACCACGCCGAGTGCTATGTTAACAGAACTCAATATCGACTTTGCTAATAGTGCTGTGACGCCGACGGCTTATGAACTTGCCTCACCCACACGACTGGTGTTGGATTTTCCCAATGTGAATAATCAAATTTCATCACGGATGCAAACTTATAACCAAGGCTATGTCAACAATGTCACCACGCTGACCAATGACAGTATGACACGTATGATTATTGAACTGTCAAATCAAGCGACCTATAGTACGCGTGTGGTCAATAATCGCCTCGTTGTCTCCATGCAGCCGAAGGGAAGCACCTCTGCAGTAACCACCGTAGCTACCAATCCAGCAATCGTTACACCGGTGGTGACTAGCCCTGTGGTTGTGAGTCAGCCTGCTGTCGTCGTGACTGAACCTGCGCCTGTGATTGTCACGCCGCCACCTGTGGTCGTGCAAACGCCACCACCTGTTGCCGTCGTGACCCAAACAACAAAAGCCGCCCCACCCGCCAATACGATGGTAGTCAAAGTTAATCCTTTATTAAATCCTGCTGCCGCGGTTGTTCAACAATATAACTATGATGGTCTAGCGGCGATTAATTTTAATGGCACCTCGAACGGCGGCGGTAATATTAGCGTTAATTTGGTAAATGACAGCATCCCTGTGGATGTGCAGCGCATGGGTGACGAGTTAGTTATTCGTTTGACAGGCGCCACCATTCCAAGTCGTCTACAAAAACAAATGACCGTAGGGAATGGCTTGGTGCGTGATGTTATCGCAACCAACCAAGGACGCAATGGCGTGATTCGCATTGCCATGACAGGCGATTATGACTATAAAGCCTTTCAAACAGGTAATCAGCTAAATATCAATATCGATCCCCCCAAACGTCTGCGCGAGCCGACCATTGAAGAACGTACCTACAGCGGGGCACCTTTATCACTAGAATTTCAAGATGTCAGCGTGCGTACGATTTTAGAAGTGTTGGCACAACATACCAATACCAATATCGTTGCTAGTGACAGCGTCAGTGGTAATATTACCTTGCGTCTGATTAACGTGCCTTGGGATCAAGCCTTAGACATTATCCTAAAAAGTAAAAATTTGGATAAACGGGTTAATGGTAATGTAATTTGGGTGGCACCCGCGGCAGAACTTGCCAAACAAGAAGCCGATGAGTTAAAAGCGCAACAAGAGAAAAAAGTATTAGACCCACTGCGTACCGAATATATTCGACTTAACTATGCCAAAGCAGAAAATGTACGAACATTGATTGAAGCAGGCAGAGCAACATCCGATCGTTCGAGCGGCAATACCTCACTGTTAACAGACAGAGGTACAGTCACAATCGATACCAGAACCAACACTTTGATTGTTAAAGATACCGCTGAAACCATCAGCAATATCCGTGATTTGATTAGTAAAATCGATATCGCCGTCAAACAAGTGATGATTGAAGCCCGCATTGTGAGCGCGACAGACACCTTTAGTAAAGAACTTGGGGTGAAATGGGGTATTTTATCGCAAGGCGCGGCAAGTAATCGTAACCTGCTGGTGGGTGGTAATTTAAGTACCATTGATAGCCTTAAGACTTATACCACGGCTACAAATGCCGATGGCACTACCTATCCAGTCTATAGCGGTCTCACTGCCGCTAACAACCTCAGTGTCAATCTAGGTGCAGCTAACCCTGCAGGCTCGATTGCCTTTGGCTTGTTGAGCATTTCAGATTTACTATTAGATTTAGAATTGTCAGCCATGCAAGCGGATAACAAGGGTGAAGTCATCTCCAGTCCAAAAGTGCTAACCGCCGACAAACAAACCGCCAAAATCATGTCAGGGACGCAAATCCCTTATCAAGAAGCCTCTGCCAGTGGGGCGACCTCAACGAGCTTTATCGAAGCGGCATTGAGTCTTGAAGTGACCCCTAATATTACCCCTGAAGGTCGTATTGGTCTGGATTTGAGTATTGAAAATGGTTCACCAACCATCATCAATGGTGCGACAGCGGTTTCTAAAGATTCGATTAAAACCAACGTGGTCGTCGATGATGGTCAAACGGTTGTGCTCGGTGGCGTGTTTAAAAATACCTTGGGTAACGATGTGACTAAAATCCCTTTCTTAGGGGATTTACCTTATGTTGATCGCTTCTTTAAGCGCACCTCAAAAAGCAATAACAAGCAAGAATTATTGATTTTTGTGACCCCAAAATTGGTGAATGACACAGGTCGTATCAATTAATTGACAACCCAACAGACGTTTTGTATAACAAAATAGTCTTATAGCGCATTGCCACAAATCACAGTATAATGTTTTCAATATATTATAGAGTGATTTGTGGTTTTTTTTATGGAGTGTAATCAACCTAAGCGTTAATTATTTTGTTTGGTACAATGGGTTCGGGTAAGACCACAATTGGTAAACTGTTGGCGCAGCAACTTGGGTTTACGTTTTATGACAGTGATCAGGAGATAGAACGCGTCTCGGGCGCAAGTATTAGCTGGATTTTTGAAAAAGAGGGTGAAGTAGGGTTTCGTCAACGCGAAACACGTGTACTTGATAAACTAACCCAGCTCGATCATGTCGTACTGGCCACAGGCGGCGGGGCAGTAACTATCGCTGAAAATCACCATTTTTTAAAACGTGGTATAATCATCTATTTGCGGGCAGAAGTTGACATTCAGTATGAACGCACTTGTCGTGACCGCAACCGACCGTTATTACAAATAGACAATCCTAAGCAAAAGCTAACCGAACTGTTTGGTAAACGTGACCCAATTTATCAGCAGCTTGCCGACATCACCATTGTTACGGGTCACAATTCCCCAAAAAAAATGGTGCATGACATCTTGCTGCAATTGCAAGACGCCAATATAACCATTTAAATGTAGCGCTGTAGGTATGACAAGCTAATTGATGACAACCTACTAGATGACAAAAAAATAACATTGATATGAGTACCGCCATGCGCCGTGAGTTAATTGTCCATACACGTTCACACGACTATCCCATTTTTATTGGGGAAAATCTCATCGAAACCTTTGATTTTGCCGACTATATTGGCGGCAAACAAGTATTGGTTGTCACCAATGAGACAGTTGCACCCTTATATCTTGATAAACTCGTTGTACGTCTGCCTGCCGATAAACTCATTAAAACTTGTATTCTACCTGACGGTGAGCAATATAAAACCCAGCAAAGCATTGATAGTATTTATGATCAGTTGATGGAAAATCACTTTAACCGTGACTGTACGCTGATTGCCCTTGGTGGTGGTGTCATTGGTGATATGGTGGGTTTTGCGGCAGCAAGTTTTATGCGCGGTGTGGATTTTATCCAAATTCCCACAACGTTGTTATCGCAAGTGGATTCTAGCGTGGGCGGCAAAACAGGCATTAATCATCGCTTGGGCAAAAATATGATTGGCGCGTTTTGGCAGCCGCGTCTTGTTTTGGCAGATATGACTACCTTAAAGACCTTGCCACCGCGTGAATTATCAGCAGGGTTGGCGGAAGTTATCAAATACGCGTTAATCGGCGATGTGGCGTTTTTGGCTTGGCTTGAAACCCATATGACGTCGTTACGCACGCTCGATTTGAATTTATTAGCCCAAGCTGTACTGATTTCTTGCCAGCATAAAGCCGATATTGTGGCGCAAGATGAGTTTGAAGCCAATACACGTGCGCTGCTTAATTTTGGTCATACCTTTGGGCATGTGATTGAAACGCATGAAGGTTATGGCAATTGGCTGCACGGTGAAGCAGTCGCGGTAGGCATGATTCAAGCGATGCAGTTGTCACAAAAACAAGGTTGGCTCAGCGCGGATGATGTTGACAGAGCCAGTTCTTTAATCGCTCGTGCTGATTTACCCACCCATCCGCCAGTCATTGAGGTGGACACAGCACTGGATTTGATGGGGCATGATAAAAAAGTCAAATCCGGCAAAATTCGTCTAGTATTACTAGAAAAATTGGGACAAGCGGTATTGACGTCAGCGTACGATCCAGCGTTACTGACAGACGTGCTGGCTTTGACTGATAAAGCTAATTGATATAAATTTTATAGATGGGTTAAAGCGTCATATCGGGCGTTAACCTTACCTCGGACAGAAGGTTGTTTTATGGTGCATTCTTTATCTACGCTGTATCGTTCATGGGCATTTAAAGTGACCACTTGGCTGATTTTAGCAGCGATTGCAGGCGGCTTGACGGTCATGGTGTGGATTGCCTCTGCGGTAAAGCCTGCCAAAAGTGCGGTGAAAGCGGCGAGTAATGCCAATCTAAATCAAGATCCCACCGCGCTACTATTGGCAAAACCACCTGAAGAGCTCAATAAAGAAGTGAGACCCATTAAATTTGATGCGGTGATTCGTGATATGCGCAACTATCCTAAAGAATTTAACGACAGTCGCTTTATCAAGGCCAATAACGGTAAATGGACAGTTCAAGTCATGAACGTGGTGGAACATGAAGTGGTCACCGACTACCTAAATAGCCGTGATGATCGTGATAAATTTAATTATTTTCGTATCGTCGATGCGCATAACCAAAAACGCTTTGTTGTCACCTATGGCGTATTTGGCTCAGTACAAGAAGCGGTTGGCGCGGCTAAAGTAGTGAATTTTAATTTACCAAAAGAGGTCAAAGCATTTCCTGAAGAATTTAAAATGTATGCCCCGCAAATGGATGAGTATGAAGTCGCGCCGCCCCTTCGTGATGTCGGTAAGACAGCCGCGCGAGAAGTCAAACTAAACGCCACACCAAAATTGTTGCCCGCACCGAAAGCCAAAGTTGAACGACAACCACAAGCTGCGACTCCACCAGTTGCACAACCAAAACGCGTGGCGCCAAAAACCAGCATTGAAAAGTCAGCCAATGCGCAAGAGACCCTTTCTATCCAAGAAGGTAAAGTGATTGCTGAAAGCAACAGTAACGACTCAAATGTCACCCGCTCAGAACCAAAAGTTATCAATCGTCACTAGCAAGACTGATAATGCGGACGGCAACCCCAAACAAACCCATAGCAAGCCATCTGAAGAAAAGCCAAAATCCAAAGAAGCCTCAAAGGATAGCATGGGCGAGTTAATCAAGCAGAAGTCCCAAGCTAAAAAGGATAGCATGGGCGAGTTAATCAAGCAGAAGTCCCAAGCTAACTAGTGAG